>Ga0194132_10001823_pt1 | contig 42107 bp, 32 predicted proteins | sample TA2KigOf80mmetaG_FD_148612 | JGI IMG/M metagenome (GOLD analysis project Ga0194132, IMG submission 148612) | Freshwater microbial communities from Lake Tanganyika, Tanzania - TA2015054 Kigoma Offshore 80m | ecosystem: Environmental > Aquatic > Freshwater > Lake | place: Tanzania: Lake... | reverse complement strand
TCTTCGATCTTCGGGCGGAGGCCGGCCTGCAATTCGTCGGTGAAGCGGACAATGCACTCGCCAATCGGGTCATGAGTTCGAGCAGGCTTGGTCTGCGATCTTGCGGCCGTGGCAATCGGAGCCGACGAGGGCATAGCCGCACGCTCGGAACTGCTCGACACAATCAGGCCGGGCATTTCCAGCGCAGTATCCATGAACTCGCCTGCGGGGTTCGGCATTATGAAACAGTCTAACGGACGCTTTCATCCACAGCGTCGCGACGGCCCGTCTGCGGCACTCAACACCCCGCAACTCCCAACGCTTCGCGAAAATTTCAGAATTTCGGAAACATGCGGTTTGGAGCATTGCAACTCATTCGAAAGACGGCAAACCGGCTCATCGGTCACTCACGACGAGACGTCATTGCGCCGGCTTCGTGGAGATGACGCCGGGAAGTGGAGCTGCCGTTTTCGGGCTGGCCGCGCGAAAATCCTCGCCGACCAGCGTTGCCAACGTCGCCGCGATTTGGCTGAGCGTCACGTTCACATCCGATCGCACTCCCAACGCCGGCGTGTCCGGGCCGAACACCGCCGACCAGACGAACTCCGCCCCCTCGATCTTCGCTCCGTGGTCGGTCCAGTCGCGAATCGTGCTCCCTCGGCCATGATCGCAACCCAGGACCAGCGACGTTTGGTCCTTGTACTCCGGCAGCGACTGCAACAACTCCCACAACTTGCCGACAAAAGCATCCGCTCGATTCGCCGCATGCAAGTACCGGTCGTAACGACGCCCGTGTCCCCACTCGTCCGTCTCCCCCAGCCCAATGAAGAGAACTCGCGGCTTGTGCTTGAGCAGGTACTCGCGAGCGACCTGCATGGTGATCACATCGAGTTGATTGTCCGGCCAGAGCATGACCGTGTCGGCAATCATTTCGTTGAGCATCTTCTCACGATCGCTGAGCGAGTTCCCTGGAATTGGCCCCGGCCCCGCGTGAACGTACACGCCGCTTCGCTCCTGATTGAGGATCGACGGAAACACGTCCCACGTCGCGATCGCGGCAACACGGCTCTGAAAACCGGGACGGCGATTCAAGAACTCCAACACGTTGACATGCGGGTTCGGAAATTTCTTGTTCGAGTCGATCCCTTTGTCATCCGCGAACCCGCAGAACATCTCGCTGTAACCGGGGTAGGAGAACTTGTGAGTATTCTCCATTTTCGCCGCCGCGTTCGCCGCCGGATCGCCAAAGATTTGCCCGCGCGTCGCGATCGTCTTCCAGACAAACGGCAACAAGACTTCGCGACGCTCTGATTCGGATTCGCGCCAGAAGCGTTGCTTTACCCCATCGATGTCGGAGACTCCGGCGTCTTTGGCAATCAACGTCTGCTGTGCGCCGCCGAAAAACTCCTGCCAGCGAAAGCCGTCCCAAGTGATGTAGATGACGTTCTTGCTCTTGAGAGCAGCCTCGCCAGCGAACGATTCACTCCAGCAGATCAAGAGCACTGCAATGGCAAACGGCCAGACAAATATCTCTCGCACGAATCACCTCACTTCCAAGGTTGCGATCCGCAGTCTCCGCGATACCGTTTCGCGACGAGGCGATTGTAGGATGGCCGCCCTCGGCCGTCCCGCGTTTGTGCAAGACCAGGCAAGATGGTCGAGGGCAGCCATCCTGAGACTCAGCGAGATCAACCATGAGCATCTGGCGTTGGGCAGACCTGATCGACTTCGTGCCGGAACACGCTCGCATCACGCTCGGCGAAGGACAGACACCGCTCGTTCGCTCGCGAAGCATCGGGCCGAACGCCGGATTGAAGAACCTCTGGTTCAAGCTCGACTTCGTCAGCCCGACGGCTTCGTACAAGGATCGCTTCGCGGCGGCGACGGTCTCGCACATGGTCGCCGCCGGAAAGACACGCTGCATCGCGACGTCGAGCGGCAACACCGGAGCGTCGCTGGCCGCGTATTGCGCGGCGGCGGGGATTCAATGCCTGATCGCGATTGTCGAAGGGGCGCCGCTTGGCAAGTTGCAGCAGATGCTCTGTTACGGAGCGAAGCTGTATCGCATTCGCGGCTTCGGAGCCGATATCGCGACCACCTCGGCCGTGATGGCACTCATTCAGAAATGGGGCAGCGAACCGGACGCTGCTGTGCAAGTCAGCTCGTACAAGTATTCCGCTCCCGGCATGACAGGCGTGGAAACCGTCGCGTTCGATCTCGCCGAGCAAACGCCGACGATTGATCATCTCTTCTGTCCCGCCGGTGGAGGGGGACTCGCCGTCGCCGCCGCACGAGGCTTTCGCAAACTTGTCGAACGCGGAGTGCTCGGAAAGAGCCCCGCCGTCGAAGTCGTGCAGCCCGAAGGAAACGACACGATGGCCTCACCGTTGCGCGACGGACACACGCAAGCTCGCGAAGTGACCAGCACGACACGCATCAGCGGCTTGCAAGTCCCGACGATCAACGACGGCCACTGGGCCGTCAACGAATGCCGAGCCTCCGGCGGCAGCGGCCACGTCGTCACCGATGACCAAGTCTGGGAAACTCAACGCCGCCTCGCCCGCGACGAAGGGATCTTCACCGAACCCGCCGGAGCCGTCGCCCTCGCTGGTGCCCTGCGAGCCGCTCGCGAACGCCGCCTTACCTCCGACGCCCACATCATCTGCATGATCACCGGTTCCGGCTTCAAAGACCCCCACTCGGTCGAGGAGACGGTCGCCGCGACGGCCGGTGCTCCGCTGGTCAACCTGGAAGAATTCTCGCGGTTGCACGAATCATAGTTCGAAGCCTTGCCCCAACGCTTTCGTCGCGACACCGGACGCCATGTATTTCGAATTCCCTCGTCCAGATTCTTGCCATTAGCAAACCGTCGAAAGCCAGGGGAGTTCAATGAGCGGCACTAGTACATCCCGCCATTTGCGACCGTCGTTAGCACCGCTAAACATCTCACGGAAGAACGCGTGGGAACAAGAGCGCGGACTCGCTCTGCAGAACGGATGGCTGCCGAATCCAACGGGCCAAAAGCGTGTCGTCGAACTGGTCCCGCTCGTGGATTTCGAGGTGGTGCAGATTCTTCGGCCTGGATGCAACAAGAGAACGCGGGCGCAGTGAATCCAAACATTCCAACCGCATTACCTTGACCAGCCAAATTTTTCGAAGATGCGTGGGACAACTTCGTGTCGAGCGACCGTGCGAAAAAATCAGAACTGCTCGCGAACTGCGCCACCCGCACGAATCCAGGACATTAAATGCACTGCGTGAAAGTGGCGTCTGAGTTTGATTGCACGCCGTCAAGAGAACCGATCGTCGCCTATTCCTTGGGTAATGGAATTGGCTTGTATTCACGCTTCTTAAAATCCGCAGCGAACTCCGTGATTTCGATGGCCTGATCGGCGGGAATATCTCGAAAAACTTGAGTGGTGTCGCTGGTGGGCCAATAGATCTCAAGTTCCGCGATTTGTTCTGCCTTGCCTAGCCCGACCATCTGCTCCAGCGGGTTCGCCCCGAAACTGCTCCCCGAGCAAACCGTGCGGTAAATGGTTTGCGGGTTTTCACCCGAAGTAACAGCCTTGATACGAGCGCCAATTGCCGAAGTATTGGACTTCTTTCCCACGAGCTTTACGTTAAGCCAGTGGTTTCCTTGGCCCGGATTGAGGAACAACACATTGTGGTACCGGTCACCAGGAATCGCACCTCCCATCTCAATCGCGATGTCCAAGTTTCCGTCGCGATTCCAATCGCCGCAGCCGATCCCGTGTCCCTTTTGCAGATGTCCGGTTCCCGACGACGCTGAGATGTCGACGAACTTTTTACCGCCAAGATTTCGAATCAAGCGGTTGGGTACCAGCGTGGCGACGTCGTGGTCGCCCGTTCCCAGATAAATATCGAGGAAGCCGTCGTTGTCGAAGTCGCCGAAGTTACTGCCCATCGATGAATAGCATTCATCAAGTCCGACCTCCTGGGCCACATCTTCGAATTCTTTGCCGCCCAAGTTGCGGTACAGCTTGCCCGGCTTTCGCTGGTGCGGTTCTCCAAGCAGTCCTTTGACCATGTCGGTGAGCGACCTGTCGAAACTGGTGGCACAAATATCCAGCCAGCCGTCGTTATCGTAGTCCCAAGTCCAGCACGACAGTCCCACGGTGGGGGCATCGATACCTTTCTCGAGCGTTACGTCGCTCAACGTGCCATCGCGGTTATTGTGGAAGAGTTTCGGCGCCCCAGTCAGGTTGTTGAGGAACAAATCGGGGAAGCGATCTCCGTCGTAATCAAACCACGAGCAACCCTTCCACATTCCGGGAATGTCGTCGAGTCCAGCGGTCGATGTCGCATCCTCGAAAGTCCCATTCCCCTTGTTCCGGTACAGCCGACTCGGTTGGGCTTCACCGCACACGAACAAATCGAGCCAGCCGTCGTTATCGAAGTCGGCCCACTGGCATGTGTCGGTATTCATCGGGTGCATGAGGCCTGCGTCGGCAGTGACATCAGTGAACGTGTTGTTCCCGTTGTTCTTGAGCAAACTCGGCCGCATGGGTGTCGTGAGCCATGCGCCGCGCGGGATAAAGATGTCCAGAAAGCCATCGTTGTTGAAGTCGGCTTGAACGCAGTTCAACCCGCCGAGTTGATCCGACAAACCGGCTTCTTTGGTGCGATCCCCAAACGTGCCGTCTCCCTTGTTGCGAAAGTAGGCCATGGTCTGCGTGGGATCAGCTGTGGTGAACACGAGGTCCAGTAGTCCATCGTTATCGAAATCATCGAGAATCGCGCCCCCCGCCATGTTCAGGCAATTGATCCCCACAAGGTGACCGACATCGCGAAACTTGCCGATCGAGAACTCGGAACGCTCGTACTGGGCTAACGAAATCCGGTATTTAGAATCGACCCCCTCGGGATATTGTCCGAGCGTCATGTGGGCCACGTTGAGCAGCCAGCGAACTTCCAAATCCTCGGGGAACTTGTCGAGGTATTCCGTGAAGTACTTGATGGCCAATCGGGAGCCAGATTGATCGGTGTGTTTCGCGGAGGGAGAAAGGGGGAGAATGCAAGATCCCTCGCCGCGACACTTGACGCAGTTCTCTGTTTCGCCGCGGCGGAGCGATGTGACGGCCTGCAGGTAGATCACCGTATACAGGTACTTCTCTGCCACGGTTTGATTATTTTCCATCTCGAGCCGTAGCCGTGCTAAGTCGTCAAACGCCTGCTTGGGATCCCCCTCGTAGACCCGGCATGAGGCCTGCACCATGCGCAGAAAGGCTGAAAAATCGGCCGATAGATTGTCTTCCGCTAACTTTTGGTCGGCTTCTTGAATGACATCGCGTCCCGGGTGTTCCCAGACCTTGGCAATTTCCGCCAGGGAAGCGTCGGCTTTCCAAGGCTTCAATCGCTCCCGCACGAACGTGAGGCCGCTGGCATCGATGGTTTGGCGGCTCAGAAAAATTCGTTTTGAAGTCGATCCTGAAACACCAGACTCGTCTGACGAAGTCACGCCCTCCTTGACAATCTTGCCAACTCCATCGTGACGCGAGACAGCGAGGCGACCGGTGATTTCTCGACCAACAAAAACAACGGCCACAAGCAACACCAACCCCATGATGATTTTCCAAACTTTGCGTGAGAGCATGGGCGGCCTCTTCTTAGATTCGTGTGGCATTCGTGGCTAGTTGATCTTATTGGCTGCTTGCTTGCGGACAAGGCGCGATCGTTATTCGATCCGCCAAACGCCAGCGAGTGGCCATCCAAGTTGCTGGGCGGATGAATCGTTTTCTTTCGGCCCTTAGCGGTTCGCACCAATTCCGCTACCACGCCGGATCGGGTGTCTCAGGTGGCATTGACGTCGTTGGTCCGTGTTGTGTCATTCGCGACTCTTTCAACGTATTGGAACGGTGGCGAGAAATGATGCCGTGAGGCTCCGGATGTTGGATTTAGAGGAGGCAGTGCTTAGTGCAAAATGGATGAATTGCGTTTTTCACTTTGCACTCTGCACCGGCATTGCTGTGCGGCGGGCTGGTTGATGGTTCACCACTGCCGCCTCACCATTTCGTAAATCCAGATCGGGGCGAACGGAAAGGCACACCCATTGGAACAGGGATAATCGCGATCGATTCCCAACTTCTCACCGATTGCGAGTGCCGGCTCGCGGACTTTTTGGGGAAGTGGATGCCGATTTCTGTCAGGCACCTGTTCATCGTCCAGCGAACTTCGGGGACAGCGGCGGTCATTCCCTTCTCGATGCGATCCAGCCACGCGGCGAGGTCGAGTCCTGCGGGGCTTTTCAGAACTTGCTCAGCAGAAACGGATGGCTGCCGAACCCAACGGGCCAAAAGCGTGTCGTCGAACTGGTCCCGCTCGTGGATTTCGAGGTGGTGCAGATTCTTCGGCCTGGATGCAACAAGAGAACGCGGGCGCAGTGAATCCAAACATTCCAACCGCATTACCTTGACCAGCCAAATTTTTCGAAGATGCGTGGGACAACTTCGTGTCGAGCGACCGTGCGAAAAAATCAGAACTGCTCGCGGACTGCGTTACCTGCACGAATCCAGGACATTAAATGCACTGTGCGAAAGGGGCGTCTGGGTTTGATTGCACATAGTAGAAAGTGCCTGCGTGACGCCATTCTCAAACGAGATGCCAAACGTATTCTGGGATCACGGAAGGCTTGCCGGTTTCGGTTTGCACGGCTTGCCAAAAGCAAGATGAGCCGTTTTAGAATCGTCGACCTTATATCGCTTGCAATGCGGCCCGGCCATTTGCACGCTGTCGACCTCATTTCCGTGCTTGCGGCGTTCCGCCACTAACTTCTTTGGCTTTTGTCCGACGACTTGGGGAGCCTCGACCATGACGACTTCGCTTGGGCCTCGTTTGGGAAGTTCGCTTTTTTTGATGTGTCTGGGGATTTGGTGGTCGGCTCTCGATACGCCGCGTGCGACGGCTCAGGAAGCCGCCGCGGCCAAAGAGGAGGCGCCGGCAACTTCGGAGAAGCAGTTGGAAGAAGTGCTCAAGCAACTGGACGCGCTGCGCAAACAGGTCGAACAAATTCGCACCGGGACCAAGAAGCCGGCAACGGAGACGACCGCGACCACGAAACGAGAGACCAAGCCGCGCGAATTCGCTCTGCCGTCCGATTGGGTGAAGGCGCTGAAGTGGCGTTCGATCGGTCCGGCCGGCATGGGTGGTCGCATCACGGCGGTGTCGGTGTTCGAAGCCGATCCCTCGATTTGGTACATCGCGACCGCGTCGGGCGGGTTGCTCAAGACCACAAACAACGGCGTGACGTTCGAGCATCAATTCGACAATGAAGCGACGGTCTCTATCGGCGATGTCTGCGTGGCACCGTCCGATGCGAACATTGTTTGGGTCGGAACCGGTGAAGCGAATCCTCGCAATTCCGTTTCCTACGGCGATGGCGTCTACAAGTCGACCGATGGCGGCAAGAAGTGGATCAACATGGGACTCACAAAGTCCTATCAAATCGGCAAGATCATGGTACACCCCACGAATCCGGACATCGTTTATGTCGGAGCGTTGGGGCGGTTGTACGGACCCAGTGCCGAACGCGGGTTGTACAAGACAATCGACGGGGGCAAGACCTGGGAACGCGTACTGCCGACGGACGACAAGACTGGCGTGATCGACATCGTGATGCACCCGACCGCGCCCGACACAATGATCGTGGCAACGTGGGAACGGCAGCGAGATGGCTACGACAGTCATCCTGGGCAGCCACCGGTTCAAGATGGCTACGACTTGTACGACCCGATCAAAAAATGGGGACCTGGCAGCGGCTTGCACAAAACGACGGACGGCGGCAAGACGTGGAAGAAGCTCAATGGCGACGCTAAGTCTGGTCTGCCAACGGGTCAGCTCGGGCGCATGGACGTCGATTGGTATCGCAAAGACCCCAACATCCTGTTTGCGATCATCGACTGCGAGAACATCGGCAAGGGGATCGCTGCGAACCGCGTCTATTTGGGAGTGCAGGGGCAAAACGGTGGTGGAGGAGCACAAATTACACAGATCACTCCCAAAGGCCCCGCCGAACAGGCGGGACTGAAAGTTGGCGACGTCATCAAGTCGCTTAATGGCCAGCCGATTACCGGTTACTCGATGTTGACGGACGCCCTCAAGGGCAAGCCCGCAGGCGAAAAACTCAAGCTGGAAGTCGTCCGCGAAGAGAAGACGCAGGAGATCGAAGCCACACTGTCGTTACGTCCGCTGGGCGCTACGGTCAGCGGACCCAGTTCGGGCTACTTGGGATTCCAAGGCGAAGATACTTCGGACGGTGTGAAGATCATTGAGATTATTGATGGTGGTCCAGCCGCGCGTGCCGATTTGCGTCCCGGGGACATTGTGAAGTCCGCCAAGAAGGAGCCGATCAACAGCTACGAGCAATTCACGGAAATGCTCCGCACGACTCGCGCCGGCGATCAACTGGCGCTGGAGATTGCCCGTGACGGAAAAGTCCTGGAAATCACAGCCACGTTGGATGCACGCCCGACGGGAGGATTTAGTGGTGGCGGCGCCACAGGAAGCCGAGTGTTGTCGTCATTACTGGGAATCAGCTCCGAAGATTTGGGCGGAGGAGGCATCAAGGTCGAACGAGTTTCGGATTCAAGCGTGGCCAGCAAGGCAGGGATCGATGTGGGGGACGTACTCCATGAATTTGACGGCAAGCCGATCACAACAGCGGCGGCACTCTTAGAAACCCTGCGTGAGCGATTCGAGGGAGACGAAGTCACGGTTAAAGGGCTTCGTGACAAAGAAGCCAGAGATTTCAAACTCAAGTTGGAACCACCTGGCGGCGTCAATACACGACCTTTCGGTTTTCAGTACGGCGGCCAATCTCCAAACGCCCAAGGGACACAGGGGCCCAACGAATTTGAATACGGTGGCGTTTATCGTTCGGCCGATGGCGGCGAAACGTGGACCCGCATCAACAGCCTGAACCCGCGGCCAATGTACTTCAGCCAAGTCCGAGTTGATCCGCAGGATGAAAAATACTTGTACGTTCTCGGGGTGTCGCTGCATCGCTCCAAAGACGGTGGCAAGACCTTTACCGCTGACGGCGGACGCAATGTGCATGCGGACTTCCATGCCTTGTGGATCGATCCGAAAGATGGCCGTCACATGGTGGTCGGCACCGACGGAGGCTTCTATGCGACCTGGGATCGCATGACTCATTGGGAGCATTTGAATCACTTGGCGATCGCACAGTTTTATCATGTGGCCCTGGATAATCGGCAGCCATATCGTGCGTACGGAGGGTTGCAGGACAACGGTTCTTGGGGCGGCCCGACGCGAACGCTCAATGGCACTGGCCCAATCAATTCGGACTGGATTTCCGTGGGAACTGGCGATGGTTTTGTCTGCCGAGTCGATCCGTTTGATCCCGACATCGTCTACTCGGAAAGCCAGAACGGCGCGTTAAGCCGCCGGAACTTGAAGACTGGGGAGCGAAGGGGCATCTCGCCACGCGGCCAACGCGGGCAACGCTTCCGCTTTAATTGGAACACACCGTTCATCCTCTCGAATCACAATCCCGGGATTTACTACACGGCGGGGAATTACGTTTTTCGATCTGTCAAACGTGGTGATGACCTGAAGGTGATTTCTCCGGAAATCGCACGCACAGGGCGCGGTACCGGTACGGCACTCGCCGAATCGCCGCAGGATCCGGACGTGCTGTGGGCCGGTACGGACGACGGCAACTTGTGGATCACTCGCGACGGCGGAGCGAATTGGAAAAACGTCGCAGACAAGGTCGGTCTTCCCGGACCGCGGTGGGTTGCCACCGTGGAGCCGTCTCGATTTGTCGTGGGACGCTGCTACGTCTCCTTCGACGCGCACCGCTCGGATGACGACGAACCCTACATCTGTGTGACCGAAGATTTCGGTGAAACGTGGAGATCGCTGCGCGCCAATCTGCCTGTGGGCTCGACGCGCTGTCTGCGCGAGGACGTCCGCAATCCGAATCTGTTGTTTGTCGGGACTGAATTCGCCGTGTTTGCGTCGATCAATCGGGGCGAGTCGTGGACGAAGGCCAATAACAATCTGCCCACAGTCGCGATTCACGAGTTGGCCATTCATCCGACCGCCGGCGAAATGGTCGCCGCGACACATGGACGCAGCTTGTGGGTCGTGGACATCACTCCGTTGCGTCAAATGACCGCCGATGTGCTGCAAGCCTCAGCACACTTGTTCGAACCCAACACGGTTGTCCGTTGGCGCGGTGAGCCGTCGCGAGGAATCGGGGGTGGAAGTCAGATCTATTCCGGAGCCAACCCGTCTCGCAGCGCGTCACTGACCTACGCACTGGCCGAGAAGGCTCAAAAAGTCAGCTTGCGGATCCTGGATCACACCGGCACGACGGTGCGCACATTGCCGGGTCGTGCGGAACCGGGTTTGTATTCAGTGACCTGGGACTTGAGCCGCTCAGCCAACCGTCCAACCGCTGGATCAGGAGTTAGTGGCGGCCAGCGCGGATCCGGTGGTAGCGGTGGTCGACCGCGAGGCGACACCCAAATTGATCGCCCGGCCGTAGCAGGCTCGACGGACACCGCTCGCTCACCTGCGACTCAGACGCCCCGCACCGTTCCATCCGGCACAAGTGGCGGTGGCGGAGGTGGTAGTCGAGGCCCCAGCGGAACGGGCGGTGGCTCAACGGTTTCGCCGGGAATGTACCGGGTCGTGTTGGATGTCGATGGCCGTGAATACGCGCAGTCGCTTCGCATCGAAGCCGACCCCGTGATTCCCGGAGCGATTGCCGCCGAGGAAATGGAACTTCCCGAGCGGCTCCGCGATGAAGAAAAACGGAACGCCGCCGCCGAGGTGATCCTGCGGGCTCTGGGCTTCATCGACGATTAGAGGTCATCACACAAACAAGTGACGGCCACGACGGTTGACGGGGACTGGGGTGGAGCGAGAGGAATCTCCAGCGCACCCTTCGGCCTTCGGATTAGAGGCACCGCCATTCACCCAGCGAATGTTTGTCACAGCGGATTCGGGGCCTCTTCGATGTGTCCCGCCGCTTCTCTGCGCAGACCGTTGAATTACCGAGTTCCGAGGCGACGGCATCGACCCGCTGTCCGTCGAACATCTGGCGGCGGAAGGCTCCCCAAGTTCGGGCCTTAAAGCGCGGGCAGACTTGCTCCAACAGTCGCGCCATCACATGCCGCTCCTGTTCGAGATTCCATTCGCGACTGACGTTGCTCGATTCGTCTTCAAGTTGCTGGAGCTGTTCCATCCAGGTGCGGCCTCCCGCAGCGACCGGGCGGTAGTTGCGCGATCGCCAAAATCGCGGAGTCGGTAAACCAGGATTGTTCGCAGCCAACTCTGAAACGCACCAGCTCCTCCGGAATGTTTGAACTGAGGCAACTCGCGCACGACGATCAGCAAGACCTCTTGAATCAGATTACCCGCGTCCATTGGCGAGACCTCGAATCGCAACAGCCAAGCACGTAGCAGCAGCGAGATGTCGCTACGACTCGTCATTGCCGTTGCCGTTACCTCGCGCGCGGTCCAGAACACTCAGTGAGGTCTCGCTCACCACGACACCTCTTGGCCAAGTTTCAGCCGTGCGGCGTTTTCCAGCGCAACTCGCGCGGAGACGGCGTCCTGCACGGCCAAGCCGACCGATTTGAAAAACGTGACCTGCCGATCGTCCGTTCGGCCACTCTTCCGGCCAAGCACCAGTTCGCCGAGTTCTGCGTGAATGTGTTCGCGACCGATCAAACCCGCCTGCAGCGGCTGAATGAGATCTCCCGCTTCTTGCCACACGGCGTGTCGACTGTCGACCGCGACCAATGATCGGCACACAGTCTCGGGCGGAACCTCACGAGCTTGCGGCGTGAATGAACCGACGGCGTTGATGTGAACTCCGGGCTTGAGATCAGCGTCGTCAAAGACCGGCGTTTGTGAGGTTGTGGTACAGCAGACGATGTCGGCATCGACCAACGCTTGTCGAGGGGACTCTGCGGCAATGAGCTGCGCGGTGAGTGCCGGACGTCCCGCGAATTCTGCGATCAAGGCCGCGACTTTGCTCGGCGTGCGACCGTAGATGAAAATCTTTTCAATCGGCCGCACTGCGCACATCGCAAACAGATGCGTGATGGCCTGAACGCCGGCTCCGAAGAGAGCCACTGTCCGGCAATTTCGCCGAGCCAACAGATCGGTCGCCGCGCCACTTGCCGCCGCCGTGCGAAGCGCCGTCAGCATCACACCATCCAGCAACGCGATTGGTCGACCGGTGTCCGGTTCCAACACCAGGACCGCCGCTTGAATCCGAGCCAGTCCGCGAGCTTGATTCCCGTCAAACAGGGAGACGACCTTCACCGCGAGCGCCTGCTCTGACGTTGTGGCGGCATCGACAAACGACGGCATGATCAGGCTGATGCCAGAATGCGGAGCAATCGGAAGGTGAATCCGCGGTGGCACAAGTGCTTTGCCCTCGCTGAAGGCGGCGAAGGCTTGCTTCATCGCCTCGATGGCCAACGGCATCGGCAGGGCTTCGCGGACATCAACAGCATTGAGGATCAGCACAGTAGGCTCCAGAGTGGTGACGGAGTATTGGATCGTGGTAACAGCCTAAGCTGAAGCGCGGGAGACAAAACCGTCACCAGAAATTCGAAGCGATTGATTGTGGTTAAAAAAAATGTGGGTCAGCGATAACATCACGCCGTTCAGCTCTGAGTACTTTCGACCCATTGGCTCGGAGAATGAGGATGACGCAACGTTCAAACGATCGACGACTGACTCGGTGGCCGCTCGCGGCGCTTGTCTCGTTGTCGTTGGTGCAAGCCGCCGCCGCGGGGCCGCCGTTGCGAGAGGTCATCGACACCGAGGTTCGTGCCGTGTGGGAGCGAGAGAAGGTCAGCCCTGCCGCTCCGGCAAGCGATGCGGAGTTTTTGCGGCGCGTGTCGGTGGACATTGTTGGCGTCATTCCGACTCACGAAGAAGCGGTCGCTTTTCTGGCAGATCAGTCGCCAGACAAGCGGCGGCAACTGATTGATCGGCTGCTGGACGATCCGCGATACGCTCGGCACATGGCCGAGCTGTGGGACGTGTTGCTGTTCACTCGCAATCCGCCGGGCAGTGAGGTGGACAAACGGGATGGATTTCAAGGCTGGCTGCGTCAGCGGTTCGCCGAAAACACGCCGTACGACAAGCTCGTGCGCGAACTGCTTAAGGCGGAAGGGAACTCGGTCGAGCAGGGACCGCCGCTCTACTTCGTGCAGTACCGGCAGCGTCCTGAGGACATGACCGAGGTGGTCACTCAGACGTTTCTCGGCGTGCAATTGCAGTGTGCTCGCTGCCACAACCATCCGTTCGAGTCGTGGACGCAGCAGGATTTCTACGGCATGGCCGCGTTCCTGGCACGGTTGCAGATTGTCTCGGCCGGCAAGGCGGACAATCAATCGAAGTACATGGTCGCCGAAAAAAGCACGGGGGACATCCTCTTCACCGGTGCCGTGAAGGAGGACAAGCCGGGGAAGAAAGGGGATCCGGTCGCTCCGAAGTTCTTGATCGGCGATCCGCTCGTCGAACCGCCGCTCCCCGATGGCTTCAAGGAGGTCGCCAAGTTTGAAGAGAACAAGCCGCCTCCGGCGCCGGTGTTTTCACGCAAGGACCAGTTGGCGGAGTGGGTCACTCGCGCTGACAACCCGTACTTCGCAAAAGCAACCGCGAACCGGCTGTGGGCGATGTTTCTTGGTCGGGGACTCGTACATCCGGTGGACAACCTCAGCGATTCGAACAAGCCGAGTCACCCCGAATTGCTGACCGCGCTGGCTCGCGAATTGGTCGAGCACCAGTTCGATCTGAAGTGGCTGATCCGCGAGCTGTGCAACTCTCAGGTATACCAGTTGTCATCGATCGGCCCGGAGGCCGATCCTTTGCCGCGTTTGTTCCAGCAGGCGCGCGTCCGGCCGTTGTCTGCCGAAGAATTGATGGACTCGTGGCGCGTCGCGACCGGGTTTGAAACATCCGTGAAGCCTGACGCAAAGAAGAACGTGGGCCGATTCGCTCCGATCGACGGCGGCTACATGATCCGCTTCTTCGGTCAGCCGAACACCGGCACCGGCGACTTCCAAGGGGGCCTGCACGAGCATTTGTTTTTGAACAACGGTCCGGTCAGCCAATTGATTGTGACCAGTCCCGGCAGCCTGTACGACTCGCTCGTGAAATCGACCTCCCCGTGGCCAGATCGAATCGATCGGCTTTACCTCTCACTCCTCAATCGCCCGCCGAACGATGAAGAACGTCAGAAGTTTTCCGAGTTCTTCTCCGCCGACGAGAAGATGAACCCCGAACGATTGCGCGATGCCATTTGGGCACTGATGACTTGCAGCGAATTTCGGTTCAATCACTAACCCCGTAGCTACGCTCGCCATGAGCGTGGGCGACCTCGCGAAACCCACGCTCTTGGCGAGCGTGACGGTGAAGAAAGAATTCATGATCGATCACCTCTCACGACGCGCGTTGCTCAAGGGAACCCTGGCCACCTCGTCGGGTGGAGTCGTGATGAATTGGGGAGACCTGTTTCACGGTCCGGCATCGCTCGCGGCGGAGTCCGCTCCGACGAAGAAGCGGTGCATCCTGCTCTGGATGAACGGCGGAGCCAGCCAGTTCGAGACGTTTGACATGAAGCCCGGTGCGCGGACGGGCGGGACGTTTCGGCCGATCAACACCAACGTGGCGGGGGCTCAGATTTGCGAACTGATGCCCAAGATCGCTCAGCAGATGGACAAGCTGGCCGTGATCCGCTCGATGCGGACCAGCGAGGTCGATCATCCCGGCGGCATCTATCTGATGCACACTGGCTATCGACCGACGGCCAATGTCCGCTTCCCCGAGTTCGGCGCGATCATCGCCAAGTACAACGGTCGCGAGGGAACTAACTTGCCGAACTTCATCAAAGTTTTCTCGCAGGCGGACGCCGGAGCCGGGTTTCTTGGCCCAAAGTTTCAGCCGTTCGCGATTGGCCCGGAAGGGAGTCTGCCACCATTCTCGTCATCGAGTCAGTCGCCGGAGGTCGAGTCACGTCGGCATCAACTGCGAACGTTCCTCGAAGAGACCTACGCCAAAGAGCATCGCGCCGAAACCTCGAAGATGCACCGCGAAGCTTACGAGGCGTCGCGGCGCTTGCAGGAAGTTCGCAAAGTGTTCGATATCGACGCCGAATGGGAGAAGCACTCGGAGTTGTACGGCAACAGCGTCTTTGGTCGTCGCTGTTTGCTCGCGCGGCGGCTGATTGAGGAGGGGGTCACGTTTGTCGAAGTCAGTCAGAGCAGCTACGACTCGCACGCCGATAACGCGGTCTGGCACAAGGCCCTCGTCCCGCCGATGGAACATGCGTGGGCCGGATTACTGGTCGATCTGCAACAGCGCGGATTGCTCGACAGCACGCTCGTCGTCTGGATGGGCGAGATCGGCCGCACTCCAAACATCAATAACCGGGCCGGCCGCGATCACTATGTCCGGAGTTGGAGCACGGCTCTCGCCGGTGGCGGCATCAAAGGAGGCCAAGTCTACGGCGAATCCGACGCGACCGGCGTGGACGTGAAAGACAACCCGGTCACCGAGGGAGATTTCTTCGCGACGATCTACTCGGCGCTGGGGATCGACCCGAAGAAAGAAAACTTCGCCGGAGTCCGCCCGATCCCGCTGGCTCCCTTCGGATCAAAGGTCGTGTCCGAGTTGCTCACGTCGTAGCACGAGCGACTCGCTTGTGCGTCATCCCTGAACTCGAATGACAGGCGAGCCGCCTGTCCTACGGAACATGCCTGACATCAATCCACAAACCTCGAAGCAAATCTGGCAGCTCCCGTTTCAGAATCGAAACGAGGGAGCATGGCCGATGGCGGTGGCGTTTCTCGGTTCGGATCGTCGCATCGCAGCGGGGGATCGAGACGGAAGATTGCTGATCTGGGAGTTGCCGGAGCCGACCGACATCCCGCCGATTGAGCAACAGACGAAGTCGGTCGGAGTCGCGCCGGTTCCGAAGCTCAGTTTGGTGGGGCACACAAACGGGATCAGCCGCTTAGCGATCACGCCGGATGGCAAAACGCTGATCTCGGCCAGCTTCGACAAGACGATTCGATTTTGGGATGTCGCGGCGTCGCCGAGCGGATTCACTGAGGTGGTCGTCGATCACGAACTGCGTGATGCCGAGGCGAGACGAGCGGGCAAGAAAGTGTCACCCGACGACAAAGATGGTCCGGGAATCAAAATTGAAACGATTGGCTCAACGCACACGCTGGAAGGTCATCGTGATTGGATCGACGCGATGTCGCTGAGCACGGATGGGCGTCGGTTGCTGACCGGCGATCAATCGTCGTTAGTCATCGCGTGGGATGTGGCGGCTCGGAAAGAGCTGTCGCGTTGGAACGGGTCTCTGTGGAACTGGATCGTCGCGACTGCGCTGACCGGTGATGGCGAAACGGCGGTCGTCTCCGAATATCGCTACAAGCGAGACGACTTCGACATCCCGTGTCCGGCGCTGAAACGATTCAACGTCGCCGACGGTGCCGAGCAGCTCGATCTGCTAAAGGTGCAGTTCCCGAAGCTCGACCCGAAACAAAACACGTATGGGTCGGCGCAGATGTGGCGAAAGTTCATCGCCAATGGATTAGTCGCGCTCGACATCTCGCCGGATGGAAAGCTTGTCGCGGCGGTTCAAGGGGGCGAGACCGACAACGGCCAAGTTCATCTGCTGGAAATGGAAACCGGCAAGCTGGTGCGGACGATCTCCGGTCATCAATCCGGAGCGACCGACGTGAAATTCACCGCCGATGGCAAGTTCGTGATCTCCGCGGGTCGAGACACCGTCATTCGCATTTGCCAAGTCGAAGACGGCAAAGAGGTCGCTCAACTCGGAAAACCGCGCGGCGGGCAATTCAAAGATTGGACGTCGTCGATCGCGCTGTCTCCCGATCAACGTACGCTCGCCGCGACCGACATCGGCGGCTGGGTGCATGTCTGGACGTTCGGATGACATTTGAACGCGCGAGCTCGACGGTTTTAGACTCCTTGAAACCGTCTAGGGAGCAATTGTGATATTGGGATCGATCCTTGGCTGGACGATTGGCGGGTTGCTGGTGAGCCTGTTGATCGCCGTTTTGCTGCCTCACAACCTGCGAGCCTATTGGGCCAGGCAGGCCAATCGAAATCTCTCAGCGACTGTACGGCACGAAATCTTGGCCACGGTTCGTGAAATGGCGACAGATTGTCCGTCCGTTCAAATGCTGCGTCCCGTCGAAAACGACTCGGTCACTGAAGATGACTTGATCGTTAAATCGCATGTCGGTGGCCGACCGTATGCCGAGGCAGGCGACACTTGGCCGGTCCGTGATGGAGTCTCTGATCCGATTCGTTTTCTGGCACAGGTTCGACTTAGCGAACCGAGTCTCGGCACCGTTTGGCAAGATCGTTTGATTACGGTTTTCATGGTCTTTGATGTGGAGCAAATTGTTCGCAGCTATGCTTTGCCGACACGCGAGAAATTCGTCCCGTTAATGCCGCCAGAACCTCTATTCGATTGCGTCCCGGTTGGACCTGTTCACGACGACCGACTTCAACAGCTACGTCACTGTCAGCTTCGCCGACGGCGCTCCTCAACGAGCCAATGGCCGGATGTCGGCCAGCACGCAACCGGGACTGGGAGTCGCGCCGAAGTTCAATGTGCTAGGCAAACCGTTGGTTGAGGTCGGATAGACGTTGTCACCTGATCGTATGAGTTTTTAGTTCCTCTTTCGATGAGCTTGTCGGCGTTCGTTCCTGGGTTGGTAGTCATCCATTGTCGGCGACCATGTGTCAGCTTTTGCAGCACCCAATCAGCCGCGGTTCGGTGCCCGCTTCGAGAAAGGTGCAAGCCGTCAGTTGTGGCACCCGGGGCGAGCAGCACTTTGGCGAACTCGCGGCGTGGAATCAGGCGCACGGCGTGTCGATGAGCCAGTCGGCGTTGCAGCCGCGCGAATTCGTAGCCACTGGGAAGGGGTGGCACAGGAAGCTCGAACATTATCAGCGTCCGATCCGCCTTGGACGGACTGAGCCGGGTCAACAACCGATTTAAGTCTGCTTCGATTTGCTGTGCGTCTCGGCCGCTGAGCAGATCGTTGCCGCCAATCTCAATCAGTACGAGGCAGTCGTCGCATTCGATCTCTTCGGCCTGCCGAAAAGCGGACGCGGTGGTGGCTCCGGCTTGAGCGTGATTCTTCACCGGCACGTGCCATTCACTCGCGAGCAAACTCGGCCAGAGGTGCTCTTGCTCGTTGGCGATGCCGGCACTCAGGGAATCGCCAATGACATGTGCTTCCGCCGGCAAGGTTACCAACGGAGGAGCGTACAGTCGGTGACGATCAATCAACTCTGTGGCGACAGTCGTGACCCACAGGAATTCGACGAGTGGCTGTGCTCGGCGGACGATTCGTCGACAACCAGATTGGCTTTCGGCTTGAAACGGCACATTCAAACTGACAAGAGGCGTAATCAGGCAGAGGCCGTAGAGCCACAAAGGGAGCGGTGTCATCGACAGGCCGCAGAAGATGACTCCAAGCACAGTCACCAGTCGCAACCCTTTTGCGAACGGATTTCTCCGAAATCGCCAAGTGGTTGCTCGGCCGAGGGCAATCAACGCGGCTCCAACGAAGAACGCATCTCCGCTGGAGAACAGGTACGTCGCGAATTGGTTGAGGCCGCTCATGCCGATATGATCTCGCGCCGAATTCCCGGACGCGAGAGCAAGCGATGAGCGACGTGATCTACGATTTTGACGTGGTGGTGATCGGAGCCGGACACGCCGGCTGCGAAGCGGCGCTGGCATCCGCACGACTTGGTGCGAAGACCGCGTTGCTGACCATGAGCTGCGACATGGTCGCCGCAATGAGCTGCAATCCGGCGATTGGCGGTGTCGCGAAAGGACAGATCGTCCGTGAGATCGACGCCCTTGGCGGCGAAATGGGGCGAGTCATCGACGAGACCGGTATTCAATTTCGGATGCTCAACCGCACCAAAGGCCCGGCCATGCACAGCCCGCGTGCACAGGCCGACAAGAAGGCGTATCAGTTCGCGATGAAGTGGCGAGTCGAGCAGCAAGAGAATCTGACTCTGCGGCAAGAAGTGGTCGAGGGGCTGAAATGCTCGGCCGAAAGCCGTGGGCCGATGACCGATGGCCGTTATCTCAACCAGATACAAGGTGTTCGCGTCAAAGGGGGAGCAATCTACCGAGCCAAGGCGGTCGTCATCACGACCGGGACGTTCCTGCAAGCGATCATGCACACCGGCGAAGCCAAAGTCTCCGGGGGCCGAGCAGGGGAAGGAACGACGACCGGATTGTCGCACACTCTGACCGAACTCGGCTTTGAACTGCGGCGATTCAAGACCGGTACGCCGTGCCGGATCAATGGACGCACGATTGATTTCTCAGCCACTCAGGAGCAACCGGGGGACGACGAACCGCAGCCGTTCTCGTTCCTGACCGACGCGATCACTCAACCGCAGATGTGCTGTCACCTGACCGAAACGAACGAGCGAGTCCACGATCTCATTCGAGCCAATTTGCATCGGGCACCCATGTATTCGGGACAGATTCAATCGACCGGACCACGCTATTGTCCAAGCATCGAAGACAAAGTGGTACGGTTTGCTGACAAGACCGCTCATCACATCTTTCTGGAGCCCGAAGGGCGCCACACCTGCGAGTACTATTGCAACGGCATCTCGACCAGCCTGCCTCGCGACGTGCAGGAGGAATTGGTGCATTTGATCCCCGGCCTCGAACGAGCCGAGATCATGCGCTATGGCTACGCGGTCGAGTACGACTTCGCTCCCCCAACGCAGTTGCACGCCTCACTCGAAACGAAGCGGGTCGAGGGGCTGTATTTCGCTGGGCAGATCAACGGGACAACCGGCTATGAAGAGGCGGCTGGACAGGGCTTGCTCGCGGGGGCCAACGCGGCGTTGAAGATTGCCGACAAACAACCGCTGATTCTTGATCGCTGCCAGGCGTATCTGGGCGTGATGATTGATGACCTCGTCACGAAGGGGGTCGATGAGCCCTACCGCATGTTTACTTCAAGAGCGGAATACCGCCTGCTCCTGCGGCATGACAATGCCGACCGACGGTTAACTCCGGTTGGTGCCCGCGTCGGACTGGCGTCGGGCGAACGGGTATGCCGCTGGAAGGCTCACGAAGCGGCGATTGCCGTGGCGTATGAATTGGCGGTCAAGAAGTTCCATCAAGGGCACAGCCTCGAAGAATGGCTGCGCCGACCGGAGATCGAGTGGCTCGACGTTTGTCAGTTCAGCGAGGAAGCGCGGTCGTTAAACTTGCCGACGTTGGCGGCGAAGCAACTTTCGATCGAGGCCAAGTACGCTGGTTATATTCGTCGACAGACGGCGACCATTGAGCGTCAGGAGCAAGTTGACACGGTTCGCATCCCGGACGCCTTTGATTTCCATGCCTGCCCACAACTTCGAGCCGAAGCGAAGGAGAGGCTAAGTCGGGTCCGCCCGCGGCACATCGGGCAAGCGAGTCGCATCAGCGGAATTACGCCGGCTGATCTCGTCGTGTTGATGCTGTATTTGTCGACGCCATCACGGCTAGGAACCTAGGTTGCAACTTGCCTTCGAGGGCTGAGTTGTGCCTATGTTTGCTGAGTTCCTTCGAAACCATGCTTGACGATTTCGTTGGCGTCGCTATTCTTCCGCTGTTGAAATTGAAACTGAGTCTCAATTTCGTGAATGACCTTCCAGTCGCCAGCTAAGCCTCCACGGCTCGCCAGCCATCTGGGCCCCAAATTCGTCGCTCGGTGGTGACTTTTTTCCCTGGAGGTGTGCGGTAATGCGAGGATCTCGTCGTGGATTTACGCTCATTGAGTTGCTTGTGGTGATCGCTGTGATTGCGATCTTAATTGCTCTCCTGTTGCCAGCAGTGCAGCAAGCTCGCGAAGCGGCTCGTCGAAGTCAGTGCAAGAACAATCTGAAGCAGATCGGTCTGGCTCTGCACAACTACGAGGCGAATCACAGCTGTTTCCCGCCTTCGGGTTGTGTGTCCGGAACCAGCGTGACTCAGCCATGGTCAGCTCAGGCTTACATCCTCCCGTACATCGACGGCGGATCGGAATACAAGAAGATCAATTTCAGTTTCGGGTATCACCATGCGGCGAACACCTCTGTGTTTCCGCCGTTCGGGATCGCAACCGTGCGGATTCCGATCTACATGTGCCCGAGCGATCCGAATGATCGCGTTCGACTGAACGCTTCTGGTGTACCGGAGCATCGGCCGCTGTGCTACGGAGCCAACATGGGCGAATACCTAATTTTTAACCCCACGAATGGACAGATTGGAACGGGTGCCTTGGCTCCAAACGCCAGGATCGGGCTGCGTGATTTTCGCGACGGATCCAGTTCGACGATCGCTTTTAGCGAGGTCAAGGCATTCACGCCTCGCTTTCATGACGTGCCCACCATGCCTGCAACTGGCCCAGCGAGTCCGGCTGCCGTGTCGGGAACGTACACAACTGGCGGCGGATGGTCGGCCACCAATGGCCACAGTGAATGGGTCTGTGGACGCGCGATTCACAACGGCGTCACGACAACGTTCACTCCGAATGCCGAAGTGCCGCACCTGCAAGCCGGCGTGCGTTACGACATTGATGTGTCGGGCATGCGCGAAGGATCGTCCGCGACGGTCAATACCTATGCGATCGTTACGTCGCGAAGTTATCACCCGGGAACCGTGCATTCGTTGATGGCGGACGGGGCCGTGCGAGGAATCAGCAACAATATCAGCCTGCAGACGTGGCGGGCTTTGGGGACTCGTGCCGGTCGTGATCTCGTGGGTGACTTCTAGTCACGCCTGATGCGCGTACGGTGAACTCGGCGATCCTCGACGGAGTCCGGCCATGATACACGAAACGCCTGCCAGCCGAGCGCCAGTTGAAGTTCGATCGGCGGCAGCGAAGGTTGTTCGCGAGATGGCCTCCAGCGATCTATTGCGTGGAGAGAAGGAATTGTTGATTCGTCATGGTGATGAACTGTACCGGCTGAAGCTGACCCGCAACGGAAAGCTGATCCTGCAGAAATGAGTGTTTAGCTTTTGCGGATGTTTCTCACGAACGGCCAGCGATGATCTGCAGGATCGTTCTCTGAATTTTCGCCCAGGGTGATCGCAGCGGACATTAGGAGGGTGCGATTGCCTTTGCGGCAAAGATTGCTGGACTCGACAAAATGCGTTGATTTGCGTGAGTTTGCGACTTCATCAGGACGGGGGTTTTGAGGGAAGAAACGGCTGTTGACCGATTTCGGGGAATACACAACAATCGCCGCCGTGCTAAAGCTGGTAGGTTGGCTCAACGTGAACGACCTTGAGAACCGATAAGACAGTCAAGATTGCTAAGGTTTACTAGCTCGGCACACGTCATTGGCGAGTCCGTTGACGATTCCGTTCATCATCTTCAGCGCTGAGAAGGACAAGGAAGTCTCACCGCATCCGACCGATTCTCAGAGGACTGAGACATCAGGCGGATCGGCCAGTTCAAAGGATGGATGCCTGATGAAAACCGTATTCACGACCGGTGAAGCTGCCAAAATTTGCAAGGTGAGTCAGCAGACGATCATTCGCTGTTTCGACTCCGGCCAGTTGCGAGGATTTCGCGTTCCCGGATCGCGGTTCCGCCGCATTCCGCGGGACATTCTGTATCGCTTCATGAAAGAGAACGGCATCCCGACCGATGCCCTCGAAAGCGGACGCCGCAAGGCATTGATCGTCGACGATGACGAGGAACTCGTGGAACTGATTCGCGACGCGCTCGAAGCGGACGGCCGCTTTGAAATTCGCGTGGCCAACAACGGCTTCGACGCTGGCATGATGGTCCGCGAATATCACCCGGACGTGATCGTGCTGGACGTGATGCTGCCGGACATCAACGGCAAGGAAGTCTGCCAACGAGTTCGCAGCGACAACTCACTCGACGACGTAAAGATCATCTGTATCAGCGGCATGGTCGAGCAAGACAAGATCGAAGACTTGAAAGCCAACGGCGCAAACGAGTTTATGCAAAAGCCGTTTGAAGTTGAAAATCTTATCGAGCGGATTTGCTTGCTGCTGGACGTCGAGCCCGTTGCCGTGAAGTAGATTTGAGATTTCAATCGGATAATTGAGATTGCAAACCCGGCTTCCGTGGGAGCCGGGTTTTCTTTTTGAAGTACGTGGTTGCCTTCAGTCCTGTTTGGAATTTGCCGAGGTGAACATCGTGTCCGAGCTTCCCCGCATCTCGACCTCAGATGCCATGCTGCGGGCGAAACTCGAGGCCCTCGCCGAGTTCGCGGCCGGAGCGGGACACGAGATCAATAATCCTGTCGCGACGATTGTCGGCCGAGCGGAACTGCTACTCAAAACCGAAAACAACCCGGAGCGAAGGCAAGCTCTGCTGACCATTGGAGCGCAAGCACTCCGTATCCGTGACATGATTGGCGACCTGATGCTGTTTGCTCGGCCGCCGAAGTTGGAACTGAAATTGCTGAATCTGGTAGACGTCGTGGACGAAATGCTTCTCAAGTTAGGCGAATCGCTGCGGGCCAAGTCACTGACAGTCGTTCGAGAAGGAGACTCATCAGTGACGATTCTGGCGGATGCGGTGCAGTTACGAGTGGTCATCAGCAATCTCTTGCTCAACAGCCTGAATGCATCGGCGGCTGGCAGTTTCATCACGGTCGGATCTTTCAGTCAGGAGTTCGAATCGCGGCGTTCGGCGATGTTTGTCGTTCAGGATCGTGGCATCGGCCTGTCCCCCGATGAGCGAGAACACCTATTTGATCCGTTCTATTCTGGCAGGCAGGCTGGTCGTGGGTTGGGATTCGGCCTTTGTAAGTGCTGGCGAATCGTTGAGCAGCACGGCGGGCAAATCGACTGCGAATCATCGATGGAAAGCGGCACGACTTTCCGAGTGACTTGGCCTGCGGTTGGTTGAGTTGACCGGTCCTGTCGATCATTCCGCTCGGGCAAAGACCGCCGTGTGTGAGTGTCGTGCAAGATCGTTGCGTTCCCACGCGCCGCACCGGCCTTGTGTCAGTGGCTCGTTGGCCTTTGCGCTACGCTGCTGCCGATCAATCAAACGAGCAATGCAAACCAGCCGAATCGCTCAAGCGATCGGTTCTTCAGAGTCAAACGCCACCGAGCGTTTGTTTGTGCGTTCCAGTTTTCGCTCCAAAATAAGTACCACCGTGGTAATCCCGTGGGGACGGTGACAAATCAGGATTTAGGACTGACTCATGACCGCTCGATTGCAAGGCATCTTCACACCGAACCTGGTTCCGCTTGATTGCCGAGGCGAGATCAACGAATCGGAACTGCGACGTTACATCGACTGGCTGATCGCGAAGGGAGTGCATGGACTGTACCCGAACGGCTCGACCGGGGAATTCACACGTTTCACGGTCGAAGAGCGACGGCGGATCATCGAAATCGTCGCTGACCAGACTCGCGGCCGGGTCCCGATCTTGGCCGGCGCGGCCGAGGCGAATGCCAAAGAGACGATTCGAGCCTGCGAGTACTACTACGAACTTGGCTGTCGAGCGGTCGCGATTGTGGCACCCTTTTACTACAAGCTCAGCCCGGCTTCGGTGTATGCGTACTTCAAAGAGATCGCCAAGAACACGCCGATTGATGTGACACTGTACAACATCCCGATGTTCGCCAGCCCGATAGATGTGCCGACGGTGCGACGTCTCGCCGAGGAATGCGAAAAAGTCGTTGCGATAAAAGATAGTTCCGGTGACATTGTCCACATGATCCGCATGATTCAGGCGGTTCGCCCCAACCGCCCTGAGTTCGCGTTCATGACCGGTTGGGATGCGGCGTTGATGCCGATGCTGTTGATCGGTTGCGACGGCGGCACGAATGCGTCGTCGGGAGTTGTGCCGGAGGTCACTCGCCTACTTTATGACTTGACGCTCAGTGGCCGGCTCGATGAGGCGAGAAAAGTGCAGTTTGATCTCGTGACACTATTCGACACGATGATCTATTCCGCTGAATTTCCGAATGGATTCCGAACTGCCGTCGATTTGCGGGGTTTTCACATGGGCATTGGGCGACAGCCACAGTCAGATGAACAAGTGACGGACCTTGCCGTATTGAGCAACACACTACAGTGTTTGCTGTCGCAACATGGGTTCACGAATGAACCGATCGGCGGCTGTCGGACTTCTGGATCAGCATCAAACAGGGATCGAAATGCTGACGATGTTGGTACGATCGTGCAGACGGTGGTTGCTGAATTGAAACGCCGCGGACTGGTCTAGTCGGCGGCGGAACCGTCTCGCCGCGACTCACCGTGCGAGAGATTCTCAGATTGTTTGTCAACGCGCGGTGTGTGTGATTTTTTGTCGTCGCGTTAAGTTGCGGAACCGACAAAAAAACCGTTTGCGTTTTGAAAGCTCGTTGTTAAAGTCTCGCCCCGTTACATGAACCGGGTCGTGATTGATGCCTGCTGCGAATCGATCAAGGGGACTCTCATGCCTGATCGCGAACGCTGTCCCGAGTGCGAGTGTCCGGAAGCGGAAGGGTTCGGAAAGGTGAATCGACGTCACTTCGTCCAAGCGGCGAGTGCCGGTGCTGCCGCGATGGCTTTGCCGCGAGTCTTGCGAGCGGAGGAATCCGTAGCAAATGCGAAGACTCCGGAGTCGTTGGTCAAGAAGCTGTACGACTCGTTGAGCGAGAAGCAGAAAGAAGAAATCTGTTTCTCCTGGGATTACACCGACGACCGCAAAGTGCTCCGGACGCACGTCTCGAACAACTGGTTCATCACCGACGTGAAGACGCTCGGTATTGGCACGAATTTCTACACCCGTGATCAGAAAGACATGATTGAGGCTCTATTCTGGAGCCTTTACTCGAAGGATTGGCACGACCGCATTCGCAAGCAGTTGCAAGACGATGCCGGCGGTTATGGCAAGCAGCAGACCATCGCCATCTTCGGGAATCCCGGCAGCGAGAAGTTTGAACTCGTGATGACCGGACGACATCTGACGATTCGCTGCGACGGCAATACGACCGAGCATGTCGCATTCGGTGGTCCGATTTTCTACGGGCACGCAGCCTCGGGGTTCACGGAACAAATCAACCATCCTGGAAACGTCTTTTGGCCGCAAGCTCTTAAAGCGAATGAGCTCTTCAAGATGCTTGACGGAAAGCAGCGTGAAGTCGCTTTGATCGAGAAGATGCCCAACGAAAGTGCGGTTGCATTTCAGGGGAAGGGGAAGTTTTCCGGATTGCCGGCTTCGGAATTGAGCAAAGATCAGCGTGAGCATTTGCAAGGAGTGCTGGACTTGTTGGTGGAGCCGTATCGGTTGTCGGATCGGCAAGAAGTGACGAAGTGTTTGCAGGCTCAAGGCGGTTTGGAACAAGTTCGCTTGTTGTTCTACCGCGAGGGCGACTTGGGGAACGACGGAATTTGGGACAACTGGAGATTAGAAGGCCCGTCGTTCGTGTGGCATTTCCGTGGGACACCTCATGTGCATGTTTGGGTCAATGTGGCTGACGATCCGTCGGTCCTGACCAATGCTCGCGGCTAGATCGTCAGGCCTTGGCCGACCATCGCGAGTGGTTCTTCATTTGAATCGAATCCGCCTGACATTTCTAAAAAGCGTCTGTTCGACAGTCATCTCCCTTCGTTGGATCACTTCAGCCAGTCGTTGTGATTTTTTTTATGGAACCGATACCGGCATTGTTGGTGCGGTCCTGAATTCTATTCTAGCGAGGCCTATCTTGAGCCGATCTTTTCCCGCCGCTCGTCAGAGAAAAGGAGTCCGGCAGCCAAGATGTGTGCAGAGAAACTTAGAATCACTGGATCACGGTCCAACGCTTTCACTCAATCAGGCATCGACCTTACGTTGGTCATTCGAAGAAGACGTAGTGCGGTATCGGTTGGCCGGGATCGACACGATGGGGGTCTGGCTGCCGAAGCTATTGGAGTACGGTGAAGACCGCGGGCTGGAATGGTTGAGTGAGAACGGCATGTCCGTCTCGACTTTGTCGTTTGCGGGTGGCTTTACTGGTGCATTCGGCCACGAGTTGGATGATGTCCTGGAAGAAACGCTGGACTTGATTCATCTGGCAGGGATGTTGCGGGCGCGGTCATTGGTGGTCGTGACCGGACCCATCAATAATCACATCACAAAACACGCGACGCGGTTGGTCGTGGAATCTCTGAAACAACTCGCCGACGAAGCGGCGGACAACGACGTGACGCTGTCGTTAATGCCGATGAGGAAAGTGTTCTGTCAAGATTGGACTTTTTTGCACGGTCTGGACGAAACGCTGGCACTCATCGACCGAGTGAACCATCCAGCAGTGCAGTTGGCGTTCGATATTTATCACCTTTGGCCGGAAAAAGGACTGTTGCAACGGCTGCCAGAGTTGGTGTCTCGAATCGGTGTTGTGCAGGTCAGTGACGCTTCTCCTGCGGGAATCAGCGAGTATGACCGTGTTCTGCCCGGTGAAGGGATTCTGCCAGTGGCCGAAATCTTGAGTGGGTTGATCGACGCTGGCTATCGCGGTTACGTGGACTATCAAATCTGGTCCGAATCGCTTTGGCAGTCGGTGGACCAGGATTGGTTGCAGCATTGTCGGCAGAATTTCGCCGACGTGCGCTCGGTGAGCCGCTGAGTTGGCACTCTGGATTGGTCGAAAAGCCGCGTGAATCCCCTGTGCGGTCGCGATAGCATGCCCCTCCCATTGTTGGAACTGAGGGCTGGGACATGCACGAGTGGATGTCGCTGGAAGAACTCGCGCAGTTTCTGGGGCGGGATCGCCGCGAGATCGAGAAACTCGTGCAGCGCGGTCGCATTCCGGGGAGGAAGTTGCAAGCAGAGTGGCGGTTTCATCCCGCCGAAGTCACGTATTGGCTTGAGCAGGAAATGCGTGAGTATTCTGGCGACGAACTCCACGGCCTTGAGCGTGCACATCAAGACTCTGAAGCGGACGTTCGCTGCCCGGTAAGGAGTTTGTTGCATCCAGACACAGTGCAAGTCCCGCTGGAAGCGCGCACGAAGCGTTCAGCTCTGGAGTGCTTGATCGAGGTTGCTGGACGTACCTGGCAAATCTGGCAACCTGCCGATGTCTTGCAAGCGGTGCTGCAGCGCGAGGAGGTGATGTCTACCGGATTTGAGTCGGGCGTCGCGATCCCGCATCCTCGCAATCCATTGCCTGAGGCATATGGTCAATCGGTGATCGCGTTCGGCCGGACTTTTTCCGGAATTCCATTTGGTGCGCCGAAGCGGCAGTTGACCGATATTTTTTTCTTGGTGCTGTGTCGTGATTCACGTACGCACCTGCATGTGCTCTCACGCTTGGGAAGGATCATTCAACTCCCCGGATTCCTCGACGAATTACGATCTGCTGACGATGCTTCGACGACCTATGAACTTGTTTGCTCGGCCGACGAAACGCTGGGCACTATGTAGATCTCGTGCAGCATCAACGAACGAATTACCGGATTGCCGAACGAGTCGGTGCGCAGTTCGCTTGAGCCGCGGGGTGCAATTGCGGCAAATCCCCGGTGAGCCGCGACTTGATCAATTCGTGATCGGCGTCTGGAAGGAACATCGCCATCCAAAGCACCGCGTGGTACAGAACCCAATACAGCGTCGCCCAACGTAGCTCATACGGCGCGGGTTGGTGGTGTGGAACTGAACCAGATTTGAAAAAGAATCCGGGGCGTAGAGAGGTATTGTGCGGCGCTTTCCATTTGTTGTTGTTGCACCTAGCATGAGCCTGTCGCACCCGCTGGTTCCGTTTGGGAATATTTGCCCGCTATGAGCAGCGTTCCGGAGTCTTCCGAAGTTCTCGACGGCGTCCCTGCCGAGGAAGAATGTTGTGGTGGCGAGTCGCATTGTGCGGGCGAATTACCTGACTCAAATCGGCTGGCCGGGATGCCTCCGCGCGAAGGTTGTCCACCGCCGTTGCAGTGGCAGCAGGTGCTGGCCGCGTTTCGAGATGAATGCACGGCGTGGCATACCGCCACGAGTGCTGGACCGATTGTCGGTCGCGTTTGGGGTCAAGGGCCGACGCTGGTGATGTTCAACGGACTGAGCGGCTCGCACGAGTTGTTCGCGTTGTGTGTCTATCTGCTGAAAGCGAATTGCCGCTGTGTCCTGCTTGACTATCCGACAGGCCGGCGGGCGACGTGGCCACATCTGACCGACTCGGTTTCGAAGGTTGTTCAGGAGTTCGCTGGCTCTGAAGGCTGCCACTTGTTCGGGACGTCGTTCGGGGCCGCGCTTGCGCTGGAGACGGCCCTTCGACTCGGTTCGCAAGTTCGCAGCTTGACGTTGCACGGGGCATTTGCGCACTTGCCGCTGACTGTGTTTGAACGTGCCTCTGCAAGCGTATTGCGTTGGATGCCGGGGCAAATGCAATCAATGCCGCTTTGGCGAGGGCTGCAGGAGCGCGGGCATCGGTTGTGGTTTCCGCCGATTGATCCGTCACGGTGGTTGTTCTATCTGGATAATGCGGGCCGGACGCCGGTTGCCGAGTTGGCTGGGCGATTCGGAATGCTCAGTCGCTTCGATGCACGATCGCGGTTGGATCAACTCGCGACGCCGACGCTGTTATTGCAGGTCGAAGGCGAAGGGGAGACGCAGGCTCGTTGCCGCGATGAACTGGCGGCGCTGTTGCCGAATGTTCGCACCGAGTTCCTGCATTCCACCGGGTTGTGGGCTTTTCTGACTCATCCGCATCGGTTGGCGAAATTGATTCGAGAGTTTGTGTGTCCAACACCCGCGGTGCCGAGTTGAGGTCAGTCATGTCTGTGTCGTTACCCGAATCACTCGATGTCATCGCGGTCGGTGCGCATCCCGACGATGTGGAGATTGGGTGTGGCGGGACGTTGGCCAAACTCGGACAGCAGGGATATCGCGTCGGGATTGTCGACCTGACTGACGGTGAGCCGACTCCTGGCAGCCCCGGGCCGGAAGTTCGACTTGCCGAAGCGGCCGAGGCGGCGAACATTTTGGGTGTCAGGATGCGCGAGACGTTGACGCTACCCAATCGGAAGCTGTTTGACTCGTTCGAGTCTCGCGTGGCGTTGGCGACACTCTTCCGCAAATATCGGCCAAGTGTTGTGCTCGGAATACTCGACAAGACACCTCTGGCGTCTCCGGATCATTGGCAAGCGATGCAGATCACAGATGCCGCAGTGTTCTACTCGCGGCTCTCGAAGTGGGACGAACATTTTGCGGGTTGGCCGCCGCACTCCGTCCGCAAACAAGTGTGGTATCCTTTGGGGCTACGGCAGTTGACACGCGATCAACATGGCGGAAGCGGTTTCGTGGTTGATATTTCCGAGACGTTGGAACTTAAACTCGCGGCGATCCGGGCCTATAAAACCCAGTTTCCGCCAGCGAAAGAGAATCTCTTTCGATTGCTGGAAAGCCAGAATCGGTTGTTTGGTGAGAGTGCAGGCTTCGAAGCGGGTGAGTATTTCGTGAGTGCTTCGACATTGGGTGTTCAGGATTTGGTGAAGACGGTTTTGGGATAGCTTTTGCCCTCGGCAAAGGCGAGCCATTTTTCGATTGGTCATCACGATGGTTCAAGTGGGTTGGGGCAGCCTGAGCATCAAAGGGAACTTCCGCGAGAACAACGAGGACTCGTTTGTTGTCGATCCGCGTGGGAGATTTTTCATCGTTGCTGACGGCATGGGAGGACAAAGCGCTGGCGAAAAAGCCAGCGCGCTAGCGACCGACATCATCCCGCATCGGCTGGAACAGACGATTGATTTCGACAACGCCACTTCTGACGAAGTTCTGAAGCGGCTCGACGAAGCGGTCGCGTTTGCCAATGGTGAGATCATGGCATTGTCCAGTCTCGATTCCAAATACCTCAACATGGGTACGACGCTGGCGTTTATGTTGTTGGCCGGTGGAAAAGTGTACGTCGGTGGCATTGGAGACAGCCGTGTGTATCGACTGCGTGGTGATCGGCTCGAACAACTCACCAAAGATCATTCGCTGACACAAGCGTTGCTCGACGCAGGCACGATCACGACGGAAGAGGCCAAAACACACCGCTACAAAAACGTGCTGTATCGTTATCTTGGCACAAAAGAAGGTGGCACCGGTTCTGAAGCGAAAGTGCTCGACGTTCAGGTTGGAGACCGGTTCATGTTGTGCTCGGACGGAGTGACCGACGGGATCAAGAACAATCTCGAACAGATCATCCCCTTGCTGAAGCAGGATGACCTGAACGCCGCAGCTGCCGGGATTGTCAAATCGGCCGAAGACGGCGGCAGCAAAGACAACATTACTTGTATTGTCGTACGTTGCTTGTGAACGAAGCTTCTGGTTGGTGGCGAGATCACGACGTCCTCGGAAATTTGACAGACTTGAGTTCTTGTGCCGCCACGTAGGGGTCGGTCGGGGGTTGCAAGTGCCTGGAACGGCGGATTCCCGACTGTGACCTCCGCCATCTTCGCGAAGCGCCCCTGAGCATCGTTGAAGCGCGCTCGATTGCCGTGGTTCGAAGAGATGCTGCGAACTTTTTATGTGCGTTTCTGCACCGCCGCACTCACATCCGGCCTAGATGATCTATCCATCCCAGGAAAATCGCCAAGAAGTTGGCCTTCTGAGTTTCCATCGGCGGATCCGCAGGTAAGATTGGTAACTTATGGCGATTGTGCGGATCGGGCAACATGACGATCAACTTTATGGCTTCGGTCCGCTCTTCGCTGAATCGGCGCGCTCCGGGATGTCCCCGAAGTCGTGCTTCCCAAAGTTCCCCAAGTCTGAGCGAGAAGGTGGGCTTATGAAATCCTTTGATTGGCGGCATCGTTGGTTGGGTCTAGTTGGTTTGCTGCTGGCGATGACGGTCACGGCTGGCGATGTGAGAGCGCAGGCTCCGGCTCCTTCGGAATTTCCGCCGGCGGCCGACATGCTGAGGGATTTCAAGAGGGTTTCGCCTCCCGAGGGGGAGTCGTCGTTGTACGGCTTGTATGTCCGTGCGAAAGACGGGCACGTGCTGGCGGAATTGCCTCGCGACTATTTGCAGCAGAAGTATTTCATGGCGATGACGGTCGCCAGCGGCGCTCAATTCGCCGGTCTGCAAGCGGGCGACCGCGTCGTCTACTGGAGACGGTACGACAAGCGGCTTGCGCTGATGGACCCGAACATCGATATTCGTTCGGGCGGCGATCCCGAAGCAACCAGCTCAGTCAACCGACTCTTCACCGATAAGTTGATCACCGAGGTACCGATCCTGACGATAAGTCCGGAAGGCTTGCCGATCATCGACCTCAATCAACTGCTGATTGGCCAGTCGGGACTGTTCTTCGGTGGCGGACGTAGCGGCGCGGGTGGTGTTCGCAGCCCGAACATCGTCACGATCAAGAAGGCTAAGGCGTTCAGCAAAAACGTCGAAGTGGCGTTCGAGGTTGCCAGTGGCAGCGGACAACTTCAGACGTTGCACTACTCGATCAGCGAAATTACGCCGAACACGAGATATCAGCCGCGTAAGGCGGACGAGCGGATCGGCTACTTCACCACCGGCTACAGCGACTACGGCAAGTATGTCACCGATGACACGCGTGTCCGCTACATCAACCGCTGGCACCTGGAGAAGCGAGATCCGTCGCTGAAGCTCAGTCCGCCGGTCAAACCAATCACATTTGTGATCGAGCACACGACTCCCGTCCGCTATCGTCGCTGGGTCAAAGAGGGGACGCTCTATTGGAACAAAGCCTACGAGAAAGTGGGCATCGTCGGGGCGATCGAAGTCTTGCAGCAGGATGCTCAGACCGGAGCCTACATGGATAAAGATCCGGAAGACGTCCGTTGGAATTTCATTCGCTGGTTGAATAACAACGTCGGGACCGCGATCGGCCCTAGTCGCGTGAATCCTTGGACGGGCGAGATTCTCGATGCCGACATCGTCCTCACCGACGGTTGGATTCGGCACTTCAACCGACAGTTCAACGACGTGCTGCCAACGCTCGCGATGGAGGGCTTCGATTCCGACACGTATGCGTGGCTGGCCAAGCATCCGAATTGGGATCCCCGAGTTCGCCTGGCCGCACCGTCGCAACGCAATCAAGTGGCTCAGCAAATCCAACGTGACGCGGCCGCGCCGTTCGCAGGACATCCGCTGTCGATGAATCGCACAACGTTGTTCGGCGATGATCCCATGGATGGCCTTCTCGGCCGCACCAGCCAGGTCAATGGTATGTGCATGGCGGCTCAAGCCAAGATGCTCGACTTGGCGATGGCTCGCATGACGTTCGACCTGGCGGAAGTCGAAGGCATCAACGATCAGCAACCGGCCGCGCCTGGAGGCGCTCCGGCCGCTCCCGAAGAGCCGAAGCTCGACGGAATGCCGGAATCGTTCATCGGCCCGCTGTTGGCCGAGTTGGTCTGTCACGAAGTCGGGCACACACTTGGCTTGCGACACAACTTCAAAGCGTCCAGTGTCTACACGCTTGCCCAAATCAACAGCGACGAGATCAAGGGAAAAAAAACGCTGGCCGGTTCGGTGATGGATTATTTGCCGATTAACATGAACGTCCCGGCTGATCCCAACAACAAGGCTCAAGGGGATTGGTCGATGACGGGGGTCGGTCCGTACGACATGTGGGCCATCGAATACGGCTACACGTTTGCGGCCGACCTCAAGCCAATTCTCGACCGTGTGGCAGAGCCGGAACTGGTGTACGCGACCGACGAGGACACGGTGGGGTCGGACCCGCTGGCTCGCCGGTACGACTTCAGCAAGAATCCGCTGGACTATGCGCAGAATCAAATTCGGCTCATCAAGAACAACCGTGCGAAGATTCTCGACAAGTTCGTCAAAGACGGACAATCGTGGGCCAAGTCGCGACAAGGTTACGAGCTGACCTTCAACATGCAGATGCAGTCGGTCGGGATGATGGCCAACTGGTTGGGCGGAGCGTTCATCAATCGGGACAAAAAGGGGGATAAGAACGGTCGTGCCCCGATCGAACCAGTCCCTGCCGCGATGCAACGCGAAGCTCTCAAGTTCACCATCGAGAACACGTTTGAGGATGCCGCGTTCGGGTTGACTCCAGCACTGCTGGTTCGCATGACCAGAGAAAAGTGGATCGATGGCGACCGCTTCGACGATTCCGACGCAACGTGGCCGATCAACGACAAGATCGCTGGTTTTCAAACTTCGATCATGTCGTCACTGCTGCGGCCGACAACGCTTCGTCGAATTTATGACAACGAACTGACGATTCCGCCGGATCAAGATGCGGTCACATTACCGGAGGTACTTTCGGCAATCACTGCCAACGTCTGGCGTGAAGCGGACAAAAATCCTGACAAGCAGCACACTCCGCGAGTTCCAATGATCAGCAGCCTCCGGCGCAACCTGCAGCAGGAGCACCTTGACCGTCTGATCGAATTGACTTTGCCGCAAAAATTCACCGACACCGAAGCGAGCAAAGCCATCGCCAATCTCGCCTTGGTCGAAGTGAAAAAAATCCTGGCGAGCGTGGAGCGGATTCTCAAGGAAGCTCCCGGCAACCTGGACCCGTACACATCGGCTCATCTGCAGAAAGCACAGACGCAGATCAACAAGGCTCTCAATGCGGAGTACATCTACAACGTGAACTCGATCAGTGGCGGTGGGGGTGGCGGGTTGCTTCAGTTGCTCCAACCGACGCCAGACGTGCCAGCAACGAATGCTTCGCCGATCGATCCCATCGTTGTTCCAGTGCCGAACAAGCCGGAGCCAAATCAACCGAAATGATCCGACATGTTCGTACTGAATGCGAACATCAAGCCGTTTCCGCGGGCCGAAGCTGCAACGCTTCGGCTCGCGGCGTTTCGTCCGACGAAGATTCGAGTTCCGCAGTCTCGAGGAAAGTCACTGTACTGGAAAATACGTCGTACATGCTGCTCACGACCTTGATCTGTCCAGCATCAGCCAATTGCCGCAGTCGTCGGCTGCCCGCTGTCACGGATGCGACGGCGCGCCGCACGTGCTCACGCGAGACTGGCCCGACAGCGATCTTTGACACCAGCCAACGGCATGGTCGCAAATCGACCAAGGCCTGCCAAAGGCCTTCTCGACTGCATCATTCGCGTGCCAAATGATAGACGTCGCATTCTTCGCAGTTCGTACCGTGAATGCGAGAGCGCAACGTCATCTACGATAACTTCTGTCGGATCGTTCTCCGCCGGATTGCTGGTTTCGGAGCGAACCTCTTCCTGCACCCAACAGGCCATGAACGGAGCCGTCTGCAGCGAAACGGCCGACAGGCAGTTCAGCCAAACGAACATCTAGCGAGGAGATTATGCCTTGAAGGTCATGAGAAAATTCATCGTTTGGAAATAGCATCGGGATCAGCACGGCATCGAGCGTGCAGGTGCGTGAGGCGTTTTGTCTAAGCTGAAGTTTCGCGCAAGTCTACTCGCCGTTTGAAGTGCGGCGATGGATTGCCGCATTCCTATCGTTCGACTCAATTCCCACGAGGAACCGAAAGCGGGGGGCGAACGAATGACAACCGGTAGACATCTCGAAACGAGGCGAACTGGCTGTCGCAGGCTTGTTGAGCCGTCATCGTTGCTGCTCCAAAACGGATCGCTTGCTGAATCTGTGCCTCGGCTGTCAGTCCGATCTGCCGAGTCAATTCAAGCACTTGCTTCACTTGTGGGTCGTCTTGAATCCGTTTTTCGATCTCTGGCCGCGTTTTGGCAGCATCTGCACGTTCCGAGTATTGAAAGACCGTCCGCCAAGAGCCATCTGCCAATCGAGCGACGAATTGCGTTGTCACGGTCGCCTGCTGGATGTCGCCAGCCAAATCCAACCGAGTCGCACGAAATCCGAGTCGCTTCTCAGACTCTGCGATTTGAATCACCTTTTTCAGCGAGTCTGCTCTGGCGGCATTGTCGGCGGACTTCTTTGTGGGTTTTCCTTCGTTCAACAAATCGCCGAGCTGTGATTGCAATTGCCCTCGCAGCAATTCGGCGAGCAATTGCGCGACATCGGCTTGTTGAATCTCTCTCCCCGCGCGAGCCAGGACGTCGCCGGTTCCTTGAAAATCGAGCGGCTTTCCTAAGGCATATTCCGTCAATGCGAGCCGCGCCGCCCACTCATCGTCCGACTGTTCGCGAGCCGGCAATCGTTCAATGAACGGAAACGGCCAACCGACCGGCGACACATTTCGTGCTTTCAAATCGCGAGACAGTTCCTCCGCCCAACGACTCTCAGCACGATCAACTTCCTCGACCCACGCCCATGCCAGCAACTGCCGATGCTCGAGCGTAGATACCTCGACGCGAGCAACGTCGTTTTTCGGTAGTGTCAGCCACAAAAACTCTGGCTGAAATCCTTCGGCCTTTGCCAATTCCGCCTCGACGTCGTCCGCCTGCTGGCGGAGAAAAGCCTCAAGTGCTCCGTTTCCGGCAGGAGGTCGCACGGTTTTCAACCGTCGCAAGGCTTGTTCGAGTCCCGCCATGTGTGTCTCGATGTTCTGCTGTTTTGCGGGCTGAAGTAACTTCGCATTCGCCGTCGAGAGCCACTTCGCCGACACCAGCAGCGTGATCGACTTGTCGGACTGCTCGAACAGAACGCCACGCAGCCTGGAACCGTTCCGCAATGTGATGAGGTCGCCAGCCAACCGGTCCGCCGCGTGCGTTGTGGCGGCGAACGTCAAAAACACTACCGCGATTTGCAGCCAAAGTCGGAGACTCATTTTTGGAGCTGACATGCTTCGCAACCTTTCCTCAACGGCCCGCGTCTGTGATTGCAACCCAGCGACCCCTTTGCTGCAATCCCTCCGGTCCATTTCGCAACCGTAATCCAAGAAGATCTTCATGTACTACGAAACCATCATTGGCCTGGAAGTGCACGTCCAATTGCTGACGCAGACGAAAATCTTTTGCGGTTGTACGTCGGCATTCAACCCTGACAATCCAAACACACAGACCTGCCCCGTGTGCCTCGGGCTGCCGGGATCGTTGCCGGTGATGAATCGGAAGGCGTTTCGGCTCTCTCTGAAGACCGCGCTGGCCCTGAACTGTGACATCGCCCGCTTCACCAAATGGGATCGCAAGCAGTACTACTATCCTGACTTACCGAAGGGCTATCAGATCAGTCAGTACGACTTGCCGTTCAGCAGCCACGGCTTTGTGGAGATTGACACGGATATCGAGAAGGGAGAGACGAAGAGAGTACGGCTGATCCGTGCCCACCTCGAAGAGGACGCCGGAAAAAACATGCACGACGAGTCCGGACGCGGTCATGACAGTCATGTTGATCTGAATCGTGCGGGGACGCCACTGTTGGAAATTGTCAGCGAGCCAGATCTGCGGTCAGCAGCTGAGGCGAAGAAATACCTCGAAGAGTTGAAGCTGTTGTTGACGTACATCGGCGTCTCCGATTGCAACATGCAGGAGGGCTCGCTGCGTTGCGACGCGAATGTGAACCTGTGGGTCCACACAGACGACGGGCAGAAGATTGCGACGCCGATCGTCGAAATCAAAAACCTCAATAGCTTTCGCGGCGTCGAACAGGCCATTGAGTTCGAGGTTGCTCGGCAAATCGAGGAATGGGAAAAGACTCACGCGAAGATCGGCGACGTCCCGAAGCAAACACGCGGCTGGGATGCGAACCGCTGCGTGACTTTTGCTCAACGAGGCAAAGAAGAGGCCAGCGACTACCGCTACTTCCCCGATCCCGATCTGACCCCAGTGACCGTCAGCGACGAATTCTTTGCGGAGGTCAAAGCCGAAATCTGCGAGCTGCCAGCCTCGCGTCGTCGCCGTTACCGAGCGGACCTGGGCCTGTCGCACTATGACGCCGACGTTATTGTCTCGCAGGGAGATCGCTTCACGCTCTATTTTGAACAAGTCGCGAAACTTTGCGGCGACGGCAAGCAGGCCGCCAACTGGCTCACGCAGGACGTGCAGCGCGAACTCAATGCCCGCAACCTCGGCGTCGACACGTTTCCGATTCGCCCCGAAGTGCTGGGGGGACTTTTGCAGCGAGTCACCGCGAATCAGCTCACGGTCAAAAGTGCTCGCGAGGTCTTCGCGGCGTTGCTGACCGACCACGACACTGCGTACGAAAAGGACATTCGGGCTGACCTCAGCACCTCTCGCGTCGAGCAGATTATCGCCGAGCGGGGCCTCGCCGTTCTCACCGATGCCAGCGCGATTACGCAAGTCATCGCCGACGTGATCGCTCGCAATCCGAAGCCGGTTGCTGATTTCAAATCGGGCAAGCAAGCCGCCGTCGGTTCGCTGATCGGCCAGATTATGAAGGAACTCAAAGGAGCCGACGCGAAACTCGTGCGGCAGATGCTGATCGACGAATTAAGCAAGCCGTAGACATCTTCGGCGCGTCTCATGTCGAGACGGATTCAATGCTCCTCCCCCAGCAACAGTTGAGCAACACTACCGCAATAAAGAAGAACGCCATGAACCGAATCTCTTTGTTCTGCATCGCTTGTTCGATCATGCTTGCGGTGCAACATCCCGCAACCTGTGCCGAAAGTCTGGACTTAAAGGCTGAATTAGCGAAGCCGATCATCACTCCGCAGACGTCGCTGGAAGAGACGCAAGTGTTTCTCGAGCACCGCATCCCGCAACTTCCAGAAGTGAAGACAACGAAAGACTGGGAAACGCTGGCCGCAAAATGGCGAAGGGAGGTGCTCGACAAAGTGGTCTTTCGTGGCGAGGCGGCAAAGTGGCGAGATCACCCGCTGGCAGTCGAGTATGTCGGCGAGCCGCTGCGCGGGCCGGGGTACGTCGTGAAGAAACTGCGCTACGAATGCCTGCCAGGAATGTGGATTCCGGCGCTCTTGTACGTCCCGGACAAACTTGCCGACGACAAAGCTGTAAAAGTACCGGTCGTGCTGAACGTCAATGGGCATGATGGCAACGGCAAGGCGGCGGACTACAAACAAATCCGCTGCATCAATCTGGTGAAACGCGGCATGATCGTGCTCAATCCGGAATGGTTCGGCATGGGGCAGTTCAAGCAGGACGGTTTCAATCATACGAAAATGAATCAGCTCGACCTGTGCGGTACCAGCGGCATCGCACCGTTTTATTTAACCATGTCGAAGGGGCTCGACCTGCTGTTGAAACTTCCGAACGCCGACTCGTACCGAGTTGCTGTCTCCGGCCTGTCGGGCGGCGGCTGGCAGACGATCTTCATCAGCGGGCTTGACCCGCGTGTGACATTCGCCAACCCGGTCGCTGGCTATTCAAGTTATCTGACGCGAGTCCGCAGCAACACGGACCTCGGCGATTCTGAACAGACGCCGTGTGATTTGGGCAAGTATGTCGACTACATGCACCTGACGGCGATGCGAGCACCGCGAGCCACTCTGTTGACGTTCAATGCTCACGACAACTGTTGTTTCGCTGCCGGGCATGCGTTGCCACCTTTGCTCGCAGGTTGCCGACCGATTTATTCCCTGTTCGGCGAGACCGATCGGTTGATCACACACGTCAACCACGTCCCTGGCGATCACAACTTCGGCCAAGACAACCGCGAAGCCTTCTACCGAGCGATCGGCACGTTCTTTTACGACCGTTCAAACGACTTTGATTCCCTAGAAATCGCCTGTGAAGCGGACGAGGTTAAGAAACTCGAAGAGTTGCTCGTGACGGTGCCCGACGACAACGCCACGTTTACGTCACTGGCGAAAGCGCTGGCCGAGAAATTGCCTAACGCGGACGCAGTGCCGGCCAATCAATCGGCCAGACAAGACTGGCAAGATCAGCGACGAAGACGGCTCGCGCAGATCGTCGCAGCGAAACAGTACGACGTGGATGCGGAGGAGCTTTCACCGTCCGAGGCGACGGACGCCAAATCGGGTGGCACACAAATTCAGCGCTGGCGACTGCGGCTCGGCGGAACTTGGACGGTGCCAGTTGTCGAACTGACTCGCGGTGAATCGCAGGGGACGACAGTTGTTGTTGCCGACGCTGGCCGAGCGGCCGTCGCCGAGGACATCGAAAAACTGCTGGCCTCCGGTCAGCGAGTGTTGGCCGTCGATCCGCTCTTTTTCGGCGAATCGAAGATCGTCGCTCGCGACTGGCTGTGGGGGCTGATGCTCGACACCGTTGGCGATCGGCCGCTCGGCGTCCAAGCCAGCCAAATCGCTGCGATCGCGCGACACGCTCACGACACTGATCGCTCCGGACGCACCGTGACGTTGTACTCGGTGGGCCCGCGCACGGGACTCTTCACGCTCGTCGCCGCCGCGCTGGAGCCGCAAGCCATCGGACAAGTCACTCAACGAGACGCAATCACCAGCTTGAAACAATATGTGATCGCAGGCAATCGTGGAGTCAGCGAAGCTCCTGAGCTGTTCTGCTTCGGCCTGCTCGAACATTTCGACGTGCCGCAGTTGCAAGCGTTGGTGGTTCCGCGAAAGATCGAAACGAAATAGCCATTGTGAGTGCGGCGATTCCTCGCCGCTTTCCTTTCGCGACGGTGCCGCTTTCATTTCCGATCAACGGCCAATGAACTGACTGGAGACATCCGATGCTTCAACGAATCTTCGCAGGGCTCCTCTGTGGTCTGCTGTTGAACGTCTTGGCCACGGTGTCGCCGGCGGCCGACCGGCCCCCGAATGTCGTGCTGATTTACGCGGATGATCTCGGTTACGGCGATCTTGGCTGTTACGGAGCGAAAGGTTGGAAGACGCCGCATCTCGACAAGCTCGCGGCGGACGGCGTGCGGTTTACCGATTTCTATGTGGCTCAGGCGGTTTGTTCGGCGTCGCGCACGGCGTTATTGACGGGGTGCTATCCGAATCGAGTCGGAATCCTTGGTGCGCTCGGGCCGCAGAGCAAGAACGGGATTCACGAGGGCGAGACGACGATCGCCGAAGTACTCAAGCCGCGTGGCTACGCAACGGCCATTTATGGCAAGTGGCATCTCGGTCATCACCAAAAATTTCTGCCGAAGCGGCATGGGTTCGATGAGTACTTCGGGCTGCCGTACTCGAACGACATGTGGCCGTATCATCCCGGCGTCGCGAACTTGTCGATGGAAGAGCGACTCAAACGCTGGCCGCATCTGCCGCTGATCGAAGGAGATAATGTCATCAACCCGCAGGTTACGGCCGAGGATCAGCCGAACCTGACAACTTGGTACACCGAGCGAGCGGTGAAGTTCATCGAGTCGCACATGGCTCGGCCGTTCTTCGTCTATGTGCCACACTCGATGCCGCATGTGCCGCTGTTCGTTTCGGACAAGCAGCGCGGCAAGTCCGATCAAGGCTTGTACGGCGATGTGATCCAAGAGATCGACTGGTCCGTCGGCCAGATCACCACAACGCTCGACCGGCTGGGGCTGACGGACAACACCCTGGTGATCTTCGCCAGCGACAACGGCCCGTGGCTGACCTACGGCAATCACGCCGGCTCGTCCGGCGGACTGCGTGAAGGCAAAGGGACGAGTTGGGAAGGTGGCGTTCGAGTTCCCTGCGTCATGCGCTGGCCCGGCAAGATTCCCGCCGGCCACGTCTGCCGTGAGCCAGCCATGACGATCGACATCCTACCGACGCTCGCTGCACTTTCCGGCGCCGAGTTGCCGAAGCGTCCGATCGACGGCCTCGATATCTGGCCGCTGATCTCCGGTCAACCGAACGCGAAGTCGCCGCACGAAGCGTTCTACTTCTACTGGGGCCAACACCTGCAAGCCGTGCGCAGCGGAAACTGGAAACTGCACTTCCCGCACGACTACATTTCGACCACCCCCGACAATGTCGGCGGAAACAGTCGCCCCGGAAAACCCGCGACCAAGAAAATCGACCTCGCCCTGTTCGACCTCGAAGCCGACCGCAACGAAACCACCAACGTTGCCGAGCAATACGCGGATCTTGTCGCGCGATTGACCACTCTCGCCGACAAAGCCCGTGCGGACCTGGGTGACTCGGCGACAAAGCAAATTGGTTCTGGCATCAGGAAGGCCGAAACAGTCGAGTGAACTCCATTGCTCGGCGCGGATACTCTGATCGTCTGAAGATTGAGTACTTACAGAAAGTGCTGAAACGCTGGTTGCTGACGACGGTTGAAAATGGCAACGCTGGTCGGCTGAATTTGATGACGCTGGGTTGTTGAGGGACTCCTGTGGGTTGAGGAACGGGGCTGCGGTGAGGGTTCGA
>Ga0194132_10001821_pt1 | contig 42146 bp, 38 predicted proteins | sample TA2KigOf80mmetaG_FD_148612 | JGI IMG/M metagenome (GOLD analysis project Ga0194132, IMG submission 148612) | Freshwater microbial communities from Lake Tanganyika, Tanzania - TA2015054 Kigoma Offshore 80m | ecosystem: Environmental > Aquatic > Freshwater > Lake | place: Tanzania: Lake... | reverse complement strand
AACGCAGACCGCGACGAACTGCGCTCGGGTCCGCGATTCGGCGTGCCGCCGATGAACACGCGGCACGCTGCGTAGATGCTCCCCAGCGCAGCGCCCCATGTCGAGTCCACCCACAGTGGACTGCGCATGAGTGCACGCGGATCGATCGTTTTCATCACTTGTTGCGATCAATCGCATTGACAACACGACTCGACCAGGCGCACACTCGCTCCATCGTTCCGCTGTGGTCGTCCTGACCACCCCTTCACGCCGACCGGCGTGAAGCCTGCTACCCCTTCTCTCGCCCCAGGGCACGGAAAGGAGCAACACCCATTACCGGGATTGGTGTGTCCGCTGTCACGGCGACCACCGCCCATCGCGAGTGGGCGACACGTCCACCCGATGAACGGTTCGCCAGCGTTCACGCGCTCTACGAGGCGGCCTGCATCCGTCGCGACCGCACCGAAGCGCGCACCCTCGACCCCGGCGTCCTCAGGACGCACGCCGATGCCGTCGACGTCCTCAGCATTGAGACGTCGACCCGTTCGGCCCCGTTGACCCACTGGAGCTTCGGTCAGCTCGCCGCGATTGCCGGCGCGCCGCCGTCGTATCTCCGGACGTTGCCCGCCTCGATCGCCGCCGACGCCCTCAACCACGGGCTGCGTCGGCAGGCCCAGGAGCCCCAGCAGCTCCTGATCGACCGGGATGCCCCGTGGACCGTGCATGCCATCACCTCGATGCGCTATGCCCGCGTCCACCATGCCGAGCTCGCCCGTCGGGTGCTGGACCACATGGCCCAGCATCCGGCGTGGCACCTGCCGCTCGGTTATCAAGACGGCGTGGTTGGCGCCCCACGCGTGCCGTCCGGCGCCTACCTCGGGGATCGCGATCTGTTCCTGTTCGTCGTGGACTGGAATCGAGATCTCGACGATCCGACCGACGCGACCCAGGCCGGCCTGTTTCGCGGGTTCATCCTGCGCAACAGCGACGTGGGCGCCGCCGCCCTCACCCTCGATCTGTTCTGGTTTCGCCGTGTCTGCGGCAACCACCTGATCCTGGGCTTCCAACACGTGGCGAGCTTCAAGCGTCGCCACGTGGGCGCGTCGATTCACGCCGCGTGGACGCTCTCGTTGGACGAGGTCCAGGCCGCCCTCGACGCGGACACCGCGACGGACCGGACGCTGATCCACCGGGCCATCACCCTGGAGCTCGGCCCGACCCGCGACGCGGTCGTCAACGCCGTGCGGCCGCCACTCGAGTTGTCGCGGACGCAGGCGGAGGAGGCGTTTCGCTTGGCGGAGGAGTCAGAGGCGAATCCAAGGTCGATCTGGGGCTACGTGCAGGGACTGACGCAACTCAGTCAACGCACGCCCTGGCAAGACCAACGGTTCGCCCTCGATCGCGCCGCCAGTCGCCTCCTCACGACCGTCCAGTAGGGTCCGCATCGGACCCCTTCGCCGCGCGGACATCCCGCTCGGCACGTTCCACCCACAGCGCGGGCCGGCCCAGGCCTTCCCGCACCCCCACGCGGCCACGACGCGTGACGGGATGACCGAACGCTTCGGCCATCACGATGGGCATCGTCTGTCTCGGCTCGACCCGGTCAAGGCGTTCGCTCCGCTCACCCCCTGCGGGGCTGACGGCCTGGACCGGCTCTCGACCGAGACAGGGTCGGCTCAGACGTGATGGCCGGGGCACCAGAGGCCGGGCAGAAAGGACCGTCACCCAAACATCCAAAAGGAAAGGACACGCCATGCGCGACATCACTCCGTCTCCGAACATCACGGTCACCATCGGCGGCCAGCTGCGCATCTACTACGCGTATGTGACGACGGCCCTGCCGGTCCTCGATGGGCCGTCGACCCTCACCCTCCACACGGCGACGCTCACCGACCTGTCGGGCTTCGCCGCCACCCCGATCGTCCACCCCGTGGCGATCGGCCGCACACCCGCGCGTCTGGTGCTCATCGATCTGCGTGAGCTGGCCTGGCACCGCGCGCGGTATCGGGACGAGCGCTGTCTGCTGGCGGCCGCGGACCCGCGGCTCATCAGCGTCCCGAAGCTGCAGCAGTGGCTCTGGCAGCGGCTGCAGCGCTCTCATCCCCACGAGGTGCCCGCATGAGGCGGGCGCCGTTCACGCGCCACGCGTACACCGCTCGCCCGAGAGGCGAGCTTTTCAGGAGGCACCGTCATGTCCATCGTCGTCAAAATCGCGCCGAACGCGTCGGGCAACCCCGCCGGCAAACTCGCCGATGCCGAGCTGCATTTCATCGGCGGCACACTCGATGGCTTGCGGCTCATCGGGTTCTCCGTGTGGGAACGCCGTGGCGGCACGGGCCGCAACGTCACATTCCCGGCACGGCAGTACGCCGTCAACGGTGAACGCCGCAGCTACGCGCTGCTGCGGCCCATCGCTGACGCGGCGGCCCAGGAGCAGGTCCGTGATCTGGTCCTGCAGGCATTTGCCGAACACGAACAGCAGCAGGTCGAGGCCGTGCTGTAACCACAGTCCACGCCGGACGATGCCCTTCGGGGCGTCGTCCGGTTCTCTCGATACGCACGCGGCCGGTGCGGGATTCGCTCGCGCGCCGGTACGCGTGAAGCTCCGACACTTGTCGACTGTGCGGCGTCAGCTCTTCGAGATGCGACGTTAGTCAGGGAGGTGCGACAATGAGAGACGGAATCTGGCTCACCGTACAGGACGGCGCCGAGTACGCCGCCCTCGGCATCGACACGATCTATACGGCCTGCGAACGCGGCGAACTGCGACACGTCAAAGTCGGCGGACGCAAAGCCATCCGCATGCGAGCCGAGTGGATCGATCAGTGGCTCGAACGACACGCGGTGGGCGGTGCGACGGTGGCGCTGACCGCGACGGCGGGCTCGAGGGAGTGATGGGCATCTACAAGCGTTGCCACCACACGGGGAGGAATCGGGACCGGTGTGCCCACCCATGGTGGGGCAACCTCACGTACAAGGGGCGCACGTACCGAGAGAGCCTCGCGAAGTGGTCCGACGAGACCGTCACGACCAAACACCAGGCCGAGGCTATCTACCTCCGCTTCCGCGAGGCAGTTCGCACAGGGGCGGTGAAACCGCCCTCGGCACAGCCCGAGGCTCAGCCCCTCACCCTCAACGCGCTTGCCGACCTGTACCTGGCGCATTACGTCCAGGCGCGGAACCTCGGCTCCCGAGACACCATCGCGTACCGTCTGCAACGCGTGCGCGGGCGACTGGGCGACAGGCTGGCCACCGACATCGGGGTGCGGGACATCGAAGGGTTCTTGGCCGATCTCAAGCGCCGGGCATTGGTCAGCAAGACGCACCGGACGCCGCGCGTGCGACGACCCGCGACGATCAACCGCTATCTGTCGCTCCTTCGACACCTGTTCAACTGGGCTGTCGACCGAGACTACCTCCGCACGACGCCGTTTCGTCGCAATGCGGTGTCCATCGTCCAGCCAGAGCGTGAAGACAACCGGCGGCATCGGCGAATCGGACCCGATGAGGAGGAGGCCCTTCTCCGTGTCGCGCCTCCGCATCTTCGACCGCTCATCGTGTTCGCACTCGACACCGGGATGCGCCGGGGCGAGATGCTCGCCCTGAGGTGGGTGGACGTCGACGCGCGGCCGCACTGGTTGCGCGTCCGTGGCGAGTCGGCAAAGTCGGGGAAGACTCGCTGGGTTCCAGTCGCCACGTCCCGCCTGGCGGCGCTCCTCGATTTCCTACGGCTGGACAGCGACGGCGGGCGCAAGAGCGCGGAGACGGCGGTCTTTACCGACGAGATCGGGCAGCCGATGCAGTTCCCGAGATCCGCCTGGCACGCCACGGTTCTCCAAGCGCACGGCGACGCGCTGCAGCGAGCCGCGGGCAGAGAGGGACGCGGTCGCCTGAGCGAAGAGACGCGGCGCACCTTGCAGCGCATTGATCTGCACTGGCACGACCTGCGGCATGAGTACGCCTCCCGTCTCGTCGAACGCGGCGTCCCGCTGTCGCAAGTCCGCGACTTGCTCGGCCACGCGTCCATCGTCACGACCGAGCGATACGACAATCAGAAGCCGGAAGCGCTCATGGAAGCTGCGCGGCGCCTCGAGCTTGGCAAATCCTGCACATTTCCTGCACAGTGGGCCCCTGAACGCCCCGCTACGGACGTTCGCCCGAGCGAGGTCAACCCATTGGACTACGACGACTTAGGGGATGGGGTGGATGACGGGACTCGAACCCGCAGCCTCCGGAGCCACAGTCCGGCGCTCTAACCATTGAGCTACACCCACCACAGGGGTGGTGACCCGCCTGCTGACGCACCCGCGAACGTGTGGCGGAGTTGCTTCAGCCGAGCCGAGGGACAACTGGACAGTCTAGCACGCGCCCTCGTGCCAGGCCGCGGCCATGACTGGAGGGCCTGGCCTGCTGAAGCCGGCCGCCACCGACGAGATGGACTGCGTGAAGCCAGCCGCCACGAGGATGGGCTCGAGCCGGCCGCAGCGCGCTCATCGCCCGACGGCGACGCCCCACGGACGCATTCCCGCCTTCACCGTGCCGACGACGGTCAACGAGGCGGTGTCGACGATGGAGACGTCATTCGAGGGGCCGTTGGCGGTGTACAAACGCTGACCGTCCGCGCTGATACCTATCCCCCAGGGACGATCGCCCACCTTCACCGACCCCACAGGCTCATTGGTCGCCGTGTCGACCACGGCGATCGTGCCACCGCGCCCCGTGGTCACATAGAGGCGCTTGCCGTCGGGCGATACGACCACACCCATCGGTCGCACCATCTCGCCCGTCAGCTTGATGGTTCGGACGACCGCGTGCTTGGCGGTGTCCACGACCGCTACGGTGCCACCGTTCTCGGACGTGACGTAGGCGCGCGTGCCATCCGGCGAAAAAGCCGATGCCCGCGGCCTCGGTCCGACCTCGAAGCGCTTGATGACTTTCGAGGCGGCCGTATCGATCACCGCCACCTGTCCATCGTCTTCCGACGTGACGTAGACCCAGCGACCATCGGGGCTCATCGTCACACCTTCCGGCTCGCCGCCCACTTTCAGGCTGGCGACGATCTTGCCGCTGTCGACGTCGAGGACGCTCGCCGTCGCCGCATCCTCGTTCGCCACGTAGGCGCGCTTCCCGTCGCGGCTGACGGCGACCTGCTCGGGATCGGTGCCGCCCTGGAGCACGGTGATGACCTTCCGGGCTTTCAAATCGACGATGCCGATGCCGTCAGCTTTACGGTCTGGCGGCGGCAGCTTCGATTCGTCCGTTCCGGGAGGTGCCATGGGCGATCCGCTCAGCGCGACATACGCGCGACTTCCGTCGGCTGACAAGTTGATCCCACGCGGACGCTTGCCCAACGCGATTGTTGCCACGACGGCCTGCGTTCCACTGTCGATGACCGTGAGATCGCCGGATGTCTCGTTCGTCACATATACCTGATAGGACGGCGTGGAGGGCGTCGGCGCGGCGGCCGGCGCGGGCACCGCCGCCGGCGGGGGCGTCTCAGCAGGCGGGACAGGTTCGGAGCAGGCCGCGCACACGACGGCCGCGGTGCTCAGAACTCGCGTGAGAGTCTTGGAGGTCGACAGTTGGTGGCGCATGGCTCAGTCGAATGTGAAGAGCGCGAGCGTGGTCACGTCTCGAACGAATACCCGATTGCCGGAGATGACCGGTTGCCCCCACGTGGAGCTGTTGGCCAGCTGGTAGCGTGCGATCGGCTCGAATCCCGTCCGGCTCGGACGCACCACGACGAGCTCGCCGTCGTCTTCGAGCGAGAAGATGGTCTTGCCCGTCGTGGAGAGCGCGGCGTGCTCGGCCTGGCGCGGTTCGCTCTTCCACAGGACCTTGCCGGTGTCGAGGTCTAGGGCGAAGTACTCGCCGCGATTGAGATGCGACAGGCCGTACAGGACGTTCCCGATCACGATCGCATCGCTCATGTGCACCGATACCTCGTCGGTATGCCAGCTGTTCTCGGTGGTCCAGGTCGTGTCGCGACACGTCGCGCGGAACGCGGTGATGCCGTTGCCGCGCCCGCTTTCGATGACGGTGTCGCGGTAGAGCAGTGGCGTTTGGCTCGTTGTCGTCGCTTGCGTCCTGTACGGCCGCTTCCACAGCAGCTCGCCCTTGGCCAGCGACAGACCGACGAAGTTCTCCTGCGTGAAGACCACGAGCTGACGCGTGCCCGAGAGCGTGAAGATCACCGGTGACCCGTACGCCGGACCGTCACCTGTCCAGCTCCACCGGACATCCCCCGTCGCCGCGTCGAAAGCCGTCAGGGCGCCGTTGGCGTGTCCGCCCACGTGAAGGATCACGAGGTTGCCGTCGACGAGCGGCGACTGGGCCGTGTGATAGAGCGGCTCGACCGGACCAGCCGGCTTCTGCCAGAGCTGCTTCCCGCTCGTCGCATCGAACGCCGTGACGATGCCGCTGATGCCGAGCGTGAACACACGATTGTTCGCGTACGCGGGCGTCGATTTCGGGCCGGGGCCATGCACTTTGGTGGCCGGATTCATCTTGAAGCCCGCCGGATAGCTCGTCTTCCAGAGGACCTTGCCCGACGAGGCTTCGATGGCGGAAAGGACCTCGTCCTCGCCCTGTCTGGAAAAGGCGAACAGACGATCGCCAACGAGAATTGGTGTGGAGTACCCGGTCCCGATCTCGACCTTCCAACGTTCGGTCAGCTTCATCGGCCATGCGGCCGGTTCCCGAAAGCCCGGGACGACGCCGTCACGGTTCGGTCCTCTCCACTGCGGCCAGTCCTGGCCGGTTGCCGCGGACGCCAGCCCGAGGGACGCCACCGCGATCACAACGCAGAGGGGTGGTCTCATGTGGGCAAGGATACTGCATCGGCGGCGTAAAATACGGCATGGTGGCTGGCGGCTCCGTAACACGTCGCGTCATCCGCATCGGTCCCCTCGTCGTGGCGTCGGTGCTGCTCTCGACGGCTTCGATCGTTCTGGTCGCCCAACGCCGCGACGCCTTCGACCTTTCCTTCGCGCACCCGGCCATCGAGTATCAAAGTCGACCCACCACGGACGCCGTCGCAGGCCTGGCGGCATCACTCCAGCGAGGCGAGGCCAAGCTCAGCTTCGACCCGGCCAACGGCTATCTGCGCGCCCTCCTCGAGCAGCTCCGCGTGCCAATCGAGTCGCAGGTCATCGTCTTCTCCGGGGGCAGCAAGCAGGCGGACCTGATTTCGGCGAAGAACCCTCGGGCGATCTTCTTCAACGACTCGGTGGCCATCGGATGGGTCCGTGATGCGCCCGAGCTCGAGATCGCGGCCGCGGATCCCGAACAGGGCGCGATCTTCTATACGCTCGAGCAGCGCGCGTCCGACCGACCGGTCATCCAGCGCGCCGGCGCGGAATGCCTCCAGTGCCATGTGACCTGGGAAACCCGAGGCGTTCCCGGGTTCGTCGTCATGAGCACGCTCAACGAGCCGGCGCCTGACGACAAGTACTCCTACGCGACCGGGTCGTTTGCCGATCACCGGAGCCCGTTCTCGGACCGGTGGGGTGGCTGGTACGTCACCGGCAGCACGGGATCGGTCAGACACTTGGGCAACGACACGGCGCTGCCGGGGAGGAAAGGAGCCCCAGCGAAGCCGCCGCGACAGCTCGGCTCACTCGACGGTCTCTTCGAGCCCCGTGGGTTTCCGTCGATGCACAGCGACGTCGCGGCGCTTCTGGTCCTCGAACATCAGTCGACGATGTTGAATTTATTGACCTGGACCAACTGGGAAGCGCGCGTCGGTCTGCACAGTGCGTCCAGCCAGAGCGTCGCGCCCTCGCCCCCGGGACGTGGGTCGGCTTCCGAACGACTGTCCGAAGCTGTGACGGCGCTCGTCGACTACATGCTGTTCGTCGACGAGGCTCCGCTGCCGAACACGATGGCGGGCTCCACGAAGTTTGGGGAGATGTTCACGGCCACGGGGCCTCGCGATTCGAAGGGCCGATCACTTCGGCAATTGGATCTGCGACAGAGGCTGCAGCGCTTCCCGTGCAGCTACGTCATCTACAGCGCAGGGTTCGATCGGTTGCCCGCGTCGACCAAGCAACTGGTCTACGAGCGAATGTGGCGAATCCTGTCGGGCCAAGCGAGCGGCGCCCCCTACGACCGTCTTGCCCGAGAGGACCGTCAAGCCGTCATCGAGATCCTGCGCGAGACCAAGAACGATCTGCCCGATGTGTTCGCGCGCGGGTCGATCGTTCGTTGATGGTTCGCCGCACGGGCTGACGACTGGGTGGGACCGCGCGGTCGCATGCTGAAGCCCTGCCGGAAGCTTTCTGTCATTGTGTGCCGCAGGGCCTTCCCCTGCGGCTTACGCGATTCCCGCTCCTTGCGTCTCGACGTACACGGCGTACAGCGATTGGCTGGCGGCCATGAAGAGCCGATTGCGCCGCGCGCCGCCGAAGCAGACGTTCGCGCAGGTCTCCGGCAGCCGTATCATGCCGATGGCCGTGCCGTCGGGTGCGATGACCTGGACGCCAGGGCGGGCCCCAGCCCAGATATTGCCGTCGATGTCGCAACGGATCCCGTCGGCGACCGACGGCACGTCGGGTTGGCCGGGCACCGAGAGCTGGGCCAGCCGGCGACCCGAGGTCGCCGTACCCTTCCCGTCGATGTCCCAGACACGGATCTCGCGCGATCCGGTGTCGGCGACATACAGCCGTTTGTAGTCGGGCGAGAAGCAGATGCCGTTCGGCCCGACGACCTCGTCGCTCATCATCGTCATCTGCGCGTTCTTCGGATCGACGCGGTAGACGGCAGGCTTGGTCTCCGATTCCCCCTTGAACCCTTCGTAGTTCCCACGGATCCCGTACGGCGGATCGGTGAACCAGATGCTGCCGTCGGCGTGCACGCAAATGTCGTTCGGCGAGTTCAACCGCCTGCCGAGGTATTTCTCGGCCACGATCGTGACACCGCCCGACTGGTCGTACCGCACGACGCGCCGGCCACCGTGTTCGCAGGAAAGCTGGCGGCCTTCGAAATCGAACGTGTTGCCGTTGCTGAAGCCTGACGGACTACGAAACACCGTCACCCGTCCATCGTCCTCGACCCACCGCAGTTGAACGTTGTTCGGGATGTCGCTCCAGACGAGATATCGACCCACTCCGTTCCAGGCCGGGCCCTCGGCCCAGAGCGTGCCGGTGTGTAGACGCCTGATGACCGTGTTGTTGATGATGTACCGCCGAAACCGCTGGTCGAGCGCCACGATATCCGGATCGGGATACCGGATCGGATGACCGCCCGACCAGTCGCGTGGCTGCTCGGGCGGCACTGGCAGTGGCCCAGACGGCGCCTGCTCGGCTGACCCGGCTCGAGGCAGTACCGTGGCCGCCGTGAGCGTGGCGCCCAGGAATCGCCGCCGACTCCAGACAGAGCGCTTCGGATGCATCGTTCTTACTTTCGTGTTACTTATCGTCGCGCCGAACGCTTGCGCCGAGCCGCAACTCGCCGCGTTGTCTTGCCGGTGCCCTTCCGGGCGGCTTTCCCGCTCCGCGCGGTCGCCTTCTTGGCAGCTTTGGTGACCTTCCTTGGCGCCGCCTTCTTCTTGGCCACCGTCTTCTTCTTCGCGACGGCTTTCTGGGCTGCCGGCTTGGCGGCCTTCTTGGCGGGCGTGGCCGCCGCGACCGGTTTCACCGAATGCACGGCGAACACCGCACCTTGGGGATCCGTGCCGACGACAATCCAGTCACCGCCCGGGACTTCCATGGGTCCGTGTAGGATCGTGGCCCCGAGCGAGGCGATCATCTTGGCGGCCTTCTTCGAGTCTGGGACCATCGCATAGGGAAGCCAGTTTGCCGGTACGTTCGGTGGCCGCTTCATCACGCCGCCCATCGGAACGTCACCGCTCAGGCCAAACATGTCGTACCTTCCCGTTTCCGGCCCCATGTCCATCGAGGAGGTTTTCTTCCATCCAAAGAGATCCCGGTAGAAGGCGAGGGCCGCTGCCTGGTCGTCGACCATCAGCTCATGCCACGAGAACTCTCCGACCGCCGGCTGGGCTCCCACCGGCATCCGCTGGTCGGGCGTGTAGAGACCGAAGACGGCGCCCTGAGCATCCTGAACGATCGCGACCCGTCCCACGGTTGGAATGTTCCACGGGGCTCTGAGGACCTTGCCGCCCAACTTCTCGAGGCGCGAGGCGGTCTTGTCGGTGTCGCCCGTCCCGATGTACGAGATCCAGTTGGGCGGGGCGCCTCCTTGCTTTGCTTCGGCGGGCAGCGTCATCAAGCCTGCGGCCTGTTGTTTGCCGGCGAGGAAGATCGTGTAGTCGTCACCGCCCGGCCATGGCTGCGTTTTCCATCCCACGATCTTCTTGTAGAACCCGGCGGCGGCGCCGGTATCGGTGGTCATCAGCTCGTGCCAGATAAAGCGGCCGCGCAGTGTGTCTTGAGCCATCGGTTCCCCCGGGTGAAGTGAGCGTCGCCTGGCGTGGGTCTTCGCCAAGGTCGGGGCACATTATAGAGGCAGGTCTGCGAGCCCAAGACCTAAGCACTTCGGATGAGCTCGATCACGGTCTCGATGTGGTCGGTGTGGGGAAACATGTCGACGGCGTGGCAGCGCTCGATGCGGTAGTCCGCCGCGGCGATCGTCTCCAGCTCGCCGGCGAGCGCGTCCGGGTTGCAGGAGACGTACACCACGCGTGGCGCGCGGTACGCACCAAAGACGCTGGACAGCACCACGGGGGAACACCCCTGACGAGGTGGATCCAGCACGATCGCGTCCCAGGCCTGGCGTGTGGCCTCCCCCTGCTGGAGCGCCTCCTCGACCCGCGCGCACACGAGGCGCACGCGCCCAGGCGGCACACGGTTCAGTGCAAGGTTGCGCTTGGCATCCTGAACCGCCTGGCGGTTCTCCTCGATCGCGAGCACGTGCGCGCCCGCGGACGCAAGCGGCACCGTGAACAGTCCGCTGCCCGCGTAGAGCTCGAGCACGCGGGTCGCGCCCCCGACACCCGCGGTGACGAGCGACTGCAGCGCGCCGGCGGCCTCCGTGTTGGTCTGAAAAAACGCTGTCGGAGAGACGAGAAACGACCAGCCGTTGACTCGTTCGCGGACGTGCTCTCGCCCGGCAATTTTGAGCGTCTTCGATCCGACCATGAACGGGCCAGGGCCGTCATGGAAGTTGAGAAGGAACCCGTCTGGGCGGTCCGGCGACTCGAGGAGCGCACGGATGGGTGCGCGCAGCGACCGGTCGTTGCGCGTGACCACGAGCAGCGCGACCGCTTCTCGGTCGTCTGCGGTGGTGCGCACGAGCACGTGGCGGAGCAGGCCGCCGCGCGAGGTCGCCGCCGGCACGCGGGCACGTGCCAACTCGTCGCGCAACGCGAAGGCGATCCGATTGCCCCGCGCGCTGTGGACGGGGCATTCGTTCACGGGCACGAGGTGTCGCGAGCCGCGTGCATAGTGCCCCATGACCAGGCCACGGCCGCTGGGTCCGGGGCCGAACGCGAACGCCACCTTGCGTCGGAACCCCCAGATCCCCCGCATTCCGATCATCACGGGGAACGGGTCGCGATCGGGCGAGCTCGGCAGGAATGGCCGCAGTATGTCGCGAAGGGCGGCCCGTTTGTCGGCGAGCTGCCGCGCGTAGTCGAGGTCCTGCGAGGCGCAGCCCCCGCACTCGCCGAAATGCTGGCAGATCATGGTTCGTCGGCGAGCGGCCGGGCACCGGCCGCGCGCATACAATGAGCACACAGTATCCAAGAACAACACCCTGGCATCCAATGATGAAGGTGGCGATCGAAGGGTCGTGCCAGAGATGAGCTGGCGTTCGACCGGGGCCGGTCGACCCGTCTCGTGGCGTTGGCAGCAGGTGGGTGCTGCCTATCTCGTCCTGCTCGGCGTGAGCTTCATGGTGCGAAGCGTTCGTCCCGCGGCCGTGCCGCCTTCCGGTCTGACCGTCGACGTCGAGACCGTGGAAGGCAGTCGACGCCTCAAGCATTCCGTCAGGGTGGCCTACCACGAGTTAGGGACGCACCATTCCCAGAGCGTTGTGCTCCTCTTGCATGGGAGTCCGGGGCGCTCGGGCGATTTCGGCGCGCTCGCGCCGTCGCTGGCCGCGGTGCATCGCGTGGTCATGCCCGACCTACCAGGCTTCGGCCGATCCGAGCGCTCGATCCCCGACTACTCGATTCGTGCGCATGCAGACTACGCGCTGCAGCTCATGGACCGCTTGGGCATCGCTGACGCTCACGTGGTCGGCTACAGCATGGGCAGCGGCGTCGCGTTGTGGATGAACGAGCGGGCGCCGGCGCGCATCCGTTCGCTGACCCTGTTGTCGGGTCTTGGGGTGCAAGAGATGGAGCTGCTCGGGAGCTACCACCCCAATCATGTCGTCCACGGCGTGCAGCTCGGCGTGCTCCTTGGCGTGCGGCACCTCGTCCCGCACTTCAGTCGTCGACCCTCGGAAGGCTTGACGGTCGAGTACGCCCGCAACTTCTTCGACTCCGACCAGCGACCGCTGCGCGGCATGCTCTCGAGGCTCGAGGCGCCCACGCTCATCGTGCATGGGCGGCGCGACGTGCTCGTCCCCTATGCGGCGGCCGTCGAGCATCACCGCCTGGTCCCTCACAGCGAGCTCGTTCCCGTCGACGACACGCACTTCATGGTCTTCACCGGGCAACCGGCTGTCACGACGGCGATTGGCGATTTTCTGCGTCGCGTCGATCGGGGGCAGGGCATCCGGCGACGCGAGGCCAACCCTGCGCGAATCGCTGCGGCTTCGGCCCCCTTCGATCCCCGCCACTACCCGCGCGCCGTCGGCATCACAGCGTTCGTACTGGCATTGGGCCTGGCGATCGGCGCCGGTCTGAGCGTTCACGCCGCAGCAGCCACATCAGGCCTGCTCGCGGCACAAGGCCGAGTCGGTGTTGGATTGGCGCTCGCGCCGCTTCTCGCTGGTGCGCTGCTCGCCGCCGTGTGGACGGAGTGGCGTGGCCGGCGGGAGCGATCGCACAGGCTGGCAGAGACGCATCGCTCGCGTGCGTTCTCGCTTGGCCGGCGGTTGGTCTCGGCCGTGCTTCTCGGGACGCTGACGACTGGCGCGGGGCAGGCGGCGTGGTCTGCCGAGATGCTGCCTCCTGGATTGTTTCCTGCTGTCGCACTAGGCGTCCTCTCCAGCGTGTCCTGGTGGGTGGCGCTCACCGCGTCGACTCGCCTGGGCCGCCGGCGACTCGTGGGCGTCTGGCGCCGGTGGACGCGGTGGGAGTTCTGGCCGCCGTGGGCCTTGTATCCGCCCGTTGCCGCCTACATCGCGCTCCTCATGCTCCGGCACCGGAGCGCGACGCTGTTCACGGCCGCCAACCCCGCGATCCCGCATGGTGGCTTCATCGGCGAATCGAAGATCGATATCCTGCGCCGGCTTGCGCCGTCCGGGAGCGTCGCGAGCGCGACGCTGTTGTCGCTCGAGCGGCCGCCCGACGCGCGCGTGCGGCAGGCGTTCGATTTCATGAACGACCACGGTCTGTCCTTTCCGATCGTGCTCAAGCCTGACCAAGGCCAGCGCGGAACGGGTGTCGCCATCGTCAAGAGCGTGCACGCGCTCGAGCAGTTGGTCCGGCGTCAGGTCGTCGACATGATCCTGCAGGCATTCGTGCCCGGGCCGGAGTTCGGCGTGTTCTACTATCGGCGCCCTTCGGAGTCGCGCGGGCACATCTTCTCTATCACCGAGAAGCGCCTTCCCGAGCTCGTCGGCGACGGCCGCCACACGCTCGAGGAGCTGATCTGGCTCGATGAGCGTGCCGTGTCGATCGCCGAGGTGTATCGGTCGCGATTTCGCCCTCGTTTGACCGACATTCCACAGGCCGGCGAGCGAGTGGCACTCACCGAGATCGGCTCCCACTGTCGTGGAGCCCAGTTTCTGGATGGCTGCGCTCTCGGCACCGAGGCGCTCGTCGACGCGGTCGACCGTGTGGCGAAGCACTTCGACGGGTTCTTCTTCGGTCGATTCGACATGCGGGCGGCGTCGGTCGAGGCGTTCCAGCGTGGCGAGTTCGCCATCATCGAGCTGAATGGGGTGACGTCCGAGGCCACGCACATCTACGATCCGCATCACTCGGTCTGGACCGCATGGCGCGTGCTCTGCGAGCAGTGGCGTCTCGCCTTCGAGATTGGCGCCGAGAACCGCCGCCAGGGCGCGCGGACCTCCACCCTGGTCGAGCTCGTCGTGGCCCTGGGCGCCTACCGCCGTCTGACGGCGCGAAGCACGTCGGAGCGGCGCCCTCGCGCCACCGCGCCAGCCCGCACCGATCTGGGAGCCCTTCGCCTCAGCTCGGGCTCAGCCGACGACGGCCGCACGGGCTGAGCGGCCCGTTCGGCTCGGCCCTGGCCTTCGGGAGGGTTTCCCAGCGGGAGCCTACCGTGGCACTATGGACGGCAGCACTTTCGAAGGAGTCTGTCCATGACACAGCGGAAGCTCACGACGGTTCTTGTCGGGGTCGTCGCGGCGGCGTTCGTGACGGGTCCCGCGCTCGCGCAGTCCCAGACGGGCGGCGGCGCATCGGCGAAAGCGAAGAACGTCTCCGGTATTCCGCGCACGCCCGACGGCAAGCCAGACCTCCAGGGCGTCTGGGACTTCCGTACCATCACGCCGCTGGAACGACCGAAGGACCTCGCCGACAAGCCCACGTTGACGGAGGCCGAGGCGCTCGAATGGGAGCGGAAGAACCAGCGCAATCAGGACAACCGTGAAGCGACGCCCGGGAACCTGGTGAACGGACAGCGGTCCAACGCCGATGTCGAGCGCGCGTACAACGACTTCTGGTGGGACTTCGGCAAGAAGGCGGTCAGCACACGCCGCACCTCGCTCATCATCGACCCACCCGATGGCCGTATTCCGGCGCTGACCGCGGAGGGGCAGAAGCGGGCGGCTGCGAGACGAGAAGCACGCGAGCGCTCGGCCGTGGGCCCCGAGGACCGCGGTGTCGGCGAGCGCTGCATCCTCGGGTTCAATGCCGGTCCCCCGATGTCGCCGAGCGCGTACAACAACAACGTCCAGCTCATTCAAACGCCCCAGCACGTCGTCATCTTCAACGAGATGGTGCACAACGCACGGGTCGTGCCGGTGAGCGCGCGTCCGCACAGCACCATCCCGCAGTGGAACGGCGACTCGCGGGGACGATGGGAGGGCGATACGTTCGTGGTCGATACGAAATCGTTCTACCAGGAGACGTCGTTCCAGAACTCCGGCGACACGCTGCACCTCACCGAGCGCTTCACGCTGGTGGACGCCGACACGCTGATGTACGAGTTCACCGTCAACGACCCGAAGATCTGGACCAAGCCCTGGACCGCGCAGGTGCCGATGAAGCGCACCGAGGATCTGATGTACGAGTACGCCTGCCACGAGCACAACTACGGGATGGAGGGCCTGCTCAAGGGGGCGCGCTTCCTCGACCAGGAGGGTGCGGCTACCAAGACGTCGTCCAAGTAGTACGGCCTCGAGGGACCGCCGGTACGGGCTATCCCACGGCTGGAGCCCTGAAGCCCTACGCCACGGCCAGGGCGGTCGGCCTGGGAAGAGCTGCCGTGGTCCGGCCTGAGGCCTTCGGTCCTTCGTCCCACGCGGGGCGTCCAGCCGAAGGACGAGGGACGACCCAAGGCCCAAGGCACACAGCACCAAGGCCCCGCGGCGCGTGTCACAGAAATCGAAAGCGATCTAGCGATCTATCTGTGAGCTGTCCTCCGGCCCGGGACCTGGACGGGTGGCTGGGGCGTAGCGGCCCTCGTAATCGGGCAAGCAGGTGGACAGAAACCCTGGTCCTTGAGGCCCGCACGGCGACGGGCGGTAGAAGGTCAGCAAGCGACCGGCCACAATCACCGACATCCACAGACAAAACGAAATGGTCGCGATCACTTTCGCGACCGCGGGTGGTTGGAACGAGCTGCCGGGTGCGTTCACCTGTCGATACGCCGTGGCGTAGAACGCCAGCGCGTTGACGCCCGCGGCCATGATGAACCCGATTTTCAGGTGGAAGGCCGGATTGTAGATGTACTGGTCCGGCTCGGTCATGAGGAACATCGCGCCGGTCGCGGCGTTCAGCGCGAAGCCGGTGAGGCCGATCGGAATCAACCGATGGAGCGCCCAGATCGGCACGCGCGAGGCGAGGCCGAGCAGCCGGAGGTCGAAGATGCCTACGGTGCCGATGAGCAGGCACAGACCGAGGAAGTGCAGGCTCTCGGCAATCGGCCAGGCCCACGCCGTCCGCATTAGATCCCCGACGGGTGTGACCTTGAGGAAGGCGCCGATCAACCACGCTTGCAAGTCTGCCATCGTTCTTCTCTCGACGAGGTTCCCTTGCGCGAACCGACGATCCTCGATGCCTGCCTCGATCTCACAGACTGACGTCTACCAGTTCACTGACATCCGACGGAACGTGTAGGCGAGCAGGCGTCCAGCAAAGATCGCACCGCCCCAACAGAGGAGCGACGCGACAGCGAGCCTGCGCATGGCCTGCGACTCTTTGCCACTCCCCGCCTCGACGCCATCGCGCACGCGCCGGTCCAGCACGACGAAGATGCGCATGGCCACGCCGATGAGGGTGATCTTCACGTAGAAAACCGGGTTGGTCAGCGCTTTCGTCGGGTACGCGATGAGCAGCACGAGGCCCGACGCCGCGTTCAGCCAGAAGCCGAACCACATGACCGCCGCGTAACTGCGCATCTCGCGCAGCGGCACGCCGGGGGTCAGGCCCATCACGACGAAGGCGAGAGCCGCGTTGACACCGACCGCGAGTGCCATGCCGAGCGCGTGCGCCGAGAGGAACCCGGGGAACACGAACACGGAGGTCGATTCTCGCGTCCACGTGCTGAATGCCGACGACTCGATCCAGCGGAAGACTACGTCCATGCGGTCCGAATGCTACCTGACCCGGTCGCCGCATGGACAAGTTTGTTGGCTCTTCAGTGCGCTATAGTGGAGGAGCCAGCGCTCCTGCCAAACAGGAAGGCGAGCCGTGCGTGCCACGTTCATCGCGTTTGCGTGCGTCGGAGTGCCCCTTGTGGCGTGGGCCCAGCCCGTCACGCTTGACCCGGGCCGGGTCCCTCAACTACCGACGATTGGCTTGCCGCTCCCCTCAATCGGGCTTCCACATCCCCCGACGGGGCTACCGGCGACGAAGCCATCGGCGGCCGAACCTGGATCGAAGCCGCCGTACGGCGACCGCCGGGGTCGACGTGCAAAGTACGGCGGTCACCCGTACCTGCTTCCGATTCTCATGTGGCCGGTGCCCATTGCGGTCGCGCCCGTCGAGCGCGAGTCGGACGCTCGGGCCTCTTCGCCCGTTCGTGAGCTGGGGCGGCTGCGGCTCGACACCGAGCCCGCGGGTGACACACAAGTCTTCGTCGACGGCGTCTACTACGGGGTCTCCGCCGACTTGGAGGAGGGCATCGCGCTCGAGCCAGGCGCGCGCACCCTCGAGCTGCGAGCGCCTGGGCACGAACCCATCACAGTGGCGTTGTCCATTCTCGCGAACCGCTCGACTCGCTACCGGGCGGGGCTGACGCCGACGCGTCTTTCAGGAGAACGAGTTGAGGGGCGCCCCGCGACGCCGACGGAGCGCGACGCGCCACCCGCGGCGAAGGTCCCGACGACGTTCTACGAAATCCCAGGCTGCTACCTGGGAAACGTGCGCCCCGAGCCGGGCGATCTCCCCGGAGGCTGCGATCTGAGCCGGTTGCGCACGACATCTCGGTAGAGACGATCGCCGAGCGCCGCCCTATTTCCAGCCGCTCGGCTTGCGCGTGAATCGCGGCGGGAGTGCGGGCTTGCTGGGCGGCGCGGGGGTGGTCTCACCCGCCGCAAGGCTGATCTCGCGCTCCAGCTCTTCTTCGTTGGGCAGCCCTGAGAGCTGATCAGTGAAGAGCAGCGAGTGCTGTGACGGGATCTCGAACTTCTTCCCGCACGTCTTGCACGTCACCTCGTCATCCAGACGCAAGAGGTAGTCGCGCAGCTTGGCGAACTTCGCCCGATCACCTTCGTCCGCACCAGGCGGGAGCCGCTCCCTCTTCGAGCGCCTGACCCACCTGATGGTGTACTCGTTGGTTCGATGGCACTTCGGACACTGGTAACGGCCCGTCCGCGTTTCTGGCTTGTCCGAGAAGAGCGCACGTTCGTCGAGGGCCATCGACTATATCTTAGCAACCTTCGGTCGAGCCTGCAGGCGGCGCCGGCCCAGACGGCAGCGCGCCCGATGCGGTGACCGAAGATGCTCGTGCCGAGCGGCACCGTTATGGCACGATAGGCGAGTGGGGGCCGGGCGTCCAGTCGATGGGCCGACCCTGTCGCGCCACCGAGGAGGAGCGTCATGCTTCGAGCGCTCTCCGCGAGCGTCGCCGCCGTCTGCATTGCGTGTTCGGCACCCCAACCGCCTGCCGACTCTGCCCCGGCCGTTCCCCTGTACGAAGACCTGGGTGACTATCGCTTCCCGGTCACGACGTCTCCGATGGCTCAGCGGTATTTCGACCAGGGCATGCGATTGGCGTACGCGTTCAATCACGCGGAGGCTATTCGGTCGTTCGAGCGCGCGGCCGCGCTGGATCCGCAGTGCGCCATGTGCTACTGGGGCATTGCCTACGCGCTCGGTCCGAATATCAACGCCCCAATCACCGAAGATGCCGCCACGGCCGCATGGGACGCCATCGGCCAGGCGCGCGCGGCCTCCGGTGCTACGGAAAAGGAGCGCGCGTTCATCGAAGCGCTGTCGAAGCGATACTCGGCCGATTCCAAGGCCGAGCGCCTCCCCCTCGATCAGGCGTATGCGTCGGCCATGCGCGAGCTGACGAAGCGTTACCCGGACGACGATGAAGCGGCGACGCTGTTTGCGCAGTCCCTGATGGATACGGCGCCGTGGAACTACTGGGACAAAGACGGAGCGCCGCGCGCCTTCACGAATGAGGTGCTTGCCGCGCTCGAATCGGTGCTGACCCGGAATCCGGGCCACATCGGTGCTGTTCACCTCTACATTCATGCGGTCGAGGCGTCGCCGAATCCCAAGCGCGCCGAGCCGTACGCCGATACGCTGGCCGCGCGCGTCCCCGGCGCCGGACACCTCGTGCACATGCCGGGGCACATCTACCTACGGACGGGCCGCTACAAGGACGCGTCGGCTGCCAACGAGAACGCCGTGAAGGCCGACGAGGCGTACCTCAAGGCCAACCGGGTCGCCGGCAACATGACGTACGAGATCGGCTACGTGCCGCACAACTTCCACTTCTTCGTGACATCCGCGTCGCTCGAGGGGCGACAGGCCGACGCGCTGCGCGCCGCCGAGCAGGTCCGCGCGCGCATGCACGCCGACATGCTGCGCGACCCGGGCATGGGTGGCATGGTGCAGCACATGTGGCTCGCCCCGCTCTACACCAAGGTCTGGTTCGGTCTCTGGGACGAAGTGCTGGCCGAAGCCGAGCCACCGGCCGACTTGCCGTTCATGCGAGCCATGTCGCAGACGGCGAGGGGGCTCGCTTACGCGGCCACCGGGAAGCTCGCCGAGGCCGAGGCGGCGCGGAAGATCGTGGCGAGCATCAAGCCCGACTCCGCGCTCGAGGGCCTCTTTGTCTCGAGCGTCAACAAGGCCTCCGCGATCGTCGCTATTGGGAACGAGGTGCTTGCAGCGGAGATCGAGACCAAGCGTCGTCGTGCGAGCCAGGCACTGGCGCATTTCACGCGAGCCGTGGCCCTGGAGGATGACCTGATCTACATGGAACCGCCGGATTGGCCGGTGCCCGTGCGCCGGCTGCAGGGCGCGGCGCTGCTGGAGCTCGGCCGCGTCAAGGAAGCCGAGGCGGCCTTCCGAGGTGATCTGCGAAAGTTTCCGGACAACGGCTGGTCGCTCTCAGGCCTCGCGGCCAGCCTCGAGAAGCAGAGGAAGCGGAACGACGCGGCGGCCGCGCAACAGCGGTTCGTGGAGCAGTGGAAAGCCGCTGACATCCAGGTCGCAGGCGGACGGCGCGTCGGATCCGCCCAGGCTCGGAAGACCGGATCTCAATAGCCGGCCGCCACCGATGAACGATCGGCCGATCGAAGCCAGCCTGAGAAGATCTCTGCTAGGGCAGCGTGAGGGCGATCAGCGAACCTGGCTGCTTGCGCCTGGCGCTTCCCGCTTGGACGACGATGTACTGCTTGCCGTCGTGCATGAAGGTCATCATGCCGTACTGGCCGGGCACGGGGAGCGGGACGCTTGCGAGGATCTGGCCGGTTCTCTTGTCCCGCGCGTGAAGCAGCGGCTCTCCCTTCTCGTTCATCTCGGTCTCGCCGCGCAGGTCTTCGGAGGTCTGAACGAGCAGGTCGCCCATCACTATCTGGATCGAGTGCCCCGTCCCGCCGGTCTCGGGCACGTTCACGCCCATCAGTAACGCGTGGTTCTTGATCCTGGCGGGCGTCTGACCCACCGGCACGTCCCAGAGCTTGTCTCCGGTGTGCATGTCGTAGGCAGCCAGTCCCTGGAACAGTGGCTTGTAGACCGGCAAGCCCTCGATGAGCGGCAGAAACGTCTTCGGCCCACCCTGCTTGTATGTCGCGACCGTCGTACCCGTCGTGGGCGTATGGCGCTCGCGGCCGCGCCACTCCTCTTCGCTCTTGCCCGCGAGTCCGCGCTCTTCATCGACGCCATCAGTTGGGACGAGGAACTGGGGCGCTGAACAGCTCCGCGAGTGTGGGGCGTACATAATGCCGGTCGACGGATCAGCGACCGGCGGGTGATAGATGTTCAATCCGCCCATGCAGCTGGCAACGTTCGTGTAGCTGTTCTTGTGTGGATAGGGGAGTGGCGGCACATACAAGCCACCCAGCCGGAACTTGCTCAGGATCTCCGTCGCCCGCTTCTTGAGCTCGGGAGTCCAGTCCATCACGAGCTCATCGGCGTTGCCCCTGGCGACCAGCGGATCGAGTGGCTCGGGTCGCGTCGGGAACGGTTGGGTCGGTGCTGTGTAGTTGCCCGGCACTGCGGTCTGCACGACCGGGCGCTCTTCGATCGGCCAGATCGGCTGACCGGTCTCGCGATTGAGCGCGAAGATGAGCCCCTGCTTCGTGTTCTGAATGAGCGCGGGGATCCTGCGTCCACGCACGGTGAGATCCATCAGGATGGGCGCTGTCGGGATGTCGTAGTTCCACTGATCGCTGTGATGGATCTGGTAGTGCCACTTCCGCGTGCCGGTCCTGACGTCGAGCGCCAGGACACTGCCGCCGAAGAGGTTATGGCCCCGTCGATGACCAGTGTAGAACTGGTAGGTCGAGGCGTTGGTGACGATGTAGACGAGGCCGCGTTGGGGGTCGGCCGACGCCGGGGCCCAGGACGCCATGTTGCCCGAGTACTTCCACGCGTCGGTCTCCCAGGTCTCGTGGCCGACCTCACCCGGTCGCGGGATGACGTGGAACTTCCACAGCCGCTTGCCGGTTCTCGCGTCGTAGCCCTGGATGTCGGCTGGGACGTTCTCGATGCGCGTCTGGTCGTAGCTCGGCTCGTGGCCCGCGAGGACGACCACGACACCGTTGACGACGATCGGCGGCGACGAGCAGGTGATCATGCCGAGCGGACGCGGGAGTCCGTAGTCGACGTCGTAGGGCCCGCCTTTCCACTTGAGCCAGGGGTCCCAATCGCTCACGAGGTCGGGGATCATGTCGACGACGCCCGACTTGGGGAAATCTTTATGTCCGGTCGGGCGGCCCCAGTTCGGCAGTGGCTGTCCGGTCTTGGCGTCGAGCGCCCACAGGAAGAACGCCGGCGTCGAGATGAAGATCACGCCTCGACCATCGACCTCGGCATAGGCCACACCCTTCCCGAAGTCGGTCCGCGGCGAGCGGAGGTAGCGCATCGTGTCAGGCTCGCGGAAGGTCCAGCGAGTCTCGCCCGTGGCGGCGTCGATGGCGACGACCTGCCGACGCTGGCCCATGACCGTGTAGAGCGTGCCGTTGACGTAGATCGGTGTCGCGCGCGTCGTGTACTCGAGCCCGGGTCCGAAGTTGTCGCCGCGGTAGATCCAGGCAACCTGGAGCTTGGCGAAATTGGCGGCCGTGATCTGGTTGGCCGCGGACGACCGCGTGTGCCCTGCATCGCCGCCCAGGTACCGCCATTCTCCACGCTCGGTGCCCGGCAGTTGAGCCTGGGCGCATGGAGCGCCGACAAGGCACATCACGGCCGCCAGACGGAGGACGGAGAGGAGGGGCGGGAGGGGTAGGGCTTGGAGGACACGCCAGGAGCAGTGGGACGGTCGATCGGAGGCCACAGAGTCGTAGCGTATGATACGCGGGACCTCATCGACGTGGTACCTGGCACAAAAAGGGGTGGCACGGGGTCGCGCCGGCGACCTGAGGGCTTAAAATAAGTCGCCAAACATATGGGACGAGGTGCACAGGCTCCCGTGGGGCGACGAGAGGAGTCACCGGTGAGTCGAGAACGAGTGAGCGGACGCCGCGACGGGTGGACGGCGGGCGCCGTCTTCGCGGCAATGCTGTCGGTTCTGGCGTTGTCACTCCCGCTGGCCGCGCAAAGCGGGCTCAAGCGGACGTCAGACGGCAAGCCTGATCTGAACGGCATCTGGCAGATCGTCAACACGGCGTACGTCAACCTTGAGCCGCATCACGCGCTGCCCGGGATGCCGGGCGGGATGGGGGTCGTCGAGGGCGGCGAGATCCCGTACAAGCCCGAGGCCTTGGCCAAGCGGAACGACAACTTCGCGAAGCGCGCGACGCTCGACCCGGTGAGCAAGTGTTTCTTGCCCGGCGTGCCGCGCGTGATGTACATGCCGTATCCCTTCCAGATCGCGCAGACGCCGAAGTACATGGCCATGGCGTTCGAGTTCGCCCACGCGGCGCGGATCATTTACACCGACGGCAGCCCGCATCCGCCGCCCCTCGACTTCTGGATGGGCGACTCGCGCGGGAAGTGGGAGGGCGATACCTTGGTCGTCGAGACGACCCACTTCAACGATCGCACCTGGTTCGACATGGCGGGCAACTTCCACAGCGAGAACCTCAAGGTGGTCGAGCGGTTCACGCCGACCCCCGACGGCATGCGGATGAACTACGAGGTGACGATCGAGGATCCGCAGGTTTTCGCGCGCCCCTGGAAGATGAGCATGCCGATCTACAAGCGGGCGGAGCCCAATCTACAGCTCATCGACTACGACTGCGTCGATCATTTCTGGACCGAAGAGTTCAGCAAACGGAAGTAGGGCTGACGAGAGCTCGAACGAGGAGGGACCTGTGAGCCGCACATTCCAATTCACGCGCGTCGCAATGGCGTTCGGCGTCGCCGCGCTCGTGGGCGCGACACTCGCCGCGCAGGCGCCGAGCCCGGCCTTCACGCCAGCGAAGACGCCGGACGGTCAGCCCGACATCTCCGGGATGTGGCTGCCCGATTCGAGCGGTCGACCGATGGAGGTGCCCTCGGGGAAGCCGTGGGTGCCGCCGGCGGGCTTCGACCCGGGCACGAACTCCGCGTACACGTTCGAGGCGCCCGATCCGAATCGGCGCAATCGGCAGCGTGATACGCGACCGATGGTGGTCGAGCCGGCGGACGGCAGGATTCCGTTCCTCCCGGCCGCCGCCCAGAAGCGCGAAGAGATCATGGCCAAGCAGGACAAGGCCGAGTATCTCGATCCGCGCGTGCGGTGTCTGCAGTCGGCGCTGCCGCGCGCCATGCTGCCTGTGGGCTACAACTCGTACCAGATCATGCAGATTCCGGGGTACGTGGTCATTCTGTACGAATGGAACCACATGACCCGCTTCATCCCGCTCGACAACCGTCCGCACTTGGACAAGAAGATCAAGCTGCCGATGGGCGACTCGCGCGGACGCTGGGAAGGGAACACGCTCGTCGTCGAGGTGACCAACTTCACGGATCGGACGTGGACCGTCGGCCACGGCGCGCCGCCCGAAGGCGCCCCGGCCAGCGCGATCTCGACCGGGCACGGGGTCTACAACAGTGAGGAGCTCAAGGTCGTCGAGCGGTTCACGTTGATCGATGCCAGTACGATCCGGTACGACGCGACCATCACCGATCCCAAGGTGTTCAGCCGGCCGTGGACCATCTCGTTCAACGCGCTCCACCGCGCGCCGTCGAACCATCAACTGTTCGAGTACGCGTGCCACGAGGGCAACGCGCGCAACGTGAAGCTGATGACCGGCGTGGACATCGAGAAGTGACAGCGGGCACGACAGGCACGGCAGTGACACGGAGGTTCGTCATGCGAGGAAGCGTAATCGGGGTGGTGATGGTCGGTCTGACGCTCGCGTTTGGCGGCAACGCGGCGGCTCACCATGCCTTTTCGGCCGAGTTCGATGCCAACAAGCCCATCGTCTTGAAGGGCAAGGTCGTCAAGACCGAGTGGGTGAACCCGCATTCCTGGGTGCACATCGAAGTGAAGGGCACCGACGGGAAGACCGCGACGTGGGCGATCGAGTGTGGGGCGCCGAACGCCCTGCTGCGTCGCGGCTGGAGCAAGAACTCCCTGCCGATTGGCTCCGAGGTCGTCGTCGATGGCTATCAGGCGAAGGACGGATCGACGACGGCGAACGCGAAGGACATCACGACAGCCGATGGACAGAAGATGTTCGTCGGGTCGTCGGGGATCGGCGCACCCTACGAGAAGAAGTAACGGACGCCACGCAGTAGAGCACGCCCGTCATGCTGAAGTGGCCGACGCCGACGCCCAGGTGGATTGCGATCCTCGCGACCACGGCGCTCGGCTCGGCTGCGCTGTCAGGCCAGCGTGGGGCAGGCGGGAGCCCAGAAGCCGCGGCGGGTGAGTGGCGCCACTACTCGGGCGCCACGCACGGCACGAAGTATTCCACCCTCGATCGCATCACCAGAGACAACGTCGCCAACCTTCGCGTCGTGTGGCGGCGGCCCACCGTCGACCGCGCGCTCCAACAGTCGAACCCGCTGTGGCGGGCCGGCAGAAACGAAGAGACACCGCTCTACGTGAACGGCACGCTCTACACCGCGAGCGGGCTCGGTCTCGTCGCGGCGCTCGATCCGGCAACCGGCGAGACCAAGTGGGTTTACGATCCCGAAGGGTACAGGGCGGGCGTGCCCAACAACGGCGGCTTCATCCAGCGGGGTCTCGGCTACTGGACCGACGGGAAGGAAGAGCGACTGTTCGTTGGCACCGGCGACGCGTATCTCGTCTCGGTCGATCCGCGTACGCGCGCGGCCGATCCGAAGTTCGGCGTCAACGGGAAGGTCGATCTGACCATCGGTGTCCGCGACGCGATTCGTGCGACGAACTTCACCGCGCGGCGTCCGCTCGTCGCCGGCGACATCATCGTCGTCGGCAATTCCATCGCCGATTACGTGTTCGGGAAGGAGGCCCCGCCCGGCTACGTGCACGCCTTCGACGCCCGGACCGGCCGGCGGGTGTGGACCTTCAACACGATCCCGAAGCCCGGCGAGTTCGGCTACGACACGTGGCTCGAGAATTCATCGGAGTACACCGGCAGCACGAACGTGTGGTCGAGCGGCATCTACGACCCCGAGCTCGATTACGTCTATCTGCCCACGTCGACGCCGACGAACAACTACTACGGGGGCCATCGGCCGGGTGACAACCTCTTCGCGGAGAGCCTGATCTGTGTCGAGGCGAAGACCGGGAAGCGCGTGTGGCACTTCCAGGCGGTGCACCACGGCATCTGGGACTACGACTTCCCGACGCACCCGATCCTGGGGGACATCACCGTCAACGGACGCCGGATCAAGGCCGTCATGCAGGTGAGCAAACAGGGCTTCACCTATGTGTTCGATCGCCGGACGGGACAGCCGGTATGGCCCATCGAGGAGCGGCAGGTGCCGGCCTCCACGGTCCCCGGCGAGCGCACCTCGCCGACGCAGCCGTTTCCGACCAAGCCGCCGCCCTTCGAGCTGCAGGGCTCGACGGAGGAGAACCTGATCGATTTCACGCCTGAGCTCCGCCGCCGCGCGAAGGAGAAGCTCGAGGAGCTCGCGCATGGGCCGCTCTACTCGCCGCTCGTACTCGGTAAGGGCAACGCCCTCGTGCCTGGCATCGCCGGCGGCGCGAACTGGGGCGGAGCGGCGTTCGATCCCGAGACCGCCACGCTGTACGTGCCGTCGCGCCTGGCACCGAACATCATCACCCTGATGCCGATCGACCCCAAGGTTGGCAACATGCGCTACCAGCGCGCCGACCTCAGCGTCAACGCCGGCATGGACACGATTGACGGGCTCCTGATCTACAAGCCGCCCTATTCGCGCGTCACGGCCATCGACCTCAATCGAGGCGAACATCGTTGGACGGCTCCGGTTGGTGACGGGCCACGCGATCACCCGCTCCTCAAGGGGCTCAACGTGCCCCCGCTCGGCGAGAAACTGCAAGGGATCGGCATCATGGCCACGAAGACCCTCGTCTTCGTGAACACGATTCCGCTCGGGTCACCGTCCGGCGACGAAAAGGCGCGCAAGCTGATCTATGTCTTCGACAAGGCCAGCGGCGCACGCGTCACGACCATCGAGCTCGACGCCTTTTCTGCGGCGTCTCCGATGACCTACTCGCACCAGGGTCAGCAGTACATCGTGACGGCCACGGGATCTGGCCCGGGGTCGGAGCTCATTGCGCTCGCGGTGCCAACGCCCAACGCGAACTAAATCGCGTGCACCCGTTCAACAAGGAAATCATGAGAACGACTCACGCGTCGTATCGCTATACGGTCGTCGGTCTGGTCTTGCTGTCCGTGTCAGGACTCGAGCGGCCGCAGGCCCAGAGCCCCGCGTCCAGTCCAGCCGGGGACTGGCCGCTCCACAACCTCGACCTCGCCAACACCCGCTACTCCGCGCTTGCCGAGATCACGCCGGCCACGGCGAGCCGGTTGCGTCAGGCGTGGTCGTTCGATTCGCCGGCGTCCGGCATGAGCATCAACTCGATGACCCCGATCGTCGCAGGCGGCATCATGTACTTGAACGCCGGCTCGCGGCTCTTCGCGCTCGATGCCGCGACGGGCAAGAGTCTCTGGACGTTCCAGCTCCCGCAGTCGTTCCAGGGTGGCGGCCGCGGTCCGGCGTACGGGGACGGACGCATCTACGCCTTCGGTCCGTCGCTCATGTACGCCGTCGATGCGAAGACGGGGAAGGTCGTCGAGTCGTTCGGGAAGGGCGGCGTCCTGCGTATCGTCGAGGACGTGCTGAGATTCAAGTACCCGGGCAAGTTCCCTGACGAGTTCGATCCGACCAAGCTCGGATACTCGATGACCAACCCACCGACCTACTTCAACGGGACGCTCTATGTCGGCATGCCGTTCTCCGACAGTCTGCTGCCGGGTGGGCTGCTGGCCGCGGTCGACGGTCGGACAGGCGCGATCAAGTGGGTCTTCAACACCGTCCCGCAAGGTCCGCAGGACGACGGATGGGAGATGGCCAAGGATACGTGGAGCGGGCCGAACCGGTACGGGGGCGGCATCTGGACGACACCCGCCATCGATCCGGAATTGGGCCTCATCTACGTGAACGCGGGCAACCCGTCGCCCAATTACGATGGCTCGTCTCGCAAAGGCATCAATCTCTTCACGAACTCGGTGCTGGCCGTCCGTTTGGCGACCGGCAAGCTGGCGTGGCATTTTCAGACGCTGCACCACGACATCTGGGACTGGGATCTCGTGAGTGGTCCGCTGCTCTTCGATGTGAAGGTCGGCAACCTTGTGGTCAAGGGCATCGGATCGCTCGGCAAGAACTGTCACGCGACGTTCCTCAATCGCGAAACCGGACAGCCGATCAATCCGATCGTCGAGACGGCGATGCCGACCAACACCGACGTCCCTGGCGACGAGGTGTGGCCGACGCAGCCGGTCGCCTATACCGCCACGGGGCAGCCCCAGCTCCCGTTCTGCTCGGTGTATCCGATTGTGAAGGATCCAGAGCTCGCCAAACGCGTGCGACCCAGCTATCACCCCTACCAGGTCAAGGAGTTCATCATCACAGCGCCCGGCAACACCGGGGGATCGAACTACGGCGGACCGGCGTTCAGTCCAGGTACGGGTCTTTTCTATGCGGCCGGCAAGAACGATGCGTGGTCGATCAAGGTGAAGCCGGTCGGCGACACGCTCAAGTCGGGCCCTGGCAACATGGGGCACTTCGGGGTGATCGCCGAGCGCGGCGAGACGGGGGTGACGGCCACGACGAGCCTGGCCGCGTACGAGCCCGGCACCGGACGTCAGATCTGGCAGAAGGAGCTCCCCGGTCAAACCAATGCCGGCCCGCTCGTCACCGCTGGCGGCGTCATCGTGTTGCCGATCGGCAACGGCGACCTGCACGTCCTCGACGCCACGTCGGGCGCGTCGCTCTTCAAGTCGACCGTGGCCAAGGCCATGCGCAGCAGCGCGCTGACGTATCAAGCAGCAGGGAAGCAGTTCATCGCCGTGGTCGCGATCAACTCCGTGCTGAGCTTCAGCCTGCCGTAGCGAGACGCCAGCCGGCGGCTTCCCATCGCTGTCGCACCTCGTTCGCCCACCGTTCCGCGTCCTCGATGCGACTGCAGAGCTGTGCGGCCAGTGGCAGGCTGTCGTAAGTGACCCGGACTTCGAGACCGTTCTTGGAGGTCTCTTCCATGCAGATGATGCTGCGTCCGGCGTGGCTGAGGGTCCAGAGGATGATGGGCCCGGTCATGCCGTCACCCACTACCAAACTCCGTGCCTCATTGGTTGTCCCACAGAGTTCCATCGACTGACGTGATTCCGGCCAGTCCACTATGTAGGAGTGGAGCGAAGGTGGACACCGTGAGGGCCGAGTCTCGGAGGCCGAACGCCACAGCTGGCTGGGTCAGAGGCGCCGGGCCATTCCTCACGCTGGATTCGTCATCGAGTTCGTCGTCTCGAAAGCAGGCCGCAACGCAAGGGTGGGATCCGCCATCGGGCCGGCTGAACGTCTGCCGCCACGAACGAACGACTCCCTATGGGTACACGATCCGGATGGTGAACGCCAGGCGATCGGTGAGCGTACCCACGTCGTAGATCTTCACGCAGTAGACGCCGGGATCGACCTCGACGTCGACTTGGGGCGCTGAACCCGCGGGGACGGTCACGCCGCTGTTCAAGAGGCAGCCGCCGCCGGTGCCGCCCCGGATACCCACGCCGAACCCGATGACCGTCGCTGGCTGGGACGCCTCGGTCAATGTCGCCGACAAGGTGCCCGGGCGAGTGATCGCGACGAGGCGCCATGCCGACCCGCGCACGACCACGTCGCTGACGAAGGTTTCCGAGGTGGGACCGCTGTTCGGTGTCGGAGACGTGACCCCCCCGTTGTCGTCCCCACAACCCGAGAGACAGAGCGCACAGGCCAGGACGGGAAGGACGCGCTGGTACGCAGTAATCATGAGTGCACGATGCGCACGCCGAACGACACCGGGCCGGTCAGGGCGCCGGTGTCAGACAGCTGCACGCAATAGATGTTGGCGGCCAGGGGAAGCGTGAGCTGGGCCCGGAGGCCGGGCGTGACGATGGTCGTCGTCGTGACGGTGCAGCCTTCGCCATCAGGAACGCCGAGTTCGAGCCGCAGCGGGCTCGAGACGGGCGTACCAGCGGCACCCGTGGTCAGGCTCGCGAGCGTGACGGCCACCGAGCCGGCATTCACCACTCGGAACGAGTAGAACCCTGAGCCACCGGGGGCGAGCGTCCCCGCATAGATTTCGGTCGTCGACGCGGGCGTGTCCGAAGGGGCGGCCGTCGGCGTGTTATCACCGCACGACGCACTGGACACGGCGAGCAGCAGGAGCAGAGCGGATGTCGACAGCGCGTGCATGAAGCAGGGGCGGAAACGGCTCTCAGTATAGGCTAGTGGCCTGTCCTCGCGATATGGACCGCAAGGACAGGCCACTCCTCTGGGCCGTTCTGCCGCGCTTCGAGCGGCAGGTGCTGGCTCGCGCTGGCCGACACCCTCAGGTAGGATTCGAGCAGGCGCTCGGTTGGCGCGCGCCGTGACCTGTGTCGTTGTGAAGCCCTCCGATCGATCGCAGACGGATCAGGCGGTCACGCCTGCGGTCAGCGCCACGGCCGCGTCCGGGGCGCCCGAGTCATCGCCTGCGCGGCTTGGCTTGACCGCCGCGCGGTATCGGCAGCTCGTCGAGGACACCCTGGGTCTCATCTGCGCCCACGACCTCGAGGGGCGATTCCTCTTCGTGAACCCTGCGGCGGCCCATTCGCTCGGGTACGAGCCGGATGCATGGGTCGGCAGGAACCTTCGCGAGTTCATCGCAGAAGACGCCCGCGACCTCTTCGACGAGTACCTGCGGCGCATGCGTGGCACGACGACCGACGCCGGTCTCCTGCGCGTCGTCGACCGTGCTGGGCGTGAACGGGTCTGGATGTATCGCAACGTGCGTGCAGAGGAGCCCAATGAGCCGCCGTACGTGCTCGGTCATGCGATCGACATCACCGATCGCGTGGCCGCAGAGCGCGCGCTCCGAAAGAGCCGTGAAGCACTGCGCGAGGCCTACCGCGATCTCGACGCTCATGTGCAGGCACGGACCGACGAGCTCCGCGCCGCCAACGAGCGTCTCCGCGAGGAGATGCGCGAACGGCAGCGCGCGCAGCTGCGCGAGCGTGACACGCTGACGTTTCTGGCGGGGGCGAGCGACGAGCTGACCCGGACGTCCGATGTCGAGGCGACGCTGGCGGCCCTCACGCGGCTTCCCGTCCCGTTTCTCGCCGAGTGGTCGCTGCTCCACCACCTCGATCCGCAGGGCTCGGTGCGCCTGCAGGGCGCCGGTCATCGCAACGAAGCTGAGGCGCACGCGATGCTGGCGTGGCGCTCGTTGCCGCCGCACCGGCCGGCCGACGACAGCGCGGTCGCGCAGGCGCTGAAGAGCGGGACCCTGGTGCACCTGCCCGCTGGGTCTTCGTTCGGGCGCGACCTGCTGGGTCCGGGCGCACACGAGTCGCTCCTCGCGACGCTCGGGGTCGGCGCGGCCGTCGTTGTGCCCCTCGTAGTCGACGGACGCGCGATGGGCACGTTGACCTTGGGGGCACATGGCGAGACCGGGTTCTCGAGCTCAGACCTCGCCGTGGTCGAGGAGGTGTTGCGCCGGTTCCAGGTGGCGGTCACTCAAGTGCGCCTCTACCGGGAGGCCCAAGAAGCCAATCGCCTGAAGGACGAGTTCCTCGCCACGCTCTCGCACGAGCTGCGGACGCCCCTCAACGCCATCCTGGGATGGGCGCGCATTCTGCGCGGCCGTCCGCTCGACGACAAGGCCGCGCACGCGGTGCACGTGATCGAACGCAACGCCGAAGCGCAGGCGCGGCTCATCGAAGACGTGCTCGACGTCTCGCGCATCATCACCGGGAAGCTCACGCTCGAAATCGAGCCCGTGCGGCTGCCGGTCGTGGTCGCGGCGGCGCTCGACGCGATTCGTCCCGCGGCCGCCGCCAAAGGCGTGCGTCTCGCCGAGGCCATCGAGCCCACCCCCCTGGTGACCGGTGATGCGGATCGCCTGCAGCAGGTGGTCTGGAACCTGCTCTCGAACGCCGTGAAGTTCACCGGCACGGCGGGCACGGTGATCGTCGGCCTCCGGCGCGTGGCTGGCGCGGTGGAGCTCGCCGTCTCCGATACCGGCGTGGGCATTCGCCGCGACGTGCTGCCATTTGTCTTCGATCGGTTCCGTCAGGCCGATCCGTCCACCACGCGCAGCCAGGGTGGCCTCGGTCTCGGCCTGGCGATCGTGCGGCACCTCGTCGAGCTCCACGGCGGCACCGTGAGCGTCGAGAGCGTCGAGGGAGCCGGGACGACCTTCAAGGTCCAGTTACCGATCCGGGCCGAGGCGGTCGATTCGACCCCGACGTCCCCGCTGGCGCTCGGAGAGGCGCTCACCGCCGGAGCGCCTGACCTGCCGCTCTCGGGCTGTCGCGTGCTCGTCGTCGAAGACCACATGGATGCGCGGGAGCTGGCCCATGCCGTGCTGCAGGGAGCCGGCGCCTCTGTCGCGCTCGCGGACTCGTCGACCGGTGCCCTTCGCATCTTCGAGGCCACCCCGATCGACGTGGTGGTCGCCGATATCGGCCTGCCCGAGCAGGATGGCTACGAGCTCATCCGACGCGTACGATCGCTGCCGCCCGATCGCGGCGGCCGGGTTGCGGCGCTCGCGCTGACCGGATATGCGCGGCCCGAAGACAAAGCCCGCGCGCTCGCCGCGGGCTTCGACGCGCACATTGCCAAGCCGGCCGACCCTGCGTTGCTGGTCCGCACCATCCGCGCGCTTCTCGCGCGGGGGTAGTCTTCACCGTCACCCAGGCCAACGACCCAACACAAGAACAAGGACGAAGGCCGAAGGATGGACCACAGCCGACGAACGGACCAAGGTCCCACGACCCGAGAACGGTGAACCAGTCCCGTCAGCTTCCTGGCCGCACGATCGTGATGTTCGGGGAGATCCACCTCTCCGTGTGGTCCGGATTACGTCGGTCTCCGAGCGCCTTGAGCACGCTGACCTCGAGCCGATACGTGCCGTTCGGTACACGCATCGGCGGCAGGCTGCCGCGCGGTGGGGTAGTCGTGCCATCCCACGCGAATGCGAAGAACGACGTGGGCGCGGTATTACGACCGAGGTAGTCGCGCTGATCCGCCAAGCCGAACGATCGGCCGGTCGCCACGTCGACGACCCGGATGCGGATCTGTCGAACCTGATGATCGAGGTGGTACAGGATGAACGGGATGTCGTTGCCCTGTAGGGTGTAGGTTGCGCCGTTCAGCTGGTTGGTGAGCGTGGTGCCCGTCAACTTCGCTAACCACGGGAATCCGAATGACGTCGGTGTCAGGGCCTTGATCGCCTGGTAGTCACCGTTGTACCCCACGTACGGAACCCGCAGCGCCTCGCCCCCATCGTTTGGAGTCAAGGTGATGTAACCGGTGAAGAGTCGGACCTGTGGGTCCACCGGCGGCGTGATGCGCACGAGGAGGCGGCCCTTTCCTTGATGGCCATCTTCCGACCACGTGCTCGAGCCAGAACGGTCGTTCCATCCCCAGCCATGGCCCTCGTGCTCGTCGCCGAGGGAGACGATCTCGCGATCGAACTCCACCGTGGCTGGCGCTGCGTAGAGCAGCGGCGCGAACGCGTTGGCTCCCGTTGCGAGCGCGGGTGTGTGGCCAAGCGTGTAGCGGATGGGCTCACAGCGACGCGTGTGCTTCTTGCGGCCATGCCGTTGCGGTGGATGGGGACGGCACCGGCGCGCCCCCGCCAGACGCGACAGCGTCAGCTCGCGCACCTCCCACCCGGCCTCGATCTCACCGAGAGCGAGCCGGCTGGGGCTCGCGACGACTTCGGCCCGCGCCGCCCGATCGATCGCGACGAGCCCCGCCCCTTGCCGATGCACGCTGTCGACATGGCCGAGCGCCGGATTACCTGCCCACAAGGCGGGACGTGACGAGTTCTGCAGTCGCTGCAGGATTTGCGCAGCCGAGAGCGACGGGCTCGCTTCGAGAAGGAGCGCTGCCGCGCCGGCCACGTGTGGTGCGGCCTGGGAGGTGCCGCTGATGGCGCCAAACGCGCCTCGTTCGAGCGGGAGGGTCGATCGGACCGGACCGCCGGGCGCCCCGAGGTCGGGCTTGATCGAGAGGTCAGGCGCTGGTCCCCAGGACGAGAAGTTCGAGATGAGCCCACCGGTGGGCTGTGGCTCGCTGACGATGGTCGCAGTCCATGTCAGGCTCACGGGACCAGCTGCCAATCGGCTGTCGAGTAGCACACCATCAGCTTGTGAGGCCGAGACCACTGGAATCCGGATCGGCGCACCGCCCTCAACGGTGATGCTGAGGCGCCCCGGCACGTTGTTGTAGATCACGACGCCGACAGCGCCAGCCGCCTGAGCGTTGGCTGCCTTGACGACGAACCCGCAGGTGCCCCGACGGATGAGCGCCACGTGGCCCATCAGGCTGCCTGCCGGCAGGCTCGCACAGGCGTCATCGCTGGTCGCGGCGGTGCCGGTGCGCCGCAGGGGGAACGTCCCCGTGAGCGGTGCGGCGGGCGCCCCGGTTGCTGACGTGTAGCCAACCAACCGCCCATCGGGCGACACGCTGAAGGCCGCCAGATTGGCGTGCGAATTGTCGAACGATGCGACGCTGATGACGCGCCGGCCGGTGGCCGGGGACGACGAGGCGTACAACCCGAGCGCGGCGTCGTTGCCCGCAGAGGCGACGACGACAATGCCGTGTTTGACCAGCCAGTCGGCAGCCTGGGAGGTCGGATACTGCGGCCACTGGAGAGGAGCCCCCAGGCTCATGTTCAGGACGTCGGCGCCATCGAGCAGCACGCGCTCCATGGCGGCCAACACGATCTCCGTAGTCGTCGGGCCATCGCAGCCGAATACGCGATAGGCCGAGAACGAGACCCCGGGCGCCACACCCGTGAGGGCTCCGCGTGCCCACACGATGCCCGAGACGTGCGTGCCATGGCCGTCACAGTCATCGGGGTCCGCGTCCGGCCGCGGGCGAGGGTCGTACGCCGGCGAGTTGGGGTCGGCGTTGAACGCGTCGCCGACGAAATCGTAACCCTTTGCCACGCGGCAGCCCGGACCGAAACAGCCCCCGAGATCGGGGTGGTGGTAGTCGATGCCGGAGTCGATCACGGCCACGCGCACGTGACGGCCCGTCAGCCCGAGCTCGCGTTGCGCGATGTCTGCGCCTGTCATCTCGAGCGAGGTCGCGAGGTCGGCAACGGTCAAGGGAACGTCATCCTCTCGCTGCGCCATGCCGATTGTCACGATCGGGTACACCGCTCGCACGCCGGGAAGCTCCAACATGCGCGCTGCGCCGGCGGCATCGGTCCGAAGGGCAAGGCCGTTCCAGAGGGTGCTGAAACGGCGCGTCGGCGCATACCGCAAGCCAGCCCCGGCTGCGGAGGCGTGGAAGCCAGCGGCTTCACGCGCCAGCGTCGCCTCTGGTGTGCCGTCGATCGCCGGCGGGCTCGAGAGCTCGACCAGCCAACCCGTCATGCCGTGTTCGGCCAGCGCCGTCGATACAGTCGAGGGCGGCGTGGACTGGTCTTGCCCGTACGCTATTGCACTAATCACTACAACGATGCACGAGATAACACTGAGCCGTCGGCGCATGCTCCCTCCCGGGGGCTGGATCGAAGTCCGCCGGCATCTTACTCGTCAGTGAGAAAGCGTCACAAGGACTTTTAGGTACTTACAATGACTTTTTCTGACTTAGACGCGTCTCGAGCGAATGAGGGATTGATTTCAGGCTGATCCGGCGGGTCTGAGCATGTCATTGATCAGCAAGCGGAACGGACGATGGAGCGTGCCCGAGACTACCTGGGAGGAGACGTTATTGCCGTCTCCGCCAGTGTTCTGAGATCCGCGCGCCACCAGTCATCCGAGCCCACACGCTGAGCCTGATCGACACCGACCATGAGCGAATCGGTCGCCTCGATGCCGGCGACATCGAGCACCATTGCCGAGAACTTCGTGCCGCGCGCATCGAGCGATCGGCGGCCGGGAGCGACCTGCCGCGCTTTGAGGCGCTTCTCTTTATCGAAGACCAGCACCGTCACAGTGAACTGCTCGAGGGCGGCGTCGGTCAGGTTGGTCGCCGCGTAGAGCAGGACCAGGGGCGACGCGTCGGTATTGAGGAGCTTGACCTGCTCCAGCTTGACAGGTGTGTCGGGGGCCTGCACGACCGTCACGGGTGGGTTTACGGCGGCGGCAAGCACCGTCGCGGAAAGGATGGTGAACATGGCACCTCCGTGCGCCGATGAGCCGGCGCGTTGGTCGACGACTGGCGTGGGGATCGCCACCGTGTCCGGCCCCCCCTCGGGCGAGCGGCGCGGCTTCTCGCTCGATCCTACGCGCTCTCGTGGTATTCCGTCACGGGCTCCGGCCGCGCTGCACCAGTCGAAAGCCGGCCGGCCAATCGCGTAGCGTAGACCGTGTCGCGGTTCGCTCGGAGAATCTCGGCCTCCGTGCGCATGAGGCGACGCGGACGCGCACTCGCGACGGGGAACGGACCCTTGATTGGAACGAGCGGCATGGGCGTGGGTCCCAGCGAGCGGCCGAGCCAGCCGCCTTCGGGGTCGGATAATCGCCATGCTCCAGCGAGACTCGCCGAAGTCATGGTGGAGGCTGGGGTTCGGGTCAAAGCCACGTGAGTTGGAGCGCGCATGACACGCGAACGCGACCAGGCATTTCGGGAGCTGCTCTTGGCCTCGCTGGACGAGGCGTTCGATCGGAAGTCGTGGCACGGGACGACGCTCCACGGTGCGATTCGAGGTCTGAGTGCGAAGATGGCCTCGTGGCGGCCCGCGCCCGGGCGGCACAACATCTGGGAGGTGGTCGTTCATGCCGCGTATTGGAAGTACGCGGTCCGGCGCCGGTTGCTCGGCGGGACACGGGGGCGTTTCGCGCTCGGGGGCAGCAACTGGTTCGTTCGCCCGGCTCCAGGCTCGAGTGTGCCTGTGGAGGCGACTTGGCGAGCCGACCTCGATCTCCTACGGCAGGAGCACCGTGAGCTTCGTGCGGTCGTCGCTGGACTCATTTCTCCTGGATGCTTGACGGGGGCAGAGCGCGCGGCGCGGCTCTTCCTCATTCGCGGCATCACCGCGCACGACCTCTATCACGCCGGCCAGATTCAGCTGCTGAAACGCCTGGCGGCCGATCGAAGCGTGCGAACGCGGCCACGGCGGCTCTCGTAGCACGAGTTCGCGTCGTCAGATCGTGAGGTGGCTGCGCCGGGCTTCAGCTGGCGCGCCTGACGTCGAACGCTGAATGTGGCGCCGGGCTCAGCCCCGCGCCGCATCCACGACCTCGATTTCGCAGGGTCGACACGCTGTGCCACCTTCGATCTCGTCGCGCACGCCTGGCATGCGCCGGACGGGCGAGGCATCCGATTCGCAGGCCACTTGGCAGGGAGGATTCGAGGACGACCGTCGCGAGGCAGGATGCCTCACCCTGCGAAAGCGGGGGGACTCACCACAGGCTGCGCGGAGCCGACTCATAATAGGGATCCGGGGACTGGCTGGCCCGGGCCTGACGGCGCCTCGGCTGTCGAAGCGCATCGGGTACAGGGCTCGCCGAATTGAAACGTGACCACTTCAGACACGGGTGCGACCGCGGTCGTTGACCGCCTGATGCGCGACATCGAAGACGAAGTGCGACGCCAGCGTCGCGCCCGCATCCTCGCGCGCGGCGGGCCTGACGACTATCGGCACGAGGCGGTGTTCGAGATCGTCGAGCGGGTGCTGCGGCGCGCGGTCGACCAACGCGACCTGCAGGCGCTGCTCATCCCCGAGATCCTCGACGCGGACCAGCCGTGGGAGCTCGAGCTGCCACTGAAGTTCGAGACGCATCGTCCGGTCGTCGGTCGTCTGATTCTCTTCGTCAAGAAGCGAATTTTGCACCCGCTGATGTACTGGCTGTACGAGTACAGTCTCGAGAATTTTCGTCGTCAGCAGCGTGTCAACCGGCTGCTCTTCGCGGCGGTCGAGGAGCTTGCCATCGAGTACGCCAAACTGCGCCTCCGTCTGGAGTCGCTCGAGGACGCGGCGGGCGACGCAGCCGAGTCGACGCCACGCGCATGACCCGACGCTCATGAAGCTGGCCTGTGTCGTTCACCGTTACGGTACCGACATCGCCGGCGGCTCGGAAGGGCACTGTCGGCTTGTCGCGGAGCGACTGGCCGAGCGTCATGACGTCACGGTCCTCACGACGACCGCGAAAGACCATGTGACATGGCGCAACGAGTACCCGGCGGGACGCTCCGACATCGGCCCGCTGCGCGTCCTGCGGTTTCCGGTCGTTCGCCAGCGATCGATGCGCGAGTTCGCGGATCTCTCCGCGGAGGTTTTCAGCGGCGGCGCCTCGGCGGAAACCGAGGCGCGGTGGTTTCGCGCGAACGGCCCCGAGGCGCCGGGCCTGCTGGAGTACCTGCGGACCCATGGGCGCGAGTACGACCGCGTGCTCTTCTGGTCGTTTCGGTACTACCAGAGCTTCTTCGGCGTGCCCCTGATTGCGGATCGAGCGATTCTCGTACCGACGGCCGAGGAGGATCCGGCCATCCGACTCGGGAGCCTCGAGACCTTCTTCACGCAACCAGCGGGATTCGCCTTCCTCACTCCCGAGGAGCAGGAGCTGGTTGCCGGGCGAACGCCCGGCCCGCTGCCGCCTTCGTGCGTGATCGGCGCGGGCATCGACCCGCCGGCGCCCGGGCCCCCGGTCGCGCTCGAGCGCCACGGCGTGAGTCAGCCGTTCGCGTTGTATCTGGGGCGCATCGATCCCAACAAGGGTTGCCGGACGCTCCTGCGCTTCTATGTGCGGTGGCTGGAACGCACGGGGGCGAGGTTGCCGCTGGTGATGGCGGGTCCAGCCAATATGCCGGTGCCCGATCATCCGCTCGTGAAACCGCTCGGCTACGTCACGCCCGTCGTACGAGATGCGCTGCTGGCCCAGGCCATGCTCCTCATCGTGCCATCACCGTACGAGAGCCTGAGCATGGTGTTGCTCGAGGCCTGGAATCAGGCGGTGCCCGCGCTGGTTAACGCACGTTGCCGGGTGCTCAAGGGGCAAGCGCGACGGTCGGGCGGCGCGCTGTACTACGAGAACTACGACGAGTTCGCCGTGGCGTTGTCGACTCTGGTGGACGATCCCGGGCTGGCACAGTCGCTTGGCCGGGCTGGGCGGGCTTATGTGGACGCCACGTACCGGTGGCCGATCGTCATGGAGAAGCTCGAGACGTACTTGGCGTCGTCTGGGCCCCTCGATCCGACCCGACCGCAGGCCGATCCCGCGAATGGCCGGGAGACGAGCCGCGTCGAGGGCAGTCGAGGTAAGATGTCGCCCGCGCCGTGACCGACCGCGTGCCGGGCGCGCGGCGTCTCTTCGGATTCTTGACATCCGCTGAGTTCAGAGGTATTGAAAGCACGCATAAGATCACCCGACTGGGCGCGGTCGCTGGGCGCTTCACGAGGGCCGGCCGATAGGGTCACGTCCAGCAACGAATTCCCCAAGGTGAGAGAGGTCGCACATGCGAGGTAAACGACTCAAAGCGGGTTTCCTGGCAGCCGCGGTCGCCCTAGCGGCCGCAGCGTGGCTTCAGACAGAGTCGGTCTCCGGCCAAGCCGGTCGGGCCGGCTACAAGGCGCCGCGCGCGTCGGACGGGCACCCCGATCTGAATGGCGTGTGGCAGACCTTCAGCGAGGCCAATTACGATATCGAGCCGCACATGGCGCGTCCGGCCATGGCGCTCAGGCCAGGCCCGTACGGGCCGCTCCCGGCGGCACCTGTGCTGGCGCTCGGCGCCGTGGGGGCCGTCCCGCCGGGGATGGGCATCGTGGAGGGCGGAACCATTCCCTACAAGCCCGAAGCGCTCAAGAAGAAGCAGGAGAACCAGGAGAAGTGGCTCGAGCGCGACCCCGAGATCAAGTGCTATCTCCCGGGCGTCCCCCGTGCGACCTACATGCCCCACCCGTTTCAGATCTTCCAGAGCCAGAAGGCCATCTTCATCGCGTATCAGTACGCGGGCGCAGCGCGGAACATCTATCTCAAGGATCCGGGTCCCGCCCCGACCGATTCGTGGATGGGGCAGTCGGTGGGTCAGTGGCAAGGGGAGACCCTCGTGGTGACCGTGACCGGTCTCAACGACCAGACCTGGTTCGATCGTTCGGGCAATCATCACAGCGATCAGCTGAAGGTGACGGAGCGGTACACGCGCACGGCGCCGGATCACATCCAGTACGAAGCGATGCTCGAAGATCCGCAGACCTTCACGAAGCCCTTCAAGATCGCGCTGCCGCTCTATCGGCGGATCGAGCCGAACGCGCAGCTCATGGACTTCAAGTGCGTGGAGTTCGTTGAGGAGTTGATGTACGGTCAGTGGCGGAAGAACCCGCTGCCGCGGTAGGCGCTAGGATCGGCGCTCAACCTGGACGGTATGTGCGGGTGGCCGCTTCATTTCGGTGGCGACTGCAGAGGCCGTCTTCGGGTATGCTTACCGGAAGTCAGCACCTCGGCGGTCAACCGGGTCGCCGAGGCGGCGGGAAACGCCGGGTGCGGGATGGAACGAGCCTGGAAGGGACAGTGAGGAGTAGTGCCATGAGAAAATCGATGTCGAGGACGCTTTCAGTGACACTTGGCGGAGCGGCGCTGCTGATCGTCGGCGCAACGTCTGCCGCTGCCCATCACGCGTTCGGCGCTGAGTTCGACGCGAACCGGCCCGTTCTGCTCAAGGGCAAGGTCACCAAGGTCGAGTGGGTGAATCCCCACACCTGGATCCATATGGATGTCGTCAAGGACGGCAAGACCGAGACGTGGATGGTCGAGGGCGGCACGCCGAACACGTTGCTCCGCCGCGGCATCAACAAGAACTCGCTGCCGCCCGGCACCGACATCGTGGTCGACGGCTACCAGAGCAAGGACCGGTCGAACCGAGCCAACGGTCGTGACGTGACCTTCGCCGATGGCCGCAAGCTCTTCATGGGCTCGTCGGGCACGGGCGCCCCGCGTGACGGCAAGGATCCGACCGAGAAGTAAGACGTCGAGTCGGCCGCGCGACACACAAACGGCGGGACCCGCATGAGCGGCTCCCGCCGTTTTCCTTTGGTTCAGTGGACGAGCGCGCTGATTGCGACCCGTGCGGCCGGCTACTGGCTTGCCGCTCCCTGCATCGACACGAAATCCAGCCCGAGCTGAAGTGGATACCGCTTGGCCGTCGGAACGGCGAATTCGTCGACCGGCGCGGCCGTCATCTTCATCTCGATCTTGGTGCCGGCGGGCAGCTCGACGGGCTCGGCGAGCCAGTACCGTCGATACCACTGAGGCTGCGCCGAGCGGAGCTTGAGCAGCGTCACACGCCGGCCGCTCGGGAGCAGCGCGTCGATGGCCGCCGACGTGGCCGCCTCGTCGAAGCTGGGCCGCACGGCGACCAGGCGTGCGCCGTTCTTCAGCGTGCCCGTCACGAGCCGCTGGGACCCTTCGGAGGCGGCTCCCGCCTTCAGATCGAGCACCTCGATGGACCGACCCGAGAGGGGCGCGTCGGTGAAGTACAGGCCCACCGTGCTCTGGTCGCTCTTGGCGTTCTGTTCGTCCATCCACGACTTCTTGTAGTGCATCTTGAGCTTCAGCTTCGCGCCTGCCGGCAGTTTGAACGCCGTGCCGCTCGGCGCACTGATCGCCTCATAGCCCGGCACCCACGTCGCGATGACGGGACCGTTGTCGATCGCGATGGTGGCGTCACGAACCATCGACCGCTCGCCAGGCATGAGGTCGGCGGTCTTGATCCATTTCTCCTCGGTCAGGCCGGTCGGCAGGATGAACTCACGATCCTCTTCCTGTGTGCCGGCCGGCACTTCGTACGCCGCGGGCATTTTCACCAATAGATCCGGCGTGCCGGCACGCCACGCAGCCGGTGGCGCGACGGGGGTGAGCTCGACCGAGGCGTTGCCGAGCGGATTGCCGCCCGTCGCCCACGTCACGAGGATGTCGAGCTCGCGGATCGAGATCGTGTGACCGCCCTTGACGCCGGGCCCCGTCGGATCGGCGTACCACGGCGGCATCTTCTCGCCGACGAGTTGCTCTCGGATGGACTCGGCCCAGGGAATCGCGTCCTGGAACGTCGTGAGCGACATCGGCGTCGGCCCGCCCTGGTAGTGGCAGCGAGCGCAGCGATCGCGCAAGATCGGGAACACGTGCTCGTTGTACGTGTACTTCGATGTGATCGCCTTGTGGGCCTCCGTGTGGCGGGTCGTCATCAGCAGAGCGGCGCCGACGATTGACAGGATCGCCGCGGCCACCTGCCATACGCGTCGCGCGCGGCGAAGCGGAAGTCTACCGAGCGTCATAGGCTGCCTTGATGTCCGCGAAGGCCGCGGCGAACGTGTTGTAGGTGTCGGTGATCTTCTCTTTGTTCCCTAGGTCGCCGTAGAAATCGAGCTGCCAGGCCGTCAGCACCAGACGACGGATGGCCGCGGAGACCTGGACTTGCCGCTGCTCGGCGAGCGCACCGTTGTGCCCGTCGAGCGCGAGAGCGATGTCCTTGCTGAGGAGCGACGGAATGTAGATGTACCCGAACTGCCCGTCTTTCACGGCGGTCTCGACCTCCTGCACGCGCTGTCCGAGCAGGGTGAGGAGCTCCTTCGGCGAGCTCGGAAGATTCTGCGCCAACTGCTCCGCGTCAGCGCGAGTCAACGCGGTCGCGCTCACGCTGACGGACGGCGAGACAGCAGCCGCTGTCGCCACGGCGGGGCTCGGCTCGG
>Ga0194132_10001820_pt1 | contig 42153 bp, 35 predicted proteins | sample TA2KigOf80mmetaG_FD_148612 | JGI IMG/M metagenome (GOLD analysis project Ga0194132, IMG submission 148612) | Freshwater microbial communities from Lake Tanganyika, Tanzania - TA2015054 Kigoma Offshore 80m | ecosystem: Environmental > Aquatic > Freshwater > Lake | place: Tanzania: Lake... | reverse complement strand
CAAAGCACCTTGAAAGTGAGAGGATTGCGGAGGACTGAAAGCACAAAAACAAAACATTAAAGAAAGGAAGGGTCACAATATGAGTGACAAGGCCTTAAAATCAGCAGAGTTGGAAGTAACCCAGAAAATTCAAACCCACTTCCCGCGAGGTTTAAAAGCGCGCGTACTCGCGTACGCAAACAGTTGTCCAGTTGAACGGCTGACCGAAGCGGTTCGGCAAATGTTGGAAGGGCTGGAGAATGCTGGAACAAGAGTGTTCCGTATTGTCCGCGGCGGCAAACGAACGACCGAACAGGTCATCTCCACGACGACACACACCTACGTCAACGATAACATCAATTCCGAGAACTTTCCTCTGGCGGAAGCTCCGGAAGAAGAGCGGGAATTGGTGGCGTTTCAGTTTCTTGATTGGAACTACAACCCAACTTCGGAGAAAATTCTTTCGGAGCTCAAGCGACGCGGACTGGAGCGGCCAACTCACGAGGATGCGCTAAAGTTTGATGAAGCGTATCCGGACGAGAAAGGTTTCTTCGTGTTTTTGCACGAACCTTGGCTCGACCCCGACAGCTACCCGTATGTGCTCGTTGTGCGTCGCGACGATGTGAATCGCGAGCTTGACCTCCCTTGGTTTGATGTCAGGTGGGGTCGGCACTCTTGGTTTGTCGGCGTCCGCCCTCGCAAATAGCCCCTTGAACACTGGAATCCTTGAGCTTTGCTCTTGGATTCCTTTCCCTTAAACCCTGTCCGCATTGTGGACAGGGTTTTGATATACTCAAATACGGATAGTAGACCCGTATCGGTTCGCGACCACTGGTTTCGGACGGTCGAATTCCAGTATCACTCAACCGAGAGCCGCGCCAATTACTGATTTGCGTGGGAGTGGTTGTTTGAACTCCAAAAATGAAGATACTTGGCGTGCAACACTACGGCATTGCGATGCCGAAGAATTTCCAACCTTTTGAGCAATCAGGTGGTCATGGTACAGATGGTGATGCGCGCGTTTGGCTCGACCCCGACAGCAACCCGAATGTGCTCGTTGTGAATCGCGACGATGTGAATCGCAAGCTTAACCTCAATTGGTTTGATAACAGGTGGAATCGGAACTATTGGTTTGTCGGCGTCCGCCCTCGCAACTTTCTTCATTTCTTCTCCGCCCATCTCGGCGGAGAAGTTTGTTTAATAAGTTGGTTTTTCCATCCACCAAGCATCTTACCAACTTCATAGAGAGGTTCGGCGAGAAGCGCATAATGCGTTTGTTCAAGCGAGTGAATCTCCCACGCCGTTTCCAGAAAGAAGTTTAGGACATCCAACTTTATGATGGCTTTTCGCACGAACGGAAGTTTCTCGTTTCGCTTAAGAAAACTTGCGACAATGATGTGTTCCAATGTCTCTACAAATAGTCCGTCAATTTTTTGTCCAAGTGTGTAGCGACTGGTTTTTGGAAAGCGGCGCAAAAAATCATGCCAAAGTTTATACGCACTCCGCAGTTTGGTGAGCAGAATCAGATTGTTTTTTCGCTGTGGGGGGGGGCGTTCATAGTTCTTTGTTTGAAAAAATTATTTCCGTTGAAAATCTGCTTATTGCATGGAAGGAATTTGTGAAAGGAAAAAGAAAGCGAGTTGATGTGCAAGAGTTTCAACTGCGGTTAATGGCAAACATCTTATCCTTACACAATGATTTGCGCAACAAAACATACATGCACGGCTCGTATGAGCATTTCAAAATCTCTGACCCAAAACCGCGCGATATACACAAGGCGACAGTGCGAGACCGACTTGCACATCACGCTATCTATAGGATTTTGTATCCATTTTTTAACAAGAAGTTTATTTTTGATTCTTACTCATGCCGAGTTGGGAAGGGGACGCACAAAGCAATATCTCGATTCACTGAACTTGCGAAATGCGAGAGTTTTTCACATACAAAAACTTGTTGGGTTCTGAAATGCGACATATGCAAGTTCTTCGCCAACATTGACCACGATATTCTCAAGCGTATTTTGTCCAAGTATATTCATAACAGCGATATTCTCTGGCTTATTGAACAAATCATAAGTAGCTTCAATTCCGGCACAATAGGTAAAGGTCTTCCACTCGGCAATCTAACATCCCAGCTTTTCGTGAATATATATATGAACGAATTTGACCAATTTATCAAACACAAATTGAACATCAAGTACTACATCCGCTACGCAGACGACTTTGTTGTCTTTTCTCAAAACAAGGAATATCTTCTTAAACTAATACCGACAATCTCCGACTTTCTGCAAAAACACCTAAAACTCTCTCTACATCCAAATAAAGTTTTTATTAAGACGGCGGCAACGGGAGTGGATTTCCTCGGCTGGGTGCATTTTCCAACTCATCGTGTATTGCGAACCACAACAAAACGGAGAATGTTTGCTAAAGTGGATGAGGAAAATCTTGTTTCTTATCTTGGGTTATTGAAACATGGAAATGCGTGGAAATTGACTAAAGGAATAAGAACGGTTTGTTGTTAATTAAACATTAAAGGAGTATAATTTTTTGGAAATGCTGGTGAAAAAAGGAAAAAAGCTGATTATCGCGAATTGGAAAATGAATCCCGGCGGCGCGGACGCGGCGCGGGAGTTATTTCTTGCTACACGCCGCGCCGCGGCGGGAGCCACACGAAGGGTTTCAGTCGCCGTTTGCCCGCCGGCACCCTTTTTAACGGTTTTATCGCGTCTTGCGAATAAAACCGTCATTATCGGCGCGCAGGATTCGTTTTGGCGGAACGGTGGGCATTATACAGGAGAAATAGCGCCTGAGATGCTTAAAGACGCTGGAGCTCAATTTGTTCTAAGTGGGCATTCTGAGCGAAGAGAACGCGGAGAAACCGATGATATGGTTTCTCGCAAAACGCAGGCGGTTTTGCGTGAGGGAATGACTGCGGTTGTTTGCGTAGGCGAAAAAGTCCGCGATGAGAACGGCGCTTTTTTTTCATCTTTGCGCGAACAAATCAAAGCGTCGTTCGCGCGCGTCCAACGCCGTTTTATAACAGATGTTATTATCGCATACGAACCGCTGTGGGCGATAGGGAAGAATTGGCGCGAGGCGGCGCGTCCAGAAGATGTGCGTGAAGCCGCGATTTTCATACGAAAAACATTATCGGATATTTTTGGAGACGAAGGCGTTTTGGTGCCGGTGCTTTACGGCGGAAGCGTAGGTCCAGAGAATGCAGAAGGGCTTTTGCGTGGTGGAGACATTGCCGGATTCCTCGTTGGACACGAGAGTTTGGATCCGGAAGCGTTTGCGTTTCTTATAAAATTAGCAAATGAAGCAAAAGTTTAAGAAACTTGAGGAAGTAAGTGCGCTTGTGGGAAAGCGCGCGATTACCGTCGTTGATTTTAACGTTCCTATAAAAGGGAATTCTGTTCTTGATGACTATCGTATCGCGCGCTCAAGAAAAACACTTGATTTTTTGAGTAAAAAAGGAGCAAAAACAATTCTTGTCTCGCATCGCAGTGAAGAAAACGAGTCGCTTTTTCCTGTTTATGAGCACATTAAAAATATTTTTCCGGTTTCTTTTGCGAAAACAATAGAACAGGCAAGAGAAACGATTGGGCAGATTAAGGACGGAGAATTCATTCTTTTGGAAAACATAAGAATGATTGGTGGCGCAAGCGAAGTAAAAAATGATTCCGTATTCGCGAAGGAACTTTCTTCATGTGCCGATATTTTTGTAAATGAGGCGTTTTCGGTTTCTCATAGGGAACACGCTTCTATTGTTGGGGTGCCAAAGTTTTTGCCTTCATACGCAGGTTTTTTATTTGCAGAAGAAATTGAAAATCTATCAAGAGCGTTTTCTCCTGTTTCTCCGTCGTTGGCGGTTATAGGCGGAGCAAAGTTTGAGACGAAGTTTCCTCTTGTGGAGAAGTTTCTGAAGAGTTTTGATTCAGTTTTCATCGGAGGAGCGCTCGCAAACGATATTTTGAAAGCTCGCGGAGCTGAAGTTAAAAACTCACTTGTTTCTTCAATAAAAATACCAGTTCAAGTTGCGCAAAACAACAAATTGATTGCGCCATCTGATTTAGTATGGAAAAACGAAAGAATCATTGACGCGGGAGAGAAAACAATCAGCGAACTAAAAACCTTTGTTTCGCGCGCAAAGTTTATTTTGTGGAACGGGCCGTTGGGGGAATATGACGGCGGTGGGTATGGCGTGGCTACAGAGCGACTCGCGAGAATTATTTCAGAAAGCTCCGCCAATACTATTGTCGGAGGCGGAGACACTCTCGCGGTTATTTCCAAACTTGGAATCCGTGATAAATTCAGTTTTGTTTCCACGGGCGGCGGCGCGATGCTCCAATTTCTCGCAAACGGAACTCTCCCGGGAATTGAAGCGTTATCAAAATAATGAAGTCATTTCTTTTTAAATTGCCTGTTTTGTGGCGGTATTTATTCTCTGGCGGGATTTCTACCGCTGTAGATTTAAGTATTTTGTATATTCTCACCGAGTTTTTCGGTTGGTGGTATTTGGCGTCCGCGACAGTGGCGTTTTGCTTTGCGGTCGTAGTAAGTTTTATTTTGCATAAATTCTATACTTTTGAAAACCGCGACGCTTCGCGCTTCGCGCTCGCGTCGCAAAGCGCGCTCTATCTTTCATTGCAGATTACAAATGTAGTAGTGAACACCATGTTTATGTATGCTCTCGTGGAATGGGTGGGAATACATTATTTTATTGCTCAAATAATTTCCGCTGGCACAATCGCTATAAGCAGTTTCTTTTTATATCGTTTCGTTATTTTCCATCCTTCTGCTCCGCTTGCGCATATAGTCCAGAAAATTCACGCGTGTTTGGTTATGCACAAATTCGCGTTAGTTGTAGCGGTTGTCGTTTCAATTTTATACGGAAGCCATCATTTCTTGATGCCGCGTTTTGTGCATGAAGGTTTTGTTTATAAACCGGTCACTTACGAGTCCGATTATGACGCTGGCGGATATTATGGTCCGCGCGCTAACGCTTTTTTTTCGCGAAATGAAATAGAGTTGCCGTCTCTGCTTCCGATCCTGAATCCGATTATTATGGGCGGGCTAGGGAAGATTTTGGGAAATATAGAACGCGCATTTATTGTTTCCGATTTTCTTTTTCCGCCAATTATCTTTCTCATTGTCTACACGCTTTTTTATGAACTCTTACGAATGCGCGCCCCATCTCTTTTATTTTCTTCAGTTTTTATTATCTCACCACTCGCTTTTCTCTTATCGCCATCTGTTGCGGTTTTCGCAAAACCAGAACTATTATATTTTTCGAGTTTTGAATATCCAAAAATTACTTTTCCGTTTTATGCGCTCGCGCTTTTGTTTATTTTTCGCGCTTTATTACGAGGAGGTAAGAAAAACATAATTCTAGGCGGTTTGTTTTTGGGAGTTCTTTTTTACACTTATCTTTATGATTGGGCTTATATTGCCGCAGCGCTTGTGATTGCGTTTATTATTTTTGCGTTTAGGCGCGATTTTATGGCGGTAAAATCATGTGCTTATATTGGAGGAATTACCGCGGTTCTATCAATTCCATACTGGCTCAACTTTTTAACTTTGCGACAATTACCACAATACGAAGAAATCACGCGTCGCATAGGTGGATTGGAAATAGGGCGGCATTTTCGTTTTTCTTCAGTATGGAAGACATATTTGCGGCATTTGTTCTGGGTATTCGCCATTTTCTTTGTATTTGTTAGGAGAATATCCCGCGCGCATATCTTTTTGATTTCTCTTTTGTTGGCGTATTTTGTAGCCGTAAATATCCAGATTGTTCTTGGATTCTCACCGCAACCAGACCACTGGTACAGAGAGACATTTTTGCCGATAGGACTCTCTGTTGGGATGATTTCTGTTTTGTTGTGGAACAAGTTTCTGCTGGCGCGATTTTATTCCAAAACAAAAACAATTAAAGCAATAATTTTAATCCTAATCGCCGTATTTTTTTCTCACGCATTTTTAATGCAATACAATTTAAGCAAAAATGAAGCGCAACTGTGGAGTATTAACAAGAAAGACGCAGAAGCATACGAATGGTTGTCAAAAAATACACCACCGGGTTCTATGATCGCAAGTATAAACGAGAAAACAAACCGAGATATTGCCTTATTCACTCACAATGTCCCGCTTCTTCCGAGTGGCGGCACAACTCTTATTTCAAACGAAGAACTTTGGGAACGTGCGAATTTGCTTTCTATAATATGGGGGTTTTCTAACAGCGAATTTGAGTCGTTTGCTCGCAAAAATGGCGGATATATTTTTCATGATTATTATCGTTCGCATACGCAAGATGCATATTTTAAAGAAGCACTACCGCACAACATTCCAGAAAGAGATCTCGCGCAGTATATGACTAACAAGAAAATCTTTTCTGTTGCGCCGAACTATCTATTTGTTTTGGTTCGTGAAAATAAAAACCACGCACAAACAGGTCGTCTCTCCAAGTTATCGCTTGTATATAATGTTGGAGATGTGAGAATATATCGCTATGAGGCTGTCTATAATTATTCCGGTTTATAACGAAGAAAAACGTCTTCCAAAAACATTTGATGCGATTAATAGATTTTGTGCCGCGGAAATCGCGCGTGGTTTTGAGGTAGTTTTTGTTGACGATGGAAGCGTTGATGGAACTCAAGCTTGCATCCGTCAATTTTCAGTGCGATTCCCGCAAGCTAGATTTGTATCTCATAAAAAAAACATTGGCAAAGGCGCGGCGGTGCGCACTGGAATGCTTGCCGCGCGCGGGGATTACCGTCTTATGATAGATGCCGATATGGCCACCGATCTTTTAGAGTTCAGAAAATTTTTACCAATTCTCAATGCTGGAGCGGAGGTAGTAATTGGAAGCAGGCGTGTTTCCGGTGCAGAAGTTCGCGTACATCAGCCATACATCAGAGAGTTTATGGGTAGTGTTTATACTAAACTCGCTAATATTATGACCGGTGCCCATGTGTCTGATTTTACATGTGGATTCAAGTGTTTTAACGCAATCGCGGCTTACGAGATTTTTTCGCGTTCTTGCATTGCTCGGTGGAGTTATGATGCTGAGATTTTGTTTTTGGCGCGCAAACTTAGGTTTGAGATAGTAGAGGTGCCAATCGTGTGGAATAACGATGGTGCAACTCGCGTCCGTATCTGGAAAGATGCCCCGCGTTCGTTTTTCGATTTATTTTTTATGCGTTTTCTTTCTTTTGTTGGGAAATACGACTGGCGAAGATAAGACCACGCAATTTATTTTCCGGCTCTATTCTTACTGAAAAACCGTTTGAGTGGAATTTTTTTATTATATTAGAGATATTATGTTTATTTTTATCAAGACCAAAATATGGTGGAATATGATATTCCATTGCAATACGACTAATTTTTGAGAATGTGTTTTCTGTTGTGTTTTCGAATATTTCATATTCGGCGCCCTCGCAGTCAACTTTAAGAAAATCTACATGAGTAATGTTTTCCGTCTTCAGTAATTCATCTAATGTAAGAGAACGCACTTTAATTGAATTACCGTTAACTTTTCCGTAAATACCATTTCGTGCTTTATTTTGCTTGTCCAGAAAGAATTCTCGCTCTCCATTTGCTCCGGTAATACATATTGGTAAGGCAGTAATATTTTGGATTTTATTGTGTCGTATGTTTTTCAAAAACATTGCAAAATTATCAGGAGACGGCTCGCAGGCAACAACGCGATTTCCATGCGTTGCTGCAAGTAAAGCAAAAGAGCCGATATGTGCACCCACGTCTACCACAACATATCTGCGATGTATTTCGAAACCAGCAGGTTCATACTGGTGCTTGGAAATACATGTAAATAACATGTGTCCGTCTACAATCTTTTCTAGCCAATTTTTCGTCCGCACAAAAATATGCGGATAGTCATCTTCATAATATGGCGCTCCGTGCTTTGTAAACCAAAATCTAATCCATATTGCAAACGGCCAATATGTTAACGTCTCTGAAAAGAAACACATCAACGTTTTAAGAGATATCCAATTCCTATAAATGCGGTGTTGCAATTTTTCCATAATGGTAAATGTTATATTCTATGTATAGTATGCGGCTTCTTTTTATAACGCAATCTGTGGACGAGCGCGATACTGTGCTTGGGTTTGTATGTGGGTGGCTGCGCGAGTTTGCAAATGAATTTTCGGATATTTCTGTAGTGTGTCTGCGGAAGGGAGTCTTTTCTTTACCTGAAAATGTGAAGGTATTTTCTATAAACAACACCAAGTGTTGCGGGCTTCAAACACTCGGTGTTGTCGGGAAGGCACTTATTTTTTTGCGTTTTGTATGGAGGACTCGCAATGATTATGATGCAGTGTTCGTGCATATGAACCAAGAATATATTTTGCTAGCTGGTGTTCTGTGGAAGATTTTAGGAAAGAAAGTCGCGCTTTGGTACAATCACACTTCCGGAAATTTTCTGACGCGAACCGCAATGATGTTGGCGGATGTTGTATTCCACACATCTCCTTACGCTTTTACTGCAGGAACGAAAAAATCAGTCCGTATGCCTGCTGGAATTGACGTTGAACGTTTTTCACAAGTTGCAGGTGTAGTGCGTGCGCCGAAGTCAATTTTGTATCTAGGTAGAATAGCGCCAGTAAAAGGTGTGAAAACATTAATAGAAGCCTCGTTAATTTTGCAACAGAGGGGCGTAGATTTTTCAATCACAATATGTGGCGATGCATTACCGCGCGATTCCGAATACGAGAAAAGAGTGCGTCAACTCGCGGAACCGCTTGTTGTAAGCGGAAAGTGCCGATTTATTGCCGGTGTTCCGAATTCTGAAGCTCCAAGCGTTTTTTCTAGTCATAAGATTTTTGTAAACTTAACTCCTGCTGGGAATTACGACAAAACTGTCTTAGAAGCCGCGGCGTGTGGAACTATTCCAATAGTTTCTTCACCTGCATTTCGCGACGCATTTCCTACAGAATTGTTTTTTGAAGAAAAAAATCCGCAGTCGCTTGCGGATGCAATAGAAAAGATGTTTACTCTGCGGGAAGATGAGCAGTTAGAAATTTCTAACAGATTGAGAAAATATGTTGAAGAAAAACATAATTTAAAAATATTACCTAAAAGAATTTATGAAAATTTATTACATTGCTAACGCGCGAATACCAACTGAAAAAGCGCACGGGATACAAATCGCAAAAATGTGCGAGGCGCTTATAAAAGCCGGAGCCGAGCTTGTATTAGTTGTGCCACGTCGCGTGTCGGATGGTTCAATAAAGTATTTTTACAATCTCTCAATTGATGTTCCAGTGATAAAACTTCCGATTATTCCGTATTGTTTTGGTTTTATAATCGGTTCTTTTTCTTTTATGATTTCCGCGTTTTTATTTTTGTGTATAAAAAAACTGACAGGAGAAAAATTCATTATTTATACGATAGATATGGACCAGTTTTCATTTTCGCTTATTCCGCTTCTTAATATTCCATATTTCGTGGAACTTCACGACGCGAAACACAAAGGAGTTTTGTTTTCATATTTGTTTCGCAAGGTGTCGGGTATTTTGACAATAAATAATATTATTAAAAACAAGCTTTGCGAGCGATTTAGAGTTTTGCGCGAGAAGATTCTTGTCGCGCCGAACGGAATTTCCGAAGAGTTTTTTAATTCTATAAAGATCTCCAAAGAAGACGCGCGCCGAGCGCTAAAAATATCAACAGATAAGAAAATCGCTCTTTATGCCGGTCAGTTTATTTCATGGAAAGGATTAGAGATTTTTACGGAAGTCGCGCGAATCACTCCAGACATCATTTTTTATCTTGCTGGCGGAACACGCGATGCGTTTGAAAAAATAACCGGAATTAAAAATATTCCAGACAATTTAATTTTTGGAGGTATTCGTCCTTATAGCGAAATGCCGATGTTGATGCGCGGGTCCGATGTTCTTCTTGTTCTTGGAACGAAGCACGACGAATATTCTTATTACCACACTTCACCGATGAAATTGTTTGAGTATCTTCCTGTTGGGCGTCCTATTGTTGCCGCTGGGACGCCCGCAGTTAAAGATATGGTTTCCGAAAGGGAAGTATTTTTTTATGAACCGGATAACGCGCAATCATTCGCTGATGTTATAAGGCGCGCGCTCGCCGAAGGCGAGCGCGCCACGCAAATCTCCGCTGCCAGCGCCCTCGCCGAAAAATACACATGGCGCGAACGCGCCCAAAAAGTCCTGTTTTATCTTAACGAGCAACTGACTTAAAAATCTCGGCGAGGGTGCGAGCCCATCTTTCGCTTGTGAAGTTTTCTAGAACGGCTTTTTGGGCTTGTGCGCCAAGGGTTTTTCTGAACGGCTCAACAGTTGGATCACTTAACCGATTAATTGCTTCGCGCAGAACAGTTGAATTTTCAGGCGGCACTAGGATTCCAGTTTTTTCATTTTCAATATAATCGCGAACGGTTTGCTTGTCTGTCGCGATGACTGCTTTTCCCGCAGCCATCGGCTCTAGATATCCATATTGTCCGGAGGTTTCAGAACCATTTGGATTGTCGGCTGATTTTAATGGAGTGACAACGAACAAAGCGTTTGCATACAAAGCGGGCATATCTTCATAAGGAACATGGAAGCGGACTTCTACATTTGGCGGAGGAGTAAGGCCAACTATTGCTTCTGGTTTTGTTGCTACAATTACTTTAACATCTAGCCCGCGCACAGCTTCAAAAAGCGTCTTGTAATCGCGCCCAAGGTCGCGACCAACAGATAGGATATAAGAATTGCGCAAAGTATTGCTTTCGCTCACAAACTTTTTCGCATCAATCCCAATCTGCACGAATTTTATTTTTTCTGGCGCGATTCCGGCATTTATCAGCGGTTTTATTTGCGAACGCGCGGTGCAAATAATCACATCAAGATTTTCTATTGCTTTGCGAGTGATGAATCCAAACAGTCCGCGCGAATTGCGCGCGAGCGCGTTCGCAAGGTATGTGTTGTAAATAACAAATCTCGGTTTTTTCCATCGCAAAATATATTTTGCTAGAAATACGAGAGGAAGTCCCGCGCAAATAAATACAACATCGTATTTTTTAATCCCAAAAATATAAGGAAGATGAACAATGTTAAAATTTATTTTTCGCAAAAATTCCGGAAGGCGCCACTCTATGAACTCGGCATCTATTCCAAGGTCTTTCATATAATTCAATCCAAGAAGTTGCGTGTCTGGAACAAGCCCGCGCTTCCATTTTTCATAGAATTCTTTGCGTGTTCCAGCGTATAGATAAAGCACTTTCATACAAGTATTATAACGAAAATACGATTACATTTATTGCATATAACCAGATTTTTATATAGGATATGTGGTTGTGATACGTTCTTATGGATTAAAAGCGAGTTCGGCTGTTTGCGGAGCCGCTGTAGAATTAACGCTCGGAACAATTGACTGTATATGAAATACGTTTTGTTACAAGTTTTTAGATGGTTTGGTCTTACGGAAAAACTTGTCCGAACACGGCTGGACAAATTTTTACGCACGCACCGAACGAATTCGCGCACGCTTGATATCGGTGGTGGAAGCGGGCCTTATAAAAAATATTTTCCTAATCGCGTTTGCATAGATATAAAAGGCGGAGAAGGTGTGGATGTAATATGTGACGCGCACGATTTATCAGTATTTAAAGATGGGGAATTTGATTGTGTTTTATGCACGGAAGTGCTCGAGCATTTGCATACTCCGCAAAAAGCGATTGACGAAATGCGTCGAGTTCTTGCTGTTGGTGGAAAACTTATTTTGACCACAAGATTTATTTTCCCGCTACATAATATTCCTGGTGATTATTTCAGATTCACAAGATACGGACTTCAATATCTTTTAAGAGAGTGGAAAAGAGTTGAGATAAAAGAAGAGACAAATACTATTGATACATTTTCAGTGCTTTTTGAACGCCTTGGTTTCCAAACAAATATGCTGTTCAACAAATATATGTCTTGGCTTTGGCTTGTTCTTGCAAAGATAGTACCTCAATTATGGTGGTTAGTTACGCGAGAATATGGTGAAGTAGAGAGGAAGAATAAAACAAAACACATTATGACAAGTGGATATTATGTTGTGGCGGAGAAATGATCTTTTATGAATCGACTAAATAATTTATTCCTTCTATCTTTGTGTTTTGTGCGCGCGGTTTTTTGTGGTGTGTCTAGAAAAAAACAAGTATCTCACAAAAAAGTGGTAATAATTCAACGTGCGGCGATAGGTGATATGGTTTGCACGACCCCACTTTTTTCTGGATTAAAAAGAGTGTTTCCTAAGTGCGAGATTACAATTCTTGGAAATAAAATAAACAAAGAGCTGCTAGACCGGAACCACGATGTTTCTAGATATGTAATATGGAAGAGTTTTTGGGATTCTGTATCAGAATTGAAAAGTGGAGATTTCAATGTAGGGATTTTAGTAGCCCCAAGCCCAGACTCGCTGTCCGCGCTTTTGTTATCTGGGATTCCTTTCGTTATTGCGCCGCGAATGTCTAAAAAGACACCATTTCAGACAATTTCATATAGATTACTTTTGAGTTTATGTGAAGTTGCTGGACATTCAATAGGTTCTTACGCTCCACGCGAATACCTCCGGCTTCTGGAGCCGCTTGGGATTTTTGCTAATAATACTGAAAAGAAGTTGGCGTATTCTGATGTCGCAAATGAAAAAGTAGATAAGTTTTTTGCAGAGCATGCTAAATTTAAAAATATATTGCGTATTGGAATAGCGCATTCCACCGGGGCAAAGTTTAAAGAATGGCCAGCTGAACGGTTTGGGAAGCTTACGGTTAAACTTTGGGAGAAATATCGCGCCTGTATTTTTATCGTAGGTGCCAGTTATGATGAAAATGAGGCAATAAAAATGAAATCAGCAATTCCTGAAAATATTCCATTTATTGATACTGTAGGGAAATGGAATATTGACGAGCTCAAAGCGTTTATTTCAAAGTTGGACTTGTTTATAGGCGCTGATACTGGTCCAATTTATATTGCTGAAGCATTTAATGTCCCCACCGTAGATATTATTGGACCAGTTGATGAAAAAGATCAACCACCGCGAGGACTACTACATAAAGTTGTTTTTGACGAATCGCGAAAAAGTCCTGTAACAGGTGTCTTTACAAATAAGTTTTATAATTATGAGGAGGCGCGGCGGCAAGCAGAAGCAATAACAGTTGAACAAGTATTTTCAGTAGTTGAAGAATGTATATATGAAAAAAATCTTAATACCCGTAAGTAATAGTTTTTTCGCACGCAATTTTTTAAGAAATGGATTTGCGGTAAAGCTTAAACAGGAAGGACTCCTTGTTATTTTTGCCGCCCCTGCGGAGAAAATTGCGTTTTACAAAAAGGAATTTGAGAAAGACGGCGCGGTATTTTGTGAGATTCCCAGCATTCCAAAATCGCGAATTGATTCTTTCTTTAAGAAGTTGGAGATGTGGAGCATACACTCTCGCTTTGTTGCTCTCACACACTGGAACTTCTTATTTAGATGTGGCGCAAAAGATCCGATTGCGTCGCGATTAGTTATTTTTCCACTGCGCATGATTTTGTGGCAGCTAGGGCGTTTTCGCTTTTGGCGCGCTTTTGTCCGCAATCTTTTTTATCTTACGAACAAAAAAGAAATAAGAGCTTTAATTGAGAAGCACAAACCAGATGTTGTGTTTTGCCCTTTTATGAATTTGGGATTTGAATGGCATTTTTTAAAAGAGGCGAAAAAACTCGGAATAAAAGCAATTGGAATGACTCCTAGCTGGGATAATTTTTATTCAAAGACATTTTTGCGCGTCAAGCCAGATTTTCTTCTTGTTCAGACAGAATTAATGAAGGAACAAGCCATTAAATATGCCGATTATCACGCTAAGAATATTTTTGTAACAGGATTACCTCAGTACGACAGATATTTTCTCAAAGAAGGAATCTTGCCGCGCGATGAATTCTTTAAAAGCATCGGAGCGGACCCGAAGAAAAAACTCATTGTGTTCGGTTGTTCTGGAAAAGTAACACAAGAACTAGACACGGCTTTTCTGCCTGTTATTTATAAAACACTGCAAGATGCAGGTATTCTTGACAGAATTCAGATACTTATCCGACCACATCCTAAGAGGCCGTTGTCGGACTTTATTTTGGAGCGCGCCCAGAAAGATTTCGGTTTTCTCGCAAAAAATCCAGCGGTTCCGATCGCTGTTTCTGGGGACAAGTGGGAATTTGATGATAAAGCAATTTCTCTTTTATCAAATACGCTTGCGCACGCAGATATTGTTATCGCGACATGCACTACTTTTTTTGTAGAGGCAGCTATTTTCGGTAAGCCACTTATTGCTATTGGGTTTGATACATTTAAAAAACATATTTATTGGAATTCTGCGCGTAGATTTTTTGAATGGGACCACCTTGCCGATCTTGCATGCACGGGCGGCGTATGGCAAGTAAAGAGCGAAATGGAATTGGCGAGCGCCATAACCGCATACATTGCCAATCCTGCGCTGCATGCCACAGAAAGACGGCGTATTGTTGGAGAGCAAGTGGTTTTTACTGACGGCAAATCAATTGAACGAATAGTTTACGCGCTTAAATCAGTTATGTATGATAGAGAACATCTATGATTACACTCTTGACTGGTGTGCCTGGTTGGCTTGGGAGTAGATTTTATGAAGCGCTTGTGAGTGCAAGCGACCCTCTCTCAACTTGGAATTCATGCAAGAAAAGACAATTAAGAATTTTAGTTCATCCGTCTTTTCAAAAAGGAATTCCGGTCGAAAAAACACTTAACATTTCGTAAGCGCTATTTTGTGGTAACATCTAAGAATAAGTGCCAGCGCACTTTTTATTGTTATATAAAATGTTTTGGTGTTGCGGATGGTTTTATTTTTTATGAATAGCGGAAAATTAAAGACATTGTTTATAACAGTTCCGTCACCAGCGGCACGTAGATATCTTTTCTTTTTTCCTGATTGCGTTGGCGATAAATTGCAGAAACTTGTCGCAGCAAGGAAAGATTACCGGGTGGTTTTCTTGGTTTTGGAGAAAGACTATAAACGCTATAAAGAATTTTTGACGAGATTTCCTAGCGCGAACGCAATAGTTGAGCAAGTCAAACTTTCTTTTGATAAAACATATTTCCAAAAGCTGGTGCGTTTTTTTTATTCTTATCTTTTATACACAAACACGACGCGCATTCTCGCAACTATGGGAATGCGCCCGGGAGAGCCGCCAGCTGGTGGAAACCGTTTTGTCGCGCCGTTAAAATGGTTGATAGCGAATACTTTTGGGAGATTGCAATTCGTGCGGTTAAAAATCGCGCCAATTCTTTATTATGTCGCATTCAAAGAAAGGCCGTTTTATTCGCTTTTTGAAAAATATAATCCCGATCTCGTTTTTCTTTCCAGCATGTATGACAGATTCGATACTCAACTGATACCTGAAGCGAAAAGGCGTGGTGTGAAAACAATCGCAATGCCTGCGAGCTGGGACCATGTCGATAAATATTATCTTCCTTTTCACGCAGACACTTTTGTTGCACACAGCGAACAAATAAAGTGCGCAGCAATAAAGTTTCAAAGTTATCCTTCTCAAGACATTGTAATAACAGGATATCCACACTTCGATTTTTTGTTGGGAGATAAAAGCAAGATTTCGCACGATAAAGTTCTCTCTGAATTAAATCTACCATCAGGTTCGCGTTACATTTTATATGTTTCCGGTAGCGCATATTGTCCTGATGAGCCTGATGTTGTGGAAGAAATACTTAAATGGATTGATTCCGGTGTTTTCGGAAAAGAGACATATGTAGTATTACGGCCTTATCTTGGCTCGCGAGGTAAAGATAAGGATTTTGATGCTGTAAAATATGCACGCCTTGCGAACCATCCGCGCCTGCGTGTTTTTGACAAGCGTGGAGTGGAGGACTTGGAAGAAATGATTTTATACTTGAATGTTATGCGTTATTCAAGCGCGGTGCTTGCTGTATACAGCACGGTGTTTCTTGAATCGGTTGTTTTTGATGTGCCATTGATAGCGGCTCCGTTTGACGGTTGGAGCAAAAGGCCTTTTTACCGTTCAATACGTAGGTTTGAAGGTTTTGAACATTTCAAAGATGTTCATAAAATAGGCGCGATAAGGACAGCAAGAACGTTTCCTGAGTTAAAACGTGCGTTGGCGGATTATTTAGCCAACCCAAAATTGGATGCCGATAAGCGCGCAATTATGAGAGATGAAATATGTTGGAAATTAGATGGAAAATCAAGCGAAAGAATTGTTGATTTAATTTTGAAAAAATTGGGTTGAGTTGACAAAAACAAAAATGTCAGAAAAAAAAGAAAAGACAATTTTTATAATTTGTTTTCATCCTCTTGTATCACGGAACATATTAAGCTCGCCTTTTTTTAATATGCTTACTTCTGTGAGCGGTCTGAAGATTGTGCTTGTGGTCCAAAAAATAAAAAAAGAATTTTTTGAGAGGTTTTATAAAAGAGAAAATGTAATTGTTGAGGGAGTTGATAGAAAATTGAATGAACTCGATTATCTTTTCAAAGATTTTGCTGCTGCGGCAATAAGGACACGCTCGCGGAAGATTATAAGAAAAATGCGTTTAGGCCACGAGAGATGGAATTCGTTACGAATTTTCTTTTGGGCTCCACTTGTTCGCTCGTTAATACCTTTTTTGTTTTCAGTGATTATACCTAAAAACAGATATTCTTTGCTTTTTGATAAATATTCTCCTGATTTGGTTTTTTCAACTGATGTTTTTAACCCAATGGATGTAATTTTTATGCACGAGGCAAAAAAACGCGGAGTTCGCACTCTTGGAATGGTCAGATCGTGGGATAATTTAACAGCGAAGGGGGGATTTAGGGTCGTTCCAGATATCATTGCTGTCCACAATTCGATTATAAAAAAAGAAGCATGGCAAATTCATAAGATTCCAGAGAAAAAAATAAAAGTTGTTGGGATTCCGCACTACGATAAATATAGAAATGGATCTCCAGTGTCGCGGGCCGATTTTTGCGCTAAATTTGGTATTCCAGCGAGTAGTAAGTTTATTGTGTATGCGCCAATTGGCAACAGATTTTTCTCGCGTAACACTTTTGATAAAGAAATGGTTTTAATATTAAGTAAAATAATTTCGAAAGAACTTTATTTAATTGTTCGCAATCCTCCTGGCGATCCAGTTGATTTAGAAGGGATTGTAAGCGCGGGAAATATCATTATTGATATACCTGGAACAAAGTTTTCTGGTCGCGGAAGCGAACGGGTAGTTGACACTGAGATTTCTCCGGAAGATGATAACTGGCTCTCGGCTACTCTTATGTTATGCGAAGTGCTTGTTTCCGGGTTCACAACTTTAGTTGTAGACGCGGCAAGATTTGGTAAGCCGGCAATAGTTGTGGGGTTTGACGCTATAACTCCGATTCCAAAAAATGAAAGCGTCTTGCGCCATTTGGAGTTTAATCACTTTCAGCCGATTTTGAAAAGTGGTGGAGTTAAAATCGCGCGTAGCGAAAGTGAACTTAAAAGATTTGTTGAAGAAGCCGTTGCGCATCCAGAGCTTGGGTTAAAAGAAAGAATTGAAATGGCGAGAGAACAAGGATTCGCACAAGACGGTAATTCCAGCGCTCGGCTTTTGGATGTTGTGTTAAAACAAATTAAAAGTTAAAGTATCGTTTATAATATGAATATACTTGGCGTTAAAGCTAAGAATCATGATACTGGAGCAGCGTTAATTTCTGGTAATCGCGTTGTTGCGATTGCAGAAGAAAGGTTGAACAGGGTTAAACATTCGCGTGAAATGTTTCCGATTTTGTCTATTGAATATTGTCTCAATACACTTGGTGTAAAGCCGGAAGAAGTTGATCTTGTAGTTATTGACCAAGTTGGTTCGCAGTTTGAAAAGCCGTCTAAAGTTGTTTTTATGCGAACCTGCGGAAAACAGTTCTCAAAAGCGCGGGTTGAAGTAATAAATCACCATGACGCGCATTCTGCCGCAGCGTTTTTCTGCTCTCCTTTTGATAGTGCGGCAATTTTAATCGTTGATGGCGCTGGGGAACATTTGCGAGACCATTTAGGAGTAGCTGGAACAGAAACGGAAACAATTTATCGTGGAGAAGGCAACAAAATAGTTATGTTGCAAAAAACAAGGCATATACGCGAAATGCTTGGTTTCAATTTTACAACAGGAATCGGGAAACTGTACTCGTATATTTCAAACAGCTACCTGAATTTCGGGTCTTACAATGAAGGGAAGATGATGGGCCTTGCTCCTTATGGAGATGATCGGTTGCTTAAACGAAACCCAATTGAACGCTGGATAAAAGAATTTGATGGGCATATTTTATGTAATCCTCTTATAACATATCCAGGCATAGAGCAAGTTCGCGGCGTGCGGCAAAAATTTAATCTGCGCGGAAAACTTACATGGCTTTTGAACGAGTCGTTAAGAAAAATAGGGTATTTAGCTTTTCGGCTTGGTTTTCGCGTTCGGGAACCATCTTTTACTGAGCCGCATATATTTGAAGAAATTTATTTAAAAAAAGAAAGGCGATATAAAAAAGATTCCCCACTCCCTGAACCCGACTATGCGGCGGCCGCGTATGCAGCGCAAAAAGTTCTAGAAGAAGCAATGGCGCGATGGGGAAAGAGGACCAAAGAAATGACTGGTATGGAAAATCTATGTGTTGCAGGCGGAGTCGGGTTGAATATTGACGCAAACAGGAGATTTCTTGAGGATGTCGGCTTTAAAAGACTTTTTGTCCAACCAGCTTCATCTGATACTGGGGTGGCGCTTGGTTGCGCTCTCTGGGGTGCGCACCAAATTCTCGGGTTACCCCGATTTTGGGAAATGAAATCAGCATCGCTTGGAAGGGTATACACGGATGATGAAATTCAACGCGCGTTAAAATCACACGAAGACAAAATAAAAGCGCGTTGTTCAGAAGATGTTGCGAAAGATACAGCGAAATTAATTGCGGAAGGAAAGATTATCGGTTGGTTCCAAGGTGGAAGCGAATATGGCCCGCGCGCGTTGGGCAACCGCTCAATTTTGTGTGACGCGAGAAATCCAAAAATGAAAGACATTGTTAATGAAAAGGTAAAACACCGAGAATCGTGGAGGCCTTTCGCGGCAAGTGTGCTTGATGAAAAACAAAGCGAGTGGTTTGAAATTGAACACAAAAGTCCGTTTATGCTTCTTGCTGCGCAGGTAGTTCAGGATAAAAAGAAACTCGTTCCATCAATTGTTCATGTTGACGGAACTTGCCGTATCCAGTCGGTTACTCGAGAACAAAACGAACAGTATTACGAATTACTTAAAGCATTTGAAAAAGAAACCGGAGTTCCTTTGTTTCTAAACACTTCCTTCAACGACGCTGGCGAACCGATTGTTGAAACGCCGGAGGATGCACTGAGGTGCTTCTTGAATACAGAGATGGATGCGATTGTTGTTCATAATTTTGTTGTCACTAAACGCCATGCACAATAAAATAAAGATACTCTACGTGTATGAAGAACGTATTCCTGACGAATTAAGAAATATCGTTCGTTCGCATTTTCCATCAAAGGAATTCTTTCTTCAGGAAATGAACTATTCTGATACGATTTCAGAGCAGAAGAAAAAAATTGCCGACGCGCACGCTGTATTTTTTGCTCCAGGAAGATTTTTATCAAACGAAGTGATTTTTGCCGCTAAAAAAGCACGCATTTTTCAGTTATGGAGTTCCGGTTTTGACAAGTTCAATGTTGTAGGCGCGACAGCGGCGGGCATTCCCGTCGCGGTAAACGGGGGCGCAAACGCTTCTTCTGTTGCGGAGCACACTGTGTTACTTATGCTTGCCGTGTGTCGCTCGCTCCCCGAAATGAACCAGAAGGCGCGTAGTGGCGCGTGGGGTGGGGCGAGCTACGGTCTTGATATGCAAACCTTGGAAGGAAAACGCTTGGGCATCATCGGTTTTGGTAAGGTTGGCAGAGCCGTAGCGAAAAAGGTGAGTGGTTTTGGAATGAAGGTTGCATACGTTGATATACGACGAGCTCCGAAAAGTGTTGAACGTCAATTAAGCGCGCGCGCTATTCCGTTTAAAACGCTTGTACGCACTTCTGACATAATTTCGTTGCATTTGCGCGCCGATGAAACCACAAGAGGCATAATAGGCGCTCGCGAGTTTTCTTTTATGAAAAAAGGGGTAATTTTGATCAATACCGCGCGCGCCGAACTTGTGGACGAGGGAGCGCTCCTTGATGTACTGCGGAGCGGGAAGTTGCGCGGGGCGGGACTGGATGTCTTTTGCGAGGAACCACCACATGCAAGTCATCCAATTTTTTCTCTCCCGAATGTAGTTGCGACACCGCACAGCGCTGGTTCTACCAGAGACGCGTATGTACAGGTGATGAAGAGTGCAGTCGCCAACATCCGCCGCGCTCTCTCAGGTAAAAGTGTTCTTTGGTCGGTAAACAATATCACGCGACAGTGCCTCGCATCATAATGAAAAAACTGTGGAATCGGCTTTTGAATGTTCTTCTGCGCTTCGTATGGGTGTGTTCTTCTTTCAAACGAAAAGCTATTCTCATTGAGAGGTATCCACTGATCGGTTCGTTGGATGCAGACTCTTCCATCCTGATTGGCGTGGGTTCTTCTCAAGATTTGAGGCGCCTCAAAGCGGCGGCTAGCGAGCCCTACACTGTTCTCTGGATACGAGAAGATATGCGCGCCGGAGATGTTCTCTATGACATCGGGGCCTCGGTTGGCGCGTACTCGTTTATCGCGGCGCGCGCACATCCAGGAGTAACTGTCTATGCGTTTGAACCATCCGCCGCAAGCTTCTCTTCTCTTCTCGCGAATGTAGAGCGCAACCGGCTTGGACTCCAAGTTATTCCCCTTTCCTTTGTTTTGGCAGCGAAGACCGGTTTTACGGAATTTGGATATTCATCGCTTGAGTCCGGGGCCACGAAACATCCAGGTATTTTAGGAAAAGGAACGGCTATTGCACATCAAATGGTCTACGTGTGGGCGCTTGATGATTTCGTGAATACGGCGAAACTCTTAACGCCGACCCATATCAAAATAGATGTGGATGGGGTAGAACTCGGAGTGCTTGCGGGGATGCGCAAGACCTTGAAACTACCGTCCCTGCGCCTCATACAGGTAGAAGCAAGCCAAGGAGTGATGGGTACCTTCGCTACTGTCGGTGAAATCCTTTCTCGAGCGGGATTCCGGTTGGTTGAGACCAACCGCGCGCACAATATTCGGGCAACTGATTACCTATTCCGCCGTTCATGAGTTGTAAAGAAGCGCTATGAGTATACAATCTAAAAAAATACTCTTTTTTGTAAAATCAATGCGCTTTCTGCGCTATTTCAGAAGTGTGGTGGAAGCGCTTTTGCGACGCGGATTTTCCGTACATGTCGTTTTTGATGGAAACAAGTTCGAACAACCATCTGACGACTCGTTAGAGAGCTTCAAGAAGACATACCCACAGTTTTCGTGGGGAGTTGGGCCGCTCCGTGCTTATTCGCGTGTAAACCGTTTTATCATCGCTTGCCGCAATATACGCAACTGGGCATTTTTAGTTCGAATTGGGGCGGTAGCGCGCCATACGGAACGAATGCGCCAACATATTCCAGCAATGTTTCGTAGCAGAGTCATGCGTGATACGGTGATGGAACGTCTATTGTCATCTCGGTTTGTTGACATACTACTTGCTTTTATTGAGTGTGTGACGTCTCCAGATGCTGGTATTACGCAGTATATACGCGCCTGTAATCCAAACACCGTTATTGTTGTTTACCGTAATTTTCCATGTACTTCTCCAGATATTGATTATCTTAAATCCGCACGCACAATAGGTTTGCACACAATTCTCCTGACTGCATCATGGGATAATTTAACAACCAAATCATTAATTCAAATTGAACCAGAGGCCGTTTTTGTGTGGAATGAAGAACACGCAGTGGCTGTGCGAAATTACCACAAAGTGTCTGCAGAAAAAATCAAAATTGTTGGTGCGCCACAGTTTGATGCGTGGTTTTCCCGACGTGCGCCATACCAAACACGGGAAACATTTGTTAGTGCTCACGGTTTGAATCGACACGACACCTTTCTCCTATATATTTCTTCCGCATCAGCAGGGGCTAGTAATCCGGACGCAATACGTCTACTTCGACGTTTATGCGATGAAAGCGTGGATCAGAATGTTCGCGCCCTTCACATTATTGTGCGTCCTTATCCAGGCTACGAGACACTTTCTGCGGTTGCCGAAAATGGAGTAACGATGCTTCCAGCGCCAGCAGAAATGCGGCGTACCGTCAACGATGACAGAGACTTTTTTGATGCCGTCTTTCATTCTTGCGCGGTGGTGGCTCTGGATAGCGCGTCATTTTTTGATGCAATGGTAATTGGACGTCCTAGCATAGTCTTTCAAGATACTATTTTTAGTAATATTCAAAGTGCGGAGCATTTTTGGGCACTTATGGAACAGCGTGTTCTATACAAAGCAAGACGTGATTCTTTCGCGAAAATAATGTCTTCCATACTCACTGGGAAAGACTTGCTCGCGCCATCGCGGATGAATTACCTTGCTAGATTCATCCGCCCACGTGGAATCGGTCATGATGTTGGTGAAGTTGTTACTGAAGAAATTTTAAAAATGACTACTTAGACTTTTTGCAATTTTACAGCTTCTTCAATGGTTATATAATATTGCTATATATGTTTTTCAGCGCCCGAGCGCGTTTTATTTTTTATTCGGCGATTATAATGGTTTTGTCGCCGTTTTTGTTTGCAGTAGCGCGCGCGCGCCGAAACGGCGCGCGCGCTAGAATCATCGCAAGGACTCCGCGCGTCCTTGTTATTCCAGTAATAACAAGAGTTGGAGATGTTGTTTGTTCAACTCCAGTTTATCGCCAGTTGAAGATTTCTTTTCCGGATTCTAATTTATCTGTTGTCGTGGCGCATAAAGTATTCGATATACTTAAAAATAATCCGAGGATAAATAATCTTATTGATTATAACGCCCCGCAATTTTGTGGTTTCTTGAGGCGTGGAAGATTTTTCCTTAGCTTATTTTATGGAAAGTATGACGCAGTAATTTCTCTTGGTTCCAGTCCACTCGGCACAATTTCTGCTTTAGCTTCGGCCTCTCCAATTCGCATAAAAACATCTGTTCCCTCTCCGTCTTTTTTTGAAATATGTACTGATTGGATGAATACTGATTTGTTTTTATACAAGACAGGGACTTTTTTGCAGAATCATTATGTAAAACTGTTGTCTGTTCTTGAAATAAAATCTGAAAAACCGGTAAAAGAAGTATTTACCACAAAAGAATCTGATGAAAAAGCAAAGAATTTTCTATCTTCTTCTTTTGGTGGGCAAGTGAGGCTTATTATTGGTATAACAGTGTCTGCTGGAAATAAAATTAAAGAATGGCCATTGTCGCGCTTTGCTGAATTAGCGGATATTTTAATTGAAAAATACGAAGCAAGAATAGTTTTTATTGATAGCGTTTTAAATTCAGGAATGGTTGAGAAAACAATCAGTCTCATGAAAAACAAAAAAGAAACGGTGCGCGCGATTCATTTTTCTCTTGAAGAACTTCCTTCGCTCATTAAAAGATTAAGCGCATTTATTGCGGTTGATACCGGGGCGATTTATATCGCGCACGCACTCCGGGTTCCTCTTATTGATATTATCGGTCCTGTTGAGCCGAATGAACAGCCGCCAAACGATGAAAGGAGCATACAGATTTTGCCGAAAGGGAATATAGCTCCAACTTCTTTTGTGCTTGCTGTCCCAGTGCGCGGCGCGAAGCACTTGGATGCTGTATTATCAATTAACGTTAGCGATGTGTTGAGGGGGTTTGAAAAACTACACGAATTAATTTTATGAATGCTTTTTTTAAAAGGGTAAAGCAGGTGTATGAATTAGCAAACGAACTTTACGCTAACTACCGCGCTCGTCTTGCTGCAGTTGCAACACTCGGATTTGCTTCGGGACTTTTTGAGGGTATAAGCATAAGTTTGCTTGTACCTCTCTTCACGGTATTTTTGAAAGGCGGTGAATTTGGTTCAAATTTTGCGCTTAATGCGATTTCTTCCACATTGTCTTTTTTAAACCTTGAGCTTTCATTCAAGTTGCTTTTTTTTGTTACTTTGTTTATGTTTTTCTTGAAGACGGTTGCGGTATTTTTTTCTGGCTTTATACGTGCACGCGTTATAGCTAAATATAAAAGAGACACGCGTGTCCGTTTATACAGTGCCTTCTTGGGCGCGGATTTTTCCTACTTACGCAAGCAAAAGACTGGGTATTTGAGCCATGTAATTACGGGTGAAGTAAAACAATGTGCGAAGCTTTTTGATGATTTGGTTGGATTAATTCTTTTAATCGGAAGCTCTTTAATGTATCTTACCGTTGCTTTCGCACTTTCGGTTCCGATTACTATTCTATCCATTATTATCGGAACAGCTCTACTATTTGCGTTTTTACCTTTTGTAAGAAAGATAAGCCGCTATTCAAACAAAGTCATAAGTTTCAATAAAAGTATTTCCCACGTATTATCTGAAACAATTGTTGGTATAAAAACTGTAAAAGCGATGGGTGTGGAGAATGATGTTGTATCGTCCGCAAACACATTATTTGGACTGATTGAGCAAATGGAGTTTCGTAAGAAATGCATGAAGCTTGTCGCAAAACTTTCTTTTGAGCCGGTAAGTGTTGTTTTTATCCTCTTTGTTTTTGCAGTGTCGTATTTTTACCTTCCATTTAACATCGTCTCTTTTATAGCAATTGTTTATCTAATAAATCGTTTATTTGGAAATATAAGTAATATTCAATCAGGATTAATTTTAATTCTTGAAGAAGCCAAAAGCGCAGAATCAGTTGTTTCAGTGTACAAGGAAGCGGTAATGAACACTTCACAAAATGTTGGTGTGCGCCAGTTCGCGTTAAAAAAAGAATTGTCAGTTAACAACATTTCATTTGATTACGGAAAATCTGTGCATGTTTTGTCATCAATTAATTTTCGCGTGGATAAAGGAGAAAGTGTTGGAATTATCGGTCCGTCTGGCGCCGGAAAAACAACACTTGTTGATTTACTTCTCGGTCTTCTTGCTCCGACTTCAGGAAATATTGCGATTGATGGAATTAACATGCAAGAGATTTCCGCGGACAATTGGAGGAAAAAAGTAATATATGTAGCGCAGGAAGTTTTCTTGCGTAACGACACAATTGCGGAAAATATCCGCTTTTATGACTCATCTATTTCGGATGAAGACATTATTACGGCTTGCAAACAGGCGAACATTTATGATTTTATTCAAACACTACCGAAAGGTTTGAAAACAATTGTTGGCGAACGCGGGACACGATTGTCGGGGGGCGAACGGCAAAGAATTGCGATTGCGCGCGCTTTGGCGCGCAAGCCGGAGATTTTAATTTTGGACGAGGCAACAAGCGCGTTGGATGCGGAATCCGAGAGAGAAATAAAAGAAACGCTCGCCGGTTTACATAATAAAATTACGATAATAATAATCGCGCATCGTCTTACGACAGTCGCGGACGCCGACAGAATTATCGCGCTTGAAAACGGGCGAGTTGTTGAAGAAGGCGCTCCATCAGAATTGCAGAAGAACCCAAACTCATATTATTCACGCGCTCTCCGCGCCTCCATATCATGAAAACAATTTTTATACCTCTATTTTCTGGTATTGAAGGAAAAAATATTCTCCGCACCGGAATATATAAACGCCTGTCTGAAGAAAAAGATCTACGCATAGTATTTTTTGTGAAAGACGCGGATAGAGCCGCGTATTACAGGAAAGAATTTGCGTCTCCTAATATTATTTTTGAGATTGTCCCCAAATTGCGGATTTCTTCTGCGGATAATTTTTTCAGTTTTATAAAGTCTTATCTTTTGCGAACAAAGACGATTGATTTAAAACGGAGAACTAATTTGGAGAGAACGCGCAATTATTTTAATTTCTGTTTAAGTTTTTGCGCGAATAAGATCTTTGCTTGGCCGTCAGTAAGGCTAGCCATCAGATTTTTTGACGCGAAAATTGTCAAAACGCCTCAGCCACTGAAAGAATTCTTTAATAGATATAAGCCATCTCTTATTTTTCTAGCCGACCTGTTTGATAATACAGAGACGGCATTTTTGCGTGAAGCGAAAAGAAGGGAAATAAAAACGGTGGGTTTTTTAAGCACGTGGGACAGAGTAACTTCTCGCTGGATGATTCGGCTTCTGCCAGATTTTATGATTGTATTTAATAAACAATTAAAAGAAGAAACGGCGCGATACGCGGATATGCCTAAAGAAAAAATATACATTTCCGGCGCTGTCCAACTGGATAATCATTTCAATCACAAACCAGCAGAAAGACCTTTCCAAGAAAAATATATCGTCTACGGTCCACTTGGTAGAGCGTTTGACGCGTCCGCTGAATCAGATAGGGAAATGGTCGCGCTTCTCAATTCCATTGTTGAAGAAAAGATGTGCGGTTTGAATGGCGATGAAAAAATTATCGTGCGTTTTCCGCCAAACGATTTTATAAACGAATCAGAACTGAAAAAATATCCGCACATTATTTACGACATTCCAGGTAAAAGATTCGGCGCAGTCCGTGGACAGGATTGGGATATGTCGTCCGATGAAATTGATTATCTTACTGATTTACTTCATTACTCATCTCTCGTTATTTGTTATTACAGTAGTTTAAGTATTGACGCCGTTGTTTTGAATAAGCCCGTAATCAATATCAATTTTTATCCGACAAATGAAAAGAAGCGGCATCCGTATTACGAAACAACTCATTATTCAAAAGTGAAATCGCTCGGCGGCATCACTCTTGTTGAGAGCAAAGACGATCTCTGTCGCGCGATTTCTACGTATCTAGCGAATCCAACGATACATGCCGCCGAGCGCAAGCTGGTTGCCGAACAACAGGGTGCGCGCGCGGACGGAAAATCCGGCACCCGCGTCGCCGAAAAGATCCTTGAGTTTCTCACGTCATCACAAAAACAACATCCTTACAAACTTGAGAATGTAAGGGTGTTGTGAGACGATTGACTCCTGTTGTTTTTGTGCAATAAATATGTTTTAGTGTTGGTTCTATTGGGTATGGAAAAGCGGGATATTAAGCGGATTATTTTTGCGCCGAGCGCGTCTTTGCGCGAGGTTATTGACGCACTCTCCGCGTCAACCGAGAAGCAGTCGGGCTTGCCTGGCGGGATTGCTCTTGTGTGCGGAAAAGACGGTAAGCTTGTCGGAATTGCTACGGATGGCGATTTGCGGCGCGGACTCGCGCGCGGGCTTTCTTTGGATGCTCCGGTTTCAAAAATCGCAAACGCGAACCCGATTGTAATTCCGGAGTCGGTTCCTCTTTCTGAACGCGCCGCGTTCATTCGCGCGAAGCTTTTGAAAAAAGGATCGCAGAAAAAATATGTTGAAAAAGCGGTTATTGTTGACAAACGCGGCGCGCCGATTGATGTTCTCACGACTTATGATATCTGGCAGACCGCGGACTCGCGTTTGAAACGAGTCGGGGTTGTCGGACTTGGATATGTCGGACTCACTCTTTCTTTAACTCTTGCAGATTTGGGGTTTTCCGTCTTCGGATTGGAGAAAGACAAAAAGATTATTAAAAATCTTACAGCCGGAAGACCGCACTTTCATGAAGACGGACTCGCGGAACTTCTGAGAACACAAATGCGGAAAAATTTTTCAGTCGTTTTGGATTTTACCGGTAGCCGTTCCGCGGATGTTTATGTGATTGCTGTAGGGACTCCGCTTTCAAAGGGTGGAAAACCGGACACAAGCGCGATTGTGAGCGCGGCGCGCGAAGTCGGCGCTTCTCTCAAAAGAAACGATTTGGTTATTTTGCGTTCTACTGTTGCGGTTGGGACAACAAGAAAATTCGTCGTTCCTGTCTTGGAAAAAGAGTCCGGACTTGTCGCTGGAGACGAGTTTCTGGTTGCTTTCGCTCCGGAGAGAACCGTTGAAGGAAAAGCGTTGGAAGAATTGCGAAAATTGCCACAGGTGATAGGCGGTTTTAATCACGCGTCTGCTGAAGCGACGGCTGGGATTTTCAGTTTCCTTACTCGTTCAATAGTAACTCTTGATTCTCTGGAAGAAGCGGAAATGGTGAAGTTGATAAATAACACATATCGCGATGTATCATTCGGATTTGCAAACGAAATCGCGTTGATTGCGGATAAGTGGGGAGTGAATTCTGTAAAAGTAATAAAGGCGGCAAATTTCGGATATGAACGAAGCAATGTGCCGCTGCCTTCTCCTGGTGTCGGCGGTTATTGTCTTGCGAAAGACCCGCAGATTTTTTCAGCGAGCGGCCGCGAAAAAGGATATTTGCCTGCAATTTTGACCGCCGGAAGAAATGTGAATGAAAAAATGTTGAAACATATAGCTTCAAAAACAATAAAGTTTTTGGAAGATAAAAATATCAACCTGAACACAGCGTCTGTTGTGTTGCTCGGAATAGCATTCAAAGGTTTTCCGAAAACATCCGATATGCGCGGTTCGCAAGCTCTTGAAATCGCGTCAATTTTGCGTAAGCGCGGAATCAAAAATATTTTTGGATTTGATACTGCAATCCCAACTTTGGAAATAGAAAAAACAGGATTAAAAACTATGCGCGATTTTTCAGCCATTGCAAAACGCGCGGATGTTATTCTTGTTATGAATAACAATCCTGATTTCGCGCTTTATGATTTGAAAAAAGTTCTTTCTGCGCGCAAAAAGCCATTATTGGTTTTTGATGGATGGTCAGTGTTTTCACGACACGAACTTGGCGAATTGAATAATGTATTTTATTTAAGTTTGTAAAATGAAAAAAAAGAAATTCATTATTACAAATTTTGCCTATGGAATTGGTCCGTATTTGCGGACTACAGAACTTGCGCTTGCTGTAAACAGAGAATTGCGAAAAACAGGAAAAGAAACACTCGGCATAATTGTTCCTTGGGTTTACGGAGAGAAACAGAAACGAATTATGTTGGAAGAATTTCCAAAACAATCAAAAGATATTTTTTTGGATGTCGGACTTGGAGGAATATTAAAAAGTGTCTTTTACGAAAAAGAAAGATTTGAAGATGCGCTCGTCCGTTGGAACGAAACAGAAGAGAACGCGTCAAAGGCGGCGCGCGCGCATTTGTCAAAGCCTTTTGAAGTTGAGCCGCTTTCCGGAGGCGAGAAAGTAAAAATCTTGCCAGATGATATAAAAATGGAACTAGCGCGCGCGCCGCGTGTGCGATATGGAATTACTCCAGTGTTTAATGTGGCGTTCGGTTTGCAATCGGAGATTCTTCGCGCCGCCGCACGCGCGAAAGAAGTAAAGACATCAAAACAAGCACTGCTCAAGGCGGCTCGCGTTGCTGAGAGAATTGAAAAATGCGCGGCGAGGCATTTCATCGCGTACCCAGCGACTATGGATTTCGCTGAAAGGAAATATGTTTACAAAAACGAGGTTTCCGTTCCTCCAGTAACGGATATGCCGAAAAGACACAAAGGCAAGAAAGTTGCGAAAGGATTATATGTTACTGTTACCGGAATCGGCGGATTGGAGCGGTTGTTCGCTGACGCGTCAAAACTTGGGCTAAAGCTATATAGTAACCCCGCAGGACAGCAAGCTGCCTACGGGGCAGGTAACCCAGCCGTGCCTGGGAGTATCGGAGTTCATCCATCAATCTTGTCTTCTGGAAGCGCGGTGCTTCATTTCGCGCGCAGCGGGTGGGGCTCGGCATGGCTATCGCTTTTTACAGAAGTGCCGATTATCTTGCCGGAATACGACGGTGATGATGATCCAGAAATACTTTTCAATAACAAAGCGATTGAAAAGTTCGGGTTTGGAATGGTTTACCGCGGGGAATCACTTGCTGAAATATTGAAAAAAGTTCCAGCTATGAAAACCGCGGCGCGCAAGACAAAGAAAGAAATTATGAAAAAATTCAGCGCGTGGGACGGTAATCAATTTGCAGCGAGATATATAGCGAAATATATTTAACAAAAAATCATTTAGTATTGTTATATACTTTGTTGAACCTCTTTTTCTTTATTCGCATAATTCGCGTTTTATTCGTAGATTCGCATCGAGTTTATGACAAAAATAATTGTTGAAATCTGCCAAAATCACAAAGGCGACAGAAAGATTCTTTCAAGAATGATAAAGAGCGCGGCTGAAAACGGCGCGGATATAGTAAAAATGCAAAGCATCTTTTCTGATGATTTAACCCGCCGTGAACAATTTGAAGAAGGTAAAACAAAAAGAGACGGAACTGTCTTGGCGATAAAACGACCATTTGACGCCGAAAAAGAACGGCTTTCAAAATTGGATCTGTCTTTTGACGACCATAAATTTTTTATCAGAGAATGCAAAAAACGTGGAGTGATTCCAATGACAACTATTTTTGCAAGAAACAGAATCTCATCCGTTGCTGCTCTCAAATGGCCTACGCGAATTGTGAAAGTTGCGAGCTACGACTGCCCGAGTTTTACTTTTCTAAAAGAATTATGTGAAAAATTTGACCATCTTATCATTTCAACAGGCGCGAGTTATGACGAAGAAATAAAAAAGGCGGCGGCGCTGGTGAAAAAAGCCGGAAGAAAATTAACCTTTTTACATTGCGTTACAAGTTATCCGAATACGCTTCAGATGTGTAACTTAAATCGGATGAAATGGTTGAAAAGATACGCGAAAGAAACAGGATGGTCAGACCACACTCTTATTGAACGTGACGGACTTATTGCGGTTAAATCTGCCATTGCGTTCGGTGCTGACTATGTGGAAAGGCATTTTACAATTTTACCTTCTTCAGAAACAAAAGATGGACCGGTGTCTATTACTCCCTCAATGCTCAAAGAGTTGTCGGAGTTCAGAAATAAAAGCAAAAAAGCGCAAGAACGCGCGCTTGATAAAGAATATCCAAACTGGCGCAAGGAACTTTTTGGAAGCGAACGGCGTGAGCTTACTCATACGGAAAAATTAAACAGGGATTATTACCGCGGTCGTTTTGCCGCGCGCCGGGAAGATGGCTCGAATTTTTTTAATTGGGAACAAAGCTAAAAATTATGAAAGAAAAAATATACGCACTTATACCGGCGCGCGGCGGAAGCAAACGGATTCCGCGGAAGAATCTAGTTGAGGTTGGTGGTAAACCGTTTATCGCGTGGACGATTGAAGCGGCTAAAAAATCCCGTTACATTTCCCGCGTTATTGTTTCTACTGATGATAAAGAAATTGCCGATGTCGCAAAAAGATACGGCGCGGAAGTTCCATTTGTGCGACCCAAAGAAATTGCAGGAGACCTTACGCCCGACCTTCCGGTTTTTGAACATTTTCTGGAATGGCTAAAGAAAAATAAAAAAGAAATTCCTGATATTGTCGCGCATTTGCGCGTGAATACCGGTCTTTTGCGGACAGCAGAAGATATAGACAAAGGAATCGAGTTGCTTTTGGCGAATAAAAAAGACGATTCCGTGCGCGCGATGATTCCGGCTCCTCTGCACCCACTAAAAACCTATCGGATGAACGGTGAACTTCTTGAATCATTTGTTCCAAGGGCTATTGCAAAAAAACTTTCTGGGCTTGATGAGCCGTTTAACGAGCCGGTGCAGAAATTGCCGAAGGCGTATGCTGCCGCGGGATATTTTTCCGCAATACGCTCCGACACAATCTTAAAAAAACATTCAATGACAGGTAAGAAAATAATCGGATATGAAGTGCCAGCATCGCATGCGATGGATATTGATACGCCGGAAGAGCTTGAGTTTGCGCGTTGGAAGACACGCAACATTTGACATTTACGGTATGTTGCAGTAAACATAACTTCTCAATATGCCTTTATTCGGTGTGCGCAATGTATAATGATAATATATTAATCATTAGAGGAATATATGTTCTCGCACATACAAAGCATCGCGCGGGGGAAGACGCTCATGCGAACGCTCATGAACGAACGCGTCCGCCGTTACGCGCTCGCGGGGCTCGTTGTGGATATCGGGGGAGGGGAGGGTCCGAGCTATCTTGAGTATTTTTCGCGCCGCTCTCTGGTGCGGCGCGTTTCCCTTGACGGCGCTTCCTCGCGGAGCGCTTCCGTGGTGCCGATAGATCTCGAGCGGGACGCGCTTCCTTTTCCAGCAGGTGCGGCGGACACAGTACTCCTCTTTAACATCTTGGAGCATATATTTAACCACACCCATCTCCTCGCCGAGGTGCGGCGCATTATCGCGATGCACGGCGTGGTGTACGGCTTCGTGCCATTCTTCATCAATTATCATCCCGATCCGCACGATTTTTTCCGATACACCAAAGAAGCGCTTGCCCGCCTCTTCGCCGGGAGCGGTTTCGAGACAGCGGAGCTCGCGGAGATAGGGACCGGCCCTTTCGGGCTCATATTCAACATTATGACGGTTATCGCCGCTCCGCTCTCTCCCCTTATCGCTCTTTTCTTCCCATTTTTTTACGCGGCAGACCGCGCGTATCAGAGTGTGCGCCCCCACGCGATTGAGCGGTTTCCCCTCGGCTACTTTTTTGTTCTCCGGCCCCGATAACAATTGATTTTTTGGCGGTGTTGCAGTAAACATAACTTCTCAATATGCCTTTATTCGGTGTGCGTAATGTATAATGATAATATATTAATCATCAGAGGAATATATGTTCATTCATCAGCTTGTTCGGTGGTGTAAAGGTAGGGAGGACGGTTTTTTTAAAGTAGTTGTTTTAACAACTGTTGTATTTGCACTGGTTGAGATCGTGATGTTCGCTTTGTATCGTCAGACATGGATTGATGAAGCGATTTATTTGTTTAAAAGCTTAACTATTTTACGTGGCGATTTTATCCCATTTAGGGATATTGTTGTTGAATATCCACCATTTTTTATTTTACTTTACGGTCTGCCACAACTGCTTTTTGGGGCAGGCTTTTATGTGGGACGTTTTGCGGTCGCTGTTTTTAGTGTTGCGATCTTGATACTGCTTTTTAAATTGATAAAGAAGTTAATGAATCGTTGGTGGGCACTTATCGCTGTTCTTTTACTATTATCAAGCCTCTCTCTTATTGGGAACTATGCTGTGTCCGCGCTCTTTGCACCAACCACGCTTGTTCTACTAACGCTTCTATATGTAGAAACAACGAACATAAACCGAAGTAAAAAAACAATTCTTGCCTCATGCTGTCTTGCGTTACTCTTGTTGATGAGAACCAATTTGTTCCCCGCTACGTTTGTATATGTTATTTATCTCATCTTGATGAAGGCGGGATGGCGAAATATTCTTTTATGTTTCGGTATTACTTTTGGTTTGGTGATTGCGGGATTTCTACCAATTGTTGCATTTAACCCATCCTTAGCAACAAGCTTTATTTTGTTACCATTTCACACCTTTGGGACACTTAAACAAGTGTCTTTGGAGTTCTTCGCGCGCCAAGATTTACTTTCTTTTGTTACTACCATAGTTGAGTTTATTCGTGAGTATATTGTCCTACTCTTTTTATTTCTTGCGGTTTTTATACGTTTCATCATGGAAGTGATCAAACGGCCATCTCCTTTTGCATTTTTAAGAGAGGAAAAAATTTATGTTTTAACAAGTGTTTTAGTATTAACACTTACCATCACTCACTTTTTTTATTTTGGTGTAGAAACTAAGGTTATTTATGCTAGCTATTTCGGGATTCTTTTTATAGTTTCCGCACTAATTGGCATATATCATCTTGCGTATGAAAGATATGAAAGAAAAGTGTGGGTAAGTATTTTTATGGCTGGTATCCTACTAAATTTTGGAGTGAATGTTTTTCGAACCGACCTGGTATCAAACCCCCTTGCAGAGTCGGATCTCGCACGAGTAGAGCGCGGAGCCGCATTGGTCCGTGAGAACACGACGCCAATCGACACACTCGTTGCATTTGACAACTCCATTTTTCATATTTATGCAGCTGATAGAAAAACATTTCCCCCTCTTTTTAACCGCAATTTTCTTTATGTGCATAACACAGAGAGTGAGTTTATTAAGCCCCTTCTTCTATACAACTTTGACATACTTAAACAATGGATAATATCTGCAGATTTTCTGTTGTTGCATAAAGAAAAATGGGCAAGTCAATTCGTCGAACAAGGTCAAGATGCTGATAAAATTGCGGAGATTGTGTGGATCAAAGCAACTGTGAACGAGCAATATAAACTTGTTGGAACGGAAAAGAATGTATATCCCCGTAAGTATACAGTTGGCAACGATAACGAGGGTGGAACGCTTCTAATTTATAAAAATAAAAAAGTGAGATGATTTCAATAATAGTGCCAATGTACAATGAAAAAGGAAATGTTAACCGACTTCTTGGAGAGTTACGGGATGTTTTAGGTAAATGTGAGTATGAAATCATCATAGTTGATGACGGGTCGTATGACGGGACTTTCGAAGAATTAAAAAAGGCAGCGAGCGATTGGTCTATTCTTAAAGTTGTGCGATTCAATAGGAATTTTGGACAAACATCCGCATTCGCAGTTGGCATCAAGGTCTCACAAGGAGACACAATCGTTACTATGGATGGTGATTTGGAAAATGATCCGCACGACATTCCACACTTACTGCGTTTGTTGGATGATGGATATGATTTAGTATCAGGATGGAGAAAAAATAGGTGGCACGGGAAATGGTTTACACGTAAACTACCTTCGTTGGTGGCGAACAGTATTATTTCGGCAATAAGTGGAGTTAGGTTGCATGATTATGGCTGTACACTCAAGGCATATCGACGTTCCATTATTGCCGATGTATCTTTATACGGAGAAATGCACCGTTTCATTCCTGCGTATGTGAAGCGCAACGGCGCGCGGATTATTGAAACGGAGGTGAATCATCGTCCACGTACTTACGGAAAAAGTAAATACGGTCTAGGTAGAACATTTCGTGTTATTCTTGACATGCTTTTTCTTGTTTACATGACCCGCTACATGAATACACCAATTCATTTCTTTGGTGGCTTAGGCTTTTCGACTCTTACGCTCGGATTTTTAGCTGGTATAATTTCCATTGTTTTAAAAGTAATGGGAATACGGTCTTTTGTCGAAACCCCTCTTCCAGTAATTTCCACTTTGTTTATTATTGTTGGAATTCAACTTATAGTTATTGGTATTCTGGCTGAAATTATTATGCGTACTTACTACGAATCTCAACAACGCACTCCATACAAGATACGAGAAACTGTTAATTTATATTTACCTACTAAGTAAATACAATGTGTGGCATTGCAGGGTTTGTAGGAGATGGGAACCGTGAGCATCTGCAGCGCATGATCAATGCTCTGCGCCATCGTGGTCCTGACGCCCAGCGCTTATTTATCAATGGACAAGTTGGTTTTGCACACACACGCCTTTCTATCATTGATACGAGTGAGACAGGCGCTCAACCAATGTGGAGCAGTGACAAATCGGTCGCCGTCGTTTTTAATGGAGAGATTTATAATTTCCAAGAGTTAAGAAAACAATTATTGGCGACTGGAAAATATCATTTTGTGTCCCGTTCAGACACAGAAGTAATTCTGTATGCGTATCAAGAGTATGGCGAACATTGCTTCCATCTCTTTAATGGAATGTTTGCTATTGCCTTATACGATTTTACGCGAAAGCGATTGCTTTTGGCGCGTGATCGTGCCGGCGAAAAGCCTCTTTTCTATTCTATGGCTTCGGGAACTTTTGTCTTTGCGTCTGAAATGAAAGCACTACTTGTACATCCATCGGTACATCTCCGCGTTAATCAGACTTCTCTTAATAAATACTTGCAATTTGGATATGTGCCAACTCCTGCAACCATGGTTGAAGAAGTATTTAAGTTGGAGCCCGCAACTTATTTGATTTATGAAGCTGGAAAAGTTAATACTATTCCATTTTGGAGGTTTCAGTATTCTTCCGACTCGTCGCTTTCTATGGAGGAAGCGGTAATAGAATTAGATAAAAAGATAAGAGAAAGTGTTGCGACACGTCTAATTGCGGATGTACCACTCGGCGTTTTTTTAAGCGGAGGTTTGGATAGTTCTACTATTACCTATTATGCGCGCCAACTTTTTCCTGGACAGTTAAAGTCATTTTCCATAGGTTTTACAGAGAGAAGTTTTGATGAATCGCAATATGCACGTCTTGTTGCTAAGTGGCTTGGAACCGCACATTACGAAAGAATAGTGCAGGAAAGTGAACTGATGCCATTAGTGCGAAAACTTACCGATTTTACAGATGAACCCGTTGCTGATCCGTCTATTATCCCAACCTATATATTATCTAAGTTTGCTCGTGAACAAGTTACGGTTGTCCTCGGTGGTGATGGAGGAGACGAGCTCTTTGCAGGGTATCCTACATTCTTTGCAGAGGAGTGCGCACAATTATTATGTCGGTTCCTACCATCAATGTTGCTTCGCGTGGCACAACAGGTAGCGACCTTACTACCAGTGAGGGATTCTTACCTAAGTCTTGATTTTAAAGTGCGAAAATTCTTTGAAGGATTGGCCGTTCCAATGCTATATCGCCATCCAGTGTGGTTAGGAAGTTTTAATGTTCTTGATCGCAAACAACTATTTCATCGCGCCATCTGGCAAAGATTAAAAAAGGTTTCTGTTTTTGAAGACATAGATCGTCACGCGATGGAAGTAAAGGCAAGTTTTCATAATATGTTGCTTCATCAGTACTTCCGGACATATCTTATGGACCGTGTACTGGTGAAAGTGGATCGTGCGAGTATGGCAAATGGGCTTGAGGTGCGCGCGCCGTTCTTAGATCATCATCTTATGTCATTTGTGAATCAATTGCCGTACGAATATAAACATAAAGTGTTTATGGGGAAATACATTCTTAAAACGTTAATGAAGGGTCGTCTACCGGATATAGTGATAAATCGCCCCAAAAAGGGTTTCGCCATTCCTTTGGCGCGATGGTTAAGAGGAGACCTCTATCCTTTCGCGAGAGAGGTGCTCTCATCTCGCACTATATGTGAGAATGGTTTTTTTAATAATGAGTATGTTCAGCTTTTGTTAAAACATCACTTTGAAGGGAAAGAAAACAATGCAACAAAAATATGGACCCTTCTTGTCTTTCAACTATGGTATGACCATTGGCGTAATAATTAACACCCCAATTTCTTTTTTGGCAACATTTGACTTTTGTGGCTGGTTGCAGTAAACATAACTTCTCAATATGCCTTTATTCGGTGCCAATAAATTCAATTTCGAAGGACTTTTTACTTTTGAGATGGCTAACAACCATCAGGGTTCCGTTGAACATGGAAAGCGTATTATTCGTGAGGTTGCGGCAGCGGCGAAAGAAGCCAATGTGCGAGGAGCCCTAAAATTGCAGTTTCGCGAATTGGATTCTTTTATTCATCCCACGTATCGCGAACGCAAAGATGTAAAACATATTCCGCGTTTTCTTTCAACAAAACTTTCAAAGGAAGAGTTCCGTGCGCTTGTTGACGAGACGCGCGCGCGCGGACTTTACACGATGGCGACTCCTTTTGACGAGCAATCGGTAGACCTGTTAGTTGAATTTGGAGTTGAAATTGCGAAAGTCGCGAGTTGTAGCGCGACTGACTGGCCGCTTTTGGAAAAGATTGCGTCAACTGGAAAGCCGATTATCGTATCCGTCGGCGGGCTTTCAATAAAAGAAATTGATAAAGTTGTCTCGTTTTTTGAACATCGTGGCGCGGAGTTTGCGTTAATGCATTGCGTTGCGGTTTATCCTACACCAGCGGAAAAACTCTCTCTTGATTTTATAGAAACACTTCGCAATAGATATCCGCATTTAACGATTGGATTCTCCACTCACGAGACGCCGAGCGATGCCTCTACAATTGGGCTTGCTTATGCGAAGGGCGCGCGGATTTTTGAAAAACACGTTGGAGTTCCAACGGAAACAATTCAGTTGAATGCTTATTCTGCAAATCCGCAAGAATTGCGCGCGTGGCTTTCTGCTTACAAAAATGCGGTAGTGAGTTGTGGTGGAAGCGGGCGCCCTGTGAGCGAAGCCGAGCGCGCGGATTTGCAGTCATTGAAGCGTTGCGTGTTCGCAAAAGTTCCGATTAGAAAAGGCGAGATTATCAATCGCGAACAGGTGTTTTTTGCTATGCCTCTCGTTTCCCCCGAACATCTTACGAGCGGAGAGTTCCACGCTGGAGTGGTCGCTGACCGCGATTACGCGGAAGGAGAGGCGCTTTCCGTCTCGCTCGCGAAAAGAGGTTTTTCAAAAAAGAATACTATTTACGGCGCGGTGCGCGAAGCAAAAGCTATGCTCGCGCTCGCGAAGATTCCTTTGTCGCACGACTTTACCGTGGATATCTCGCACCATTTTGGTCTTGAGAAGTTCAAAGAAACCGGTTGCATAATTATTGATTGCATCAACAGAGAATACGCGCGCAAGTTGATAGTGCAGTTTCCGGGTCAGGCGCATCCGATTCATTATCACAAAGTCAAAGATGAGAGTTTCCATGTTTTATCTGGCTCCGTGGAAATGGATGTTGAAGGAAAAAAGAAAATGCTGTATCCGGGTGATACGCTTTGGATGCCACGCGGAGTGTGGCACGGCTTCCGCACGGACACCGGGGTAGTTTTTGAAGAAATCTCCACAACTTCTTTGGAGATACAGGGCGATTCTTATTACATAGACAAAAGAATCTCCGCGATGCCACGCGAAGCGCGCAAGACGAAGCTTTTGAATTGGGGCAGGCATCAGTTTGACAACCTGAAAGAATAGAGCGTAAGATAAGATATGGAAAAAGAGAAAGGGCTAAAAATGAAAAACTATAAAGTAGTTGTCTTTGATTTTGACGGAGTTCTAACAAAGGGCGGTGAAGAGTTGAAGCAAAGTGCATGGAATACGATGACACTTCCGTGGCTTGGACCACAAGCACGGTTTTTGTTAGAAAAGCAACACGAACTTGTTGGAAATGGTTCACGATATGACGTGTTACGCGAATCATTCCACAGTTTTAGAAAGAGTGATGCTGCATATAATGGATTGGTAGATATTCTCACTAACGCTTACGCAGAGTGCTACAACAGAATTGTTCAGCAACTTCTTCAGCAATCTGGAATGCCAGACGGGACAGAAAACACGCTTACTAAACTTGCTAAAGGAAGAAATCTATTTGTGAACTCCGCTACCCCTGAAATAGCTGTGCGCGAATCGGTGCAGAACTTTAATATCGCGCACTTCTTCCGCGGTGTTTTCGGTCAGCCGACTTCAAAGGTGGACAATATGGCGCGCGCGCAATCGGTGGCAGAAATTGACAAGAAACACATACTTTTTGTCGGCGACGGCAACAGCGATGCGAGAGCCGCCGAGGAGTTCGGTTGCGATTTCATCGGAGTCGCGAATGAGTGGAATAAATGGTCGTCGGACAATGTGGATTTTCCGCTCATCAAGTCCGTCGTCGAACTGCCGGCGATGCTGGATAAATAACATCTTACTCATAGAATCATAGAATGTAACACACCCGACCTGTTCGGGTGTTTCTTTTCGCCTGATTTTATAGTTATATATTTATATATGAAAATTTACGCTATTATTCCTGCCAGAGGCGGTTCAAAAGGCGTCCCAGGAAAGAATGTTAAAGATTTACAAGGTAAGCCGCTTATCGCATGGACGATTGAAGCGGCTAAAAAAGTTCCTGAAATCTCGCGTGTGATTGTAAACACCGATGATGAAGAAATCGCACGCGCAGCGCGCGCTCACGGTGCGGAAGTTTTCAAGCGGCCCAAAACACTAGCGCAAGATTTGACGCTAGACTTGCCGGTTTTTGAACATCACTTGCGCGCGCTGAGCGCGAAGAAAGAACTGCCGGATATTGTAGTTGATTTGCGAGCTACTGCGCCGTTGCGTCGCACCGAACGAATTGCGGAAGGAATCGCGCTATTAAAAGAATTAGGACGAAATAAAACAGACTCTGTACGCGCTGTTTCTAAAGCTTCGAAACATCCTTATAAAATGTGGAGGCTTAGTGGAAAATATATAGAGCCGTTTCTTTCAAAAAAACAAACCGGAATGAATGAGCCGTATAATGTAGCGCGCCAACTTTTGCCAGAAGTGTATCAGAACAACGGTTGTGTTAATGTTTTTTGGTCCGATACTATTTTGAAGAAAAAATCCATGACTGGTGATAAGATAGCGGGATTCGTGATGGAGGACTGGGAGTCAATAAACATTGATACTCATACTGATTTTATTATCGCGGAAGAACTAATGAAAAAACATAAAAAGAAATTTATATGATAAAAACAAAAATTATAGGAGCTGGCTCAATTGGAAACCACCTTGCTCAGGCGAGCAGGCGAATGGGGTGGAGCGTGTGCGTTGTCGACGCCGACCCGAAAGCGCTGGAGCGTATGAAAAACGATATTTATCCGAAAAGGTATGGGATATGGGACGAGGAGATTAAGCTTTTTACCCCTGATAAAGCCCCGAAAGGCGGTTTTGATGTTATTTTTATAGGAACTCCGCCGCATGTGCGAATGTCGATTGCCATAGAAATGTTGAGAGAAAAACCGCGCGTGCTACAGTTAGAAAAACCGATTTGTCCGCTATTTGATAAAGATCTTAGAAAGTTTGTTGCTGCATATAAAAAACAAAAAGATACAGCAGTAATTGTTGGGTATGACCATGCCGTTGCCGAATCAATTGAACGAGTGGTCAAATTACTTAATGAAAAAATTATAGGCGAAGTTAAGACGATTGATGTGGAGTTTCGTGAACATTGGGAAGGAATCTTTAAGGCGCATCCTTGGCTGAAAGGTCCGCAAGATACTTATTTGGGTTATTGGAAAAAAGGTGGTGGTGCTAGCGGAGAACACTCACACGCTCTTCATTTGTGGCAATATCTCGCGCGTGTTTCCGGATTGGGAAATTGGACAAAAGTGTCGTCAGCGTTGAATGTGGAAAAAAACGGAAAAGCAGAATATGATTCTCTAGCCGCGTTTTCTTTTGAGACAAACAAAAAGAAAGTTGGTCGCGTCATTCAAGATGTTGTAACAAAACCGACGCGCAAGTGGGCGCGAGTGCAAGGACAAAACGGATTTATAGAATGGAATTGCTGCGGACATCCGGATGGAGATGTTGTGCGGTATGCGGGAGAAAACGGAATAGTTAAAGAAGAAATCTTTGCGAAGAAACGACCGGATGATTTTTATCGCGAAACACTACATATCAACAATATTCTTGAGAAAACAATTCGCGCAAAGGACTCGCCACTTTCTTTTGATAGCGCACTATCTGTGATAAAGGTATTGGAAACGGCGTGGAAAAACAAAAACAAACTTGCACAATTAAATTAATTGTGTTATCGTATCGTTAGACGAGAGAGGGTAGAGGATACCCTCAAATTGCTCGTTGAGAACTAATGGTTAGCTGAAGAGGCGGAAAAACAGAACAGAAAGGTTCGTTGTGAAAAGAGTGAAAAGAGTATTATTAACGACTCGGGATGGAAAGCCCGGGATGATTGGAACGCTGGTCGCGAAAGAACTCGCGACACGAGGTGTGGAAATTGCGGTCGTTGCGGAAGGGTTGTCGCTTGAAAAATGGAAAAAAGCGGGTTTTGTGGATGCAATTTTTGCCGAAGGACCGCTCAAGATTGATGAGCCATGGGGAATCTCGGCGCCGGCAATCCTCTCGGAAGTGCGGCCAGATGTGGTGGTAATTGGATTAAGTTCGCCGATTCGCGCGGAGGCATGGTTTGCGTCAGCGACGCGACCACAGGGAACGCTGTTTCCAGGCATTCCGCTCGTGGCACTTGATGATAATTGGGGCGCGACATATCGGTGTCCTACGCCTGCCGACTTAGTTCTCACAATTGACGAACTAGGAAAGCGGTTAGTTGAGCAGAATCCGGCGTACGCGGAACATAACTACCGCGTAGAAATCATCGGCGACCTGTCCGCTTCGGCGGCGAGCGAGCCGATTCCACAGGCGACCATTGATGCGTTTAACAAGGCAAAAGGAGGCGCGGACTATGCATTCCTTCTTTGCTCGCAGAAGTGGCCCGAGAGCACGGAAATCATTGACATCGCTCTCGCGTCTTGCGCCAAAAGTTTGGAGAATGGCGCGAAGCTCGTGGTGATTCCGCGATTCCATCCGGGCGCGAGTTCCGAACTAAGGAATCGTCTGAATGAAAAGATGATGCTGTTTGCCGAAAGATATCAGACTTCTGTTAGCATTCTA
>Ga0194132_10001818_pt1 | contig 42197 bp, 32 predicted proteins | sample TA2KigOf80mmetaG_FD_148612 | JGI IMG/M metagenome (GOLD analysis project Ga0194132, IMG submission 148612) | Freshwater microbial communities from Lake Tanganyika, Tanzania - TA2015054 Kigoma Offshore 80m | ecosystem: Environmental > Aquatic > Freshwater > Lake | place: Tanzania: Lake... | reverse complement strand
ACCTCGGCCGGTCGTGGGCGGCGCGCCACGTCCTCGTCCCCGGCCGGTGGTCGGCGGAGGCGGCGGCGGTGGCGGCGCGATGACAGCAACGTTGGCAAGCGGCAGGACTGCGACCTCGGGTGAGACCCGCACTGACAGGGCTGGCACGACGAGCAAGTCCGCTCGCTTCTCGCCCGTAAAGATGTTCCCTTCGGATCGGTGCTGCACCGGCTGCGCGTGATAGACCTCCTCGGTATCGGTCCCGAAGGTCAGCGTCGCCTGCGCGTAGAACGGCGTCGGCCGGTACGACAGTCCGAACGGCGCATCTTCATCGAAGGTGTAGCGTCCCGCATCGCCCTCGCGGTGCCAGTACGGCTCGGTCACCCGCTCGTTGGGCTTCACGGTGAGCGTCGGCTCACACTGTGTGACCTGATCCTTGCGGAGCACCGACAGCGGCGGCCCGGATGGCGCCGCGTTCCCGCGCCGGCCCATGAAGCCGGCAGGCGTCGTTCGCGCGGTCAACGTGCAGGTGGCGCCGCTGGCGAACCCGTCGAATCCGACCTCTTTCACCCTCACGTCCACCGTGCCGTGGTTCGCGACGATGAACGACACCTTCACCGGCTGCCCAGGCACGACCACCCCGTCGTCAGCCAGCGATTCGACGCGGACGCCACCGGCGATCACAATGGCCTGCTGGAACTCCCGTTCCTTCTGACGCAGACGGAACTCGATTTCGTAACGTCCGGCTTCGTCGAGCGACAGCGCGCGCAGCTGCGCGCGCGCGGCGCGGACGGCTCTGAGCCCGTTCAGAAGCGGCTGCAGCGTCGCCTGGACGCCACCGGTCTGAAAGCCCTTCTGGGTGTTCTGGACGGCGGTGGTAATCGCCGCAAGGGCCTGCGTCAGCTCGCGCGGCGGCTTGGCGCCCGCAAACCGCGCCAGTCCGGCGATGGAGTAGTCGATGCCGTCGAAGAGCGACTGCTCGTCCTTGTCGGCCTGACCGGGGATCGTCGACTCGACCAGTTGGAACGCCGCCGTCGCCGTCCCCGGCAGCGCGAGCATCTGACCCATCCCCTGGCACTTGTGCATGCTCCGCGCTTCGGACCCGATGTCCGCATAGGTCTTGCCGATGAGCGAATCGAAGGTCGCGAGGTTCACCGACAACACACGCCCCGTGGCCGCCGGCTCACCCGGGAACCCGAAGCGTGAGAAGTAGTACTTCCGCGGTTGCCACGGACGGAGGCCCGCCTTGATCTGCTCGGGGAATTTCGTCGGATCGCCGGCGAGCTTGAAGGCGTCGCGCGAGACAATGGCCGACGCCTGATGGTGCTGCCCACCTCCAGCTCCATCGGGCCGCAAGCCGACGATCACGTCGGGGCGAATCGTGCGAATCAGACGCACGTAGTCGGCCGTGATTTCCTCCCGGCCCCACTCCTCGAAGGTTTCTTCGAGCGCGAACGAGAACCCGAAATCGACCGCGCGGGTGAAGTACTGCTCAGCGCCGTCGAAGCGGTGGACGGCCGCCAGCTCCTCGGTTCTGAGGACGCCGAGGGCCTCGAAGAGCTCGGGCCCGATCTCGTTCTGGCCGCCGTTGCCGCGTGTGGCCGTCGCGAGCGCGGTCCGAAACCCGAGCCCGCGGTTCAACATCACGAGAAGCGCATTGTTCTCATCGTCGGGGTGCGCCGTCGCGTGCATGAAGATGCCCGTGTTGCCAAGGTGCCGCAGCGCCAGGCCGAGCGCCACGTAGCCGTGGCTCTCGTCGAGCGGCGTCACGCGCATCTGCGCGCGAGGGTTCGGGCTCGTCAGCGCCGCGAGCACGAGCAGCGCGCCGAGCATGGTGACGGTCGACAGCCGGCGAACGAGCGGTAGGGCCATATCGCTGATTCTCGCAAGGCAACGCCCCGGGGGTCCAGCGGCACAGACCGACATTATGGTCCGTGAGGCTGGGGCCACGGCAATCGGCCGTGCGGCCGGTCTCAGCCGTGCGTCGAAGAGGTCGAAGGTCAGCGGCGTGGCTGGCGCGCGAGCGCCTCTTCGTAGCACGCCTCGTACTGCGGGACGATGCGGGCGTCGCAGAAACGCTCGGACGCAACTCGGCGAGCAGCCTCGGCCATGGCGCGGCGCCTCGGTTCGTCCGTGAGCAGGAGCACGGCGGCGCCAGCCATCGCCTCGAGGTCGTCGACCGGAGACAGAAACCCCGTCACGCCGTCCTCGATGACCTCGGGCAGTCCTCCGACCCGAGACGCCAGCACCGGCACCTCGCAGGCCATCGCCTCGAGCGCAGCCAACCCGAAGCTCTCCTGGCTCGACGGGAGCACGAAGATATCCGACACGGAGAGCAGCGGCACGACCTGGTCCTGCTCACCGAGGAAGTCCACGTCGTCGGCCACGCCAAGCTCATGTGCGAGGGTCGCCGTGCGTGCCAGCTCGGGACCATCGCCCACCATCAGGAGCTTGGCCGCCACGCGCTGCCGCACACGCGCAAACACCTCGATGGCGGCCGTCGGGCGCTTGACGGCTCGGAAGTTCGACACATGGATCAGAATCGGCTGGCCTGTCGGCGCCAACCGAGCGCGGAGCCCCTGCACTTCGCGTCGGTAGTAGTTCGAGCAGTCCAGGAAATTCGGAATGACGCGAATGTCGCACTGAACCCCCAGCTCGCGATAGGTATCGGCCTTCAGGCTCTCGGAGACGGCCGTCACCCCATCCGACTGCTGAATGCAGAACGCCACCGTTTCGGTGTACGACCGGTCGGCGCAAAGCAGCGTGATGTCGGTGCCATGCAGCGTCGTGATGACCCGGGGAACAGCGCCGCCCGGGGCCGAGCTCAAGATCTGCCGCGCCAGATAGCCCGCCGTCGCATGAGGAATCGCGTAGTGCGCATGGACGATGTCGAGCCGCTCGGTCCGCGAGACCTGGACGATCTTGTTGGCGAGTGACAGCAAGTACTGCGGCTCACGGAAGAGCGGATAGCTCGGCGACTCCACCCGATGGAACGACAGACCCGGCTGGTAGTCGGTCAGCCGCACCGGCGTGTCGGAGCTCAGAATGTGGACTCGGTGTCCCCGCGACGCCAGCTGCTTGCCGAGCTCGGTCGCGATGATGCCGCTGCCGCCGATCGAGGCGTAGCAGACGATGCCGACGTTCATCTGGCGGCCCGGGAGAGATCGGTAGTGACGAGGAGCTCACGAACGACGAAGCCCTCGGCCCAGCGGACGCCGGCCTGCGCGCCGAACTGCGCGTCGCGACTCTCGATGAGCTGACGAAAGGCCGGGGCGTTCAGCCGTGTCGGAACGCCGGTCTCATCAGGGGGCCTGAACTGGCTCGCGTGACAGTCGAGCGCCGCGCGCTTGCGCTCGTACACCTCCGAGACGTCGACGACGAAGCTCGGGGTCACGTGATCGTTGATGAAGTAGTAGCAAATCCAGTCGACTTTCCAGGCCTCACCGTCGGCTGGGCGGTACCGGCGGAGCCCCGCGTCGAAGACCGCCTCGGTGAGCAGGTGACTTGCCGCGATGTGGTCGGGATGTCGATCGGACCAATAGGGGACGGCCACCGTCCGGGGTCGACAGCGCCGCAGAATGGCCACGACCTGATCCAGATGCTCCGGCTCCTTCCCAATGTGCCGGTCGGCCCAGCCGAGGTTCTCGCGCCACCTGGCACCGAGCGCGGAGCGCGCGGCTTCCGACTCCTGCAGCCGAACGGCCGGCGTCCCATTGCTCCCGAGGTGACCGTCCGAGAGATCGCAGAGCCCGACGGAGCGTCCCCGCGCGGCGTACAGGGCAATGGTCGCCCCGAGACCGATCTCGATGTCGTAGGGATGCGGGCCGAAGGCGAGCAGATCGAGTGACAACTCCATCAGAGACGCGAGGTCGTGAAGCCGAACACGTCGTCGTCCGGGCCGGTGTGTCCCTGGTAGTGTCTGAGGAGAATGCGGCTCGCCATGTACGCATCCGTCACCGACGCGCTCGCGTTGCCGAACGCGAAGAGGTGTCGTGGGAAATTGCGATGGGGACCGATGTACGAAAGGCCGTCGCTCGTCCGCCCGTACCGGATTTCCCAGCCGTAGGCCGGCAGGAGGCCGGAAATCTCCGGATAGAGGATCGACAGTTCGTACATCAGCTGGCCGGTCCGCTGGACGATGGTCTTCGCGCGGCGGCGGTCCGGGACCATTGCCGTATCGGCCCCCGAAATGAGCAGCCGATCATCGTCCACCCACCGGATGAAGTGGGGAGGCGTCTCGGCATCCCACAATACGGAGTCCGGCGGCCCGATCGACCGGCGCACCTTGGCCGGAATCGGCTCGGTCACGACCGCGAAAGCGCTGTGATACCAGAAGTGCCGTACGAGCGCCTTGAAAAGGGGGGTCGGCCGACCGGTGGCGACCACGACGCGGTCGGCTCGCACCGTGCCGCCGGCCGTCTGGACGTCCACGGCTTTCGCGCTGAACGTGATCCCGGTAGCCGGCGACTGCTCGAAGAGCGTCGCCCCGCGCGCGCCCGCAGCCGACGCCAAGCCGAGCGTCGCCCGGTAGGGGTCGACGATCATCGCCTCACGCGTGCGGAGCGCGGCGAGCGCGGTCGCGCGCGTCTCGCTCGAGGCTGCGCGTGCGTTGAGGATCGAGACGTCGAGTCCCGCCTCCTTGCGGTCCTTGGCCTCGCGCTTCAGTGCGTGCGCCTGCTCAGGCGTTCTCGCAAGGAGGATGCTCGACACGGGCGTGGCCTGGCACTTCACCCCGAGCCGGCGAAGAAGGGTGTTGAAATCGAGCGCGGCGCGGCGCCACGTCTGCCAGCCCCGGCGGGCCGCTCGCAAGCCGACCACCCGCTCGACGGAACGGAAGCTCGGTCCCGGTACGTCGGAAATCCAGCCGGTCGACGCGCCGATCATGCCGCGTCCGAGGCGATCGGCCTCGAGGAGCGTCACCCGAATGCCCGCCGCGGCAAATGCATACGCCGTCGCACAGCCGGTCAGGCCACCGCCCACGATAACAACGTCGGTCTGAAGCGCGCCGCGGTGCTTCGGATAACTGGGCACACGGGACTTGGGAAACCGATCGAGCCAGAGCGAACGGTCATACCGAATCATCGTATCGAGATGATACTCAAGTACCTCGCTTTCGGTTTTCGTGTAGCGCGCTGTCAGGCCTTGGTGCGGTGGTCCTTGGGTCTTTGTCCGTCCACGGTCCTTCGGCCTTTGGGCGCTGAACGCCCCGCTCGGGACGAAGGACCCATGCCTCAGGCCGGACCACAAGCCAGGAACGGACCAAGACCGAAGGACGACGTACTCATCGAAGCCGAAAATGCTCTGACGAGAGTGGGGCTCTGCCCCACACCCCGGCTCGGGCCTGCCGTGCGCGCCGTCGATCGCACAACCTGCTGTCCGTCGGTTGCTAGGGTCGCGCCGGAGGGTCTCCCCTGCTCAGGCGCTCGCGAGCCTTCTGGACGTCGCGATGGAAGACGAACAGATTGTCGGCCTTGCCCTCCGGGTCGGTGAAGTCGTAGCGCTTCCCCGGCCGCGGCTTGATGCGCAGGTTCTTCTCGAGATAGTCGACCTCGAAGACCTCCAGATCGGAGAGCGGCACCGAGAAGAGATCGTCCCGGTCGGTTGTCTCGTAGCGAAGACCGGCGGGTGTCGCGACGAGGCGACCTTGACAGGATCCCATGCGGTGCTTGTGAACGACCGGGAGCGCCAGGTCGAGGCGAACTTCGCGGAGGCTGACGGTGATGTCGTTCGTCCCCGGGGCGACGTCGATATCGCGGGCGACGCCGTCATAGCCAGGCGCCGAGACGTTCAAGCGATGCTGGCCAGGCTTCACCTCGGTCGTGGTGAGCGGCGTCTTGCCGAGGAACACGCGATCGATGAACACCTGGGATCCGGGCACGTCGCTGCCGATGCGCAGGGTGACGAGATCAACCGGGGCCGGCGCGGCGACCGCCGACGGTTCCGGCGTGGCCTCGGGCGTCTTCGACGCTGCAGAACGGCGGGGCGGTGTCGAGCGGGTGGGTGACGGGACGGCCGCCGGCGGCGGCGTCGACGCCGGACGGGTCGGGCTGGGTGCCGGCGCGACGGCCGGTACGCGAGACTCGACCTCGCGCGTTTCCGGACGTCGACTTCGGGTGCCGAAGAGCAACGCAGCGACGACAATCGCGGCGGCCGCGAGCGCGACCACGACCACGACCAGGCGGTTCACGCCCCACAGTGTAACCGTACGACGTTGGGTCCTTCGTTCTTGGGCTTGGGCTTGGGCCTGGTCCGTTCTTGGTGACCGTGGTCCGTTCTTGGGCCTTGGTCCTTCACTCGTTCAGGGAATCGGAAAGCTCGATGGTGTCCCGAACGAGGCGTCGCGAGCGAGGCTGCTCGCGACGCGGGTCTGCACGTTAGGCGTTGACGTCAGCCGACCGTGAACGGGGCGACGGCGCTCTTCGTCCCCCACTCGATCCGGAGATTCGCTCCCGCAGGTGTATCGTCAATCGAGATCGTCACCTGCTCGACGGGCGCAGCCGTCTTGCCGAGCTTCATCGGGATCTTTCCGAGCTCGGCGGAGGCGTTGTAGGGAATCCCCCACTGCCCGGGCTTTGTCAGCGTCCCAAGCAGGAGCTGCCATTCGCTGTCGCCCGGAATCGTGTTGATCGTGTGGGTCCCGGCGGGCAGGCTGACACTGCCGAACTTGAGCGGCTTGTCCGATGTGATGAGTGTGGCCGCATCCGCACCGGTCCGCCACGGCTTCCCCGCCGGCATCATGTCGGCTTCGCCGCGACCCTTCAGAAACGGCCGGCCGTACTCGAGCGTGATGTTGGCGCCGTCCACCTTCCACTCGCTCTTCACGTGGGGGCTGCCACCCTTTCCCATTGCCGTCTCGGTCATTTTCTGAGCTGACAGCGCGGCGGTGAGCCCCATCGCCGCCACGCCCGCTATGACTACATCGCGCCGTCGCACCATGAGTCCCTCCTTGAGAAAAACGCAAGGACCCGCAGTCTAGCATGCCAGCCTCCCGTACAATCTGCCGCATGGCCGGCTCATCCTCGGCGGGGATTTCCGCGACCGGAGCGCTCATCCGGATCGTTTTTGCGGTGGTGCTCGTGCTCGTCACCTTCAATCCGAGCGGGTACTCGCTCTATCACTGGCTCGCGGGCGAGCCGCTCGGTATCACCCCGGGAAAGACGCTCGCCTTCGTCATCCTGCTCATCGGATGGATCAGCTGCATACGCACGGCAATCGTGGCGCTCGGGTGGATCGGCATGGCCCTCGGCGCGGCGCTGCTCGCCTCGCTGGTGTGGGTGCTGACCGATCGCGGCCTCATCTCGCTGAACGGCACGGCCATCGTCTGGCTGTCACTCGTCGTCGTGGGCGTCCTGCTTGGTGTGGGTCTCTCGTGGTCGCTCTTGCGTGCACGCGCCACGGGACAGCTTGAAGTGCAGTAAGGACGGGCAGAACCGGAAAGACAAAGAGGACGGGGCGCATGCATTCAGGAGCCGCTGAGGCTTCGTCGTGCGGGCGGCGGCGCCTGTCAGAGGAACAGCGCGGCTCGGCGTGATCGCGAGGTCGGAGGCGATCCTCGGACACGATCGTGGCTGCGAGCAGGAGGTTGGAATGTACGTCACCACCACACCGACCATCGAGGGCAAACGCATTACGAAGTACTGCGGCGTCGTTGCGGGCGAAGCGATCCTCGGCGCGAACGTCTTCAAGGACCTGTTTGCCGGCATCAGAGACCTGGTTGGAGGCCGCTCGGCCACCTACGAGCGCGAGCTCCAGCGCGCAAGGGACATCGCGCTCCAGGAGCTGCAGGAGCGCGCGCGCGACCAGGGCGCGAACGCGGTAGTCGGCGTGGATCTCGACTACGAAGTCCTCGGTGCGGGTAACGGCATGCTCATGGTGTCGGCGAGCGGCACGGCTGTCGTCGTGGACTAGTGGCCTCTCCGCCACATGACGAGCCCGGGCCCGCCGTAGTACCGTTCCAGGTCTTGGATCCGCGATCCGAACTGCACGCGTCCACGCTGGCAGAATCCGACCAGCAGCTGCTGGTGGGAATCGCCCGTGGCTCGGCCGAGGCTCTCGGCAGTCTGTACGATCGTTACGCCAGCTTCGTCTTCGGGCTCGCGCGACGACTGCTCGCCCAGACGGACGACGCCGAGGAAGTCGTCCAGGACGTGTTCTCGCAGGTCTGGCGCGAGGCCGGACGATACCGGACGGATCGCGGGACGGTGGCCTGCTGGCTCCTCGTTCTGACCCGCACGCGCGCCATCGATCGGCTCCGCGCGCGAAACGCGCGTCCCGATGTCACCCGCTCGGCCGAACCCGGATCGATCTCCCAGCTGCTGTCGAGCGCGTCGGATCCGGAGCAGGCGACGCTCGCCGAAGAGGTCGCGTCGGCGGTCCGACGGGCGCTTCAGCAGCTGCCCGAACCGCAGCGGGTCGCGCTGCAGCTTGCCTACTACGAAGGCCTGACGCAGACCGAAATCGCCGAGCGTCTTTCGGTTCCGCTCGGCACGATCAAGAGTCGAATCCGAACGGCCATGTCGGCCTTGACGGCGGTGCTGAGCTCATGACTGCGCACGAGTCATTCGCAGAAGCGGCGGCCGCGTACGCGCTCGGGGCGCTCGACCGAGAAGATACCGTGCGATTCGAGGCGCACCTTGCGACGTGCACGAACTGTCAACAGGATCTCGCGCGCTATCGTCCGGTCGTCGCCGGTCTGGGTACCGGCATCGAGGCCATCGCCGAGGAACCGCCGGCCGCGCTGAGGGCTCGAGTGCTGGCACGCACCACCGCACAGACACGCCCGGACCGGAGGCCTCTCGAGGTGCCCGAGACGGCGCCTGCACCGGTTCACCCACCGCACGGTCGCTCGGCCCGAACCTGGCCATCGATGGCGCTTGCCGCCTCGCTTGCGGCGATCGTCGGGCTCTCGGTCTACGCCTGGCAGTTGCGCAGCGCGAACAGGAGCTTGCATGCGGAGCTCGACGCGGTCAACAGCCAGGTCCGGGCGCTTCTGACCGAGCTCACGAGGACGGGGCGCGAGCTCGAGCGGTGGATGAAGGCCAACCGCGTGGTAACCGAACCCGATCTGCTCCTCGTGCGGCTCGGCGGGCAGGCGGGCGCTCCCTCGGCGGTGGGCCGGGCGCTGCTCAGTCCAGGCCGAGGGCTGCTGGTCCACGCGACCGGCCTGCCCCCACTCGCACCGGGACGCGTATACCAGGTGTGGGTGATTCCGCCCGCCGGACCCAGTGCGTCGGCGATGCCCGTTGGCGCGGGCATTCTTCGGCCCGACGCGAGCGGGCGGTTCACGCTCGACGATGGCAGCCAGTGGCCGACCGCGGCGTCGGCGGTACAAGCGGTCGCGATCACCGCCGAGCCTGGCCCCTCGGGATCGCCCGCGCCGACAACCCCCATTCTGTTGGCCGGTCGCGTCGAAGGCTGACGGCCCGCCCGAGAAGAGTGACGCTCGGGGGCGCGCAACCGACGCGCACCCCGGCCGGATCGACAGGCCGTCGACCGAGGCACTACCATAGCGGCGACACGGACATGGATTCCAAGGCACTACTGGCAGATTTCGAGCGCCGCGCGGAGCTTGGCGGCGGCGAAGAGCGACTCAAGAAACAGCGCGAAGCCGGAAAGCTCACGGCGCGGGAGCGGATCGATCTGCTCTTCGACCCGGGCACGTTCGAGGAGGTCGACAAGTTCGTCACGCACCGCTGTCAGGACTTCGGGATGCCAAATCAGGTCATTCCAGGCGACGGCGTGATCTGCGGCTCCGGCCGTGTCAACGGCCGCGTGGTCTTCGCCTTTGCGCAGGACTTCACGGTGTTCGGCGGCTCGCTCTCGGAGACCAACGCGGCCAAGATCTGCAAGGTGATGGACCAGGCCGTGAAGATGGGGGCCCCCATCATCGGGCTGAACGATTCCGGCGGCGCCCGGATTCAGGAAGGCGTCGTCTCGCTCGGCGGCTACGCGGACATCTTCCTGCGCAACACCTTGGCGTCGGGCGTCGTGCCCCAGATCTCCGCCATCATGGGACCGTGTGCGGGTGGCGCGGTGTACTCGCCGGCGATCACCGACTTCACCATCATGGTCAAGGACACGAGCTACATGTTCGTGACTGGACCCGATGTGATCAAGACCGTCACGCACGAAGAGGTGACGAAGGAAGAGCTCGGGGGCGCGATGACGCACAACGAGAAGAGCGGCGTCGCACACTTCGCGGTGGAGAACGATCAGGAATGCATCCTGCTCGTCCGTGAGCTGCTCGGCTTCATCCCCGGCAACAATCTCGACGACCCGCCGCGCCTCGAGACGGCCGATCCCGTCGATCGGGCCGACGAGCGGCTCGACACGATCGTTCCAGAGTCGCCCCATCAGCCCTACGACATGGTCGATGTCATCCATGCGGTGGTCGACGATGGGTACTTCCTCGAGGTGCACCGGCACTATGCCCGCAACATCGTGGTGGGCTTTGCGCGCCTCGCTGGCCGTCCCGTCGGGATCGTCGCCAATCAGCCCGCGTTTCTGGCGGGCACGCTCGATATCAACGCGTCGGTCAAAGGGGCTCGGTTCGTGCGGTTCTGCGATGCCTTCAACATCCCACTCGTGACCTTCGAGGACGTGCCGGGGTTCCTGCCCGGCACGGTTCAGGAGTTTGGCGGCATCATTCGCCACGGGGCCAAGCTGCTCTTCTCGTTTGCCGAAGCGACCGTCCCCAAGCTGACGGTCATCACGCGCAAGGCGTACGGCGGCGCCTACTGCGTCATGTCCTCGAAGCACATTCGTACTGACGTCAACTACGCGTGGCCGACGGCGGAGATTGCGGTCATGGGCGCCGAGGGCGCGGTGAACATTCTGTACAAGCGCGAGCTCGACGCTGCTGACGATGTGGCGACGGCGCGCGCGGAGAAGATTGCCGAGTACCGGGAGAAATTCGCCAACCCCTTCGTCGCGGCGTCACGCGGCTATCTCGACGAGGTGATCGCACCGCGACAGACACGCCAGAAGCTCATCGCCGCCTTGACCATGCTCGAGAACAAGCGCGACAAGAACCCGCCGAAGAAGCACGGCAACATCCCCCTCTAGGACGGGTCATTCCCCGAGAAGATGCCGTGAAGAAGATTCTGATTGCGAACCGCGGTGAGATTGCCGTGCGCGTCATCCGAGCATGCCGCGACATGGGCGTCGCCTCGGTCGCCGTGTACTCGGAGTGCGACCGCGCCGCGCGACACGTGCGGATGGCCGACGAGGCGTACCCGATCGGTCCCAACCCCCCTGCCGAAAGCTACCTGCGGATCGACAAGATGATCGATGTCGCCCGCCGGTGTGGCGCCGACGGCGTGCACCCCGGCTACGGCTTCCTTTCCGAGAACGAGGACTTCTCGGCTGCCTGCCGCGATGCCGGGCTCACCTTCATTGGTCCGAGCCCGGAAGCGATCGAACGCATGGGGAGCAAGACCGCGGCGCGCCAGACAGCCGTGGACGCCGGAGCGCCCGTGGTGCCAGGAACGGACGAGTCGCTGGGACTCGAGGTGAGCGACGACCGCATCGCGACGTTGGCCGATAGGATTGGCTTCCCCCTGATGGTCAAGGCCGTCGCTGGCGGCGGGGGCAAGGGCATGCGCGTGGTCGCCACGCCCGACGAGCTGCCGAGCGCGATTCGCGCGGCCCGCTCGGAGGCCGGGGCCTCGTTCGGCGATTCGTCCATCTTCCTCGAGCGGCGGATCGGGCGCGCACGGCACATCGAGGTGCAGCTCCTCGGGGATCGGCAGGGAACGGTCGTCCCCTTCGTCGAGCGCGAGTGCTCGCTCCAGCGGCGGCATCAGAAGGTCATCGAGGAGTCGCCGTCAGCAGTTGTCGGCGAAGCGCTGCGCGCACGGATCACGACGGCGGCGGCCGATATCGCCCGGGCGGCCGGTTACACGGGAGCCGGCACGATCGAGTTCCTGTTGGACGAGGACGGCCGCTTCTACTTTCTCGAGATGAACACCAGGCTCCAGGTCGAGCACCCCATCACCGAGATGGTCACTGGCGTCGATCTCGTGGAGTGGCAGATTCGAATCGCGCGAGGCGAGCCGCTGACGATCGACCCCGCGCGCGCCCTGCGGCCGCACGGCCATGCGATCGAGTGCCGCATCATCGCCGAAGATCCCGACGCCGGCTTCATGCCCTCGCCGGGGCGCATTCTGGCGATGCGCGTGCCGTCCGGGCCCGGCATTCGCGACGACAGCGGGACCGAAGCAGGCGCGGATGTGCCCATCTACTACGACCCGATGATCTCGAAGCTCGTCGCCTGGGGCGAGGATCGTCGGCAGGCCACGGCGCGCATGCAACGTGCGCTGTCCGAGTACGAAGTGCTCGGCATCAAGACCTCCATCCCTTTCCACCGCTGGATGCTCGATCAGCCGGAATTCGCCGCGGCACAGTTCGACACGACCTATCTCGATCGCCTGCTCCGCGAGCGGAAGGGCGCGCCGTTTCTCTCCTCGAGCGACGAGGACGAAACACTGGCGGCCATCGCCGCTGCCCTCCACGTCGTGTCTCGACCCACGTCGGCACCCGTCCAGTCGGACCGACAGACAGGCGCTGGTCCTCATCCGAGCGACGGCGGAGCAGAGGGCATCGCACCGCGGCTGCGCTGGCGTACGCACGCCCGGTTCGAGGGCTTGCGATCGTGATCTACGAGGTCGAGGTCAACGGACGTCTGCGTCGCGTCGAGCTGAAGCGCGAAGGAACCGGCTACCGGGTCGCGGTCGACGGGCGCGCGCAGCACGTCGACGCCCGGCGACAGGGCGGCATCTGGTCGCTGCTCGTGAGCGACGCCGATGAGGCCGCAGCCGGCACATCCCGCACGCAGCACAGCTACGAGATCGCAATCGCCGAGGAGCCCTCGGGTGGGCTGGCGGTACAGATCAACGGTCGTGTGGTGCGCGCGTCGGTGGCGAGCGCCCGGGGCTCCTGGGCGCGCCGGAGCGGCTATGACACGGCGGCCGGAGGCACGGGACCATACCGTATCCTCGCCCCCATGCCAGGCAAAGTCGTCAAGCTCCTCGTCGCGCCGGGAGATCGCGTCGACGCAGGCCACGGCGTCATCGTCGTCGAAGCGATGAAGATGGAGAACGAGCTGCGTACGGTACGCGCCGGGACGGTCCAAGCAGTGCGCGTGACCCAGGGCAGCTCGGTCGAGGCGGGTGCTGTGCTGGTCATCATAGAGTAGGCGCTGACTCCCGTCGCCTCGGCTTTCCGCTCGGGCCGCGATTTCGACGTCGCCCTGGCGCCGATCGCCGTCGTCAGCCATCGGTTCTCAGCTGAGGAGCATCAGCCTGACTGGAAACCAACGAAGGGACACCGGAGATGGCGGTTGGCTGAAGGCAACATGCCGGAGGCAGACGAAGCCGCGCGGATGGACGCGCACGGCCGACAAGGAGGGTGCATCACGCCGGGGAGCCAGCTGACATGCGCTCCCCGGCGTGCTCCGCCTGGATTCGACCTACTTCTTTCCCGGAACCTTGCAGCGAATCGAGTTGTCGCCGAACCCCTTGGGTCCTTCCGGATCGCGATAGACCACGTGGCACGCGGCGCACGCGTCGGAGAGCGGGCCGGCCAGATCGATCACCTTCTCACGATCCTTGGCTTGCGCGGCCTTGAGGATGTCTCGCGCCACGACCCTCAGCCCTTCTGCGGTCTTCTTGTAGAGCGGCTCATTCACCGGCGCGGGGACGCCGTTGTGGCACATTCGCGGCTTGAGCATCATGTCGATCGACTCGTCGAGCATCACGGCGGCGTTCTCAACGACCTGCCACCCGGGGTAGACGTTCGAGAAGGCGTCGGTCGTCGATGCTCCTTCGCGCGTGTTGTGCGGCTTCACCGGAGCGCCCGGATCGTTCTGCTGCACGTCGAAGATGAGGTTCGCGTCGCGGAACACCGAACCGCGCATGACCTGAATCAGGTTTCCAATCGGTTTCGACTGTGCCTCGGTCGGCACCTGCGTGGCCGCGGCCGCAATTGCTAGCGCCACGGCAGACCCTCTGGCAAGAGCTCGCATCCTCACACCTCCAAGGCTAGCGGGGCCCGCGACCGGCATGTCCTCCCGCCTCGATCAGACCCCACCATCCACGCCACGGCTCGAGCCGAACGTCACATGTGTCGGTCAGAAAAACCACTCACGGATCGACGGCGGGCGTCAAAGCCTGCGCGTGTCTTAGCAACCGACGTGCCGTGGCGCTTCTTTGGAGGTGGACGTTGAACGAGATGACACGAGGCGAAGCGATTCAGCCGATTTGTTGGGCGAACCAGGCAAACCAACTGGCGCAGTGTTGGCACTGACACCGGAAAATCAGAGCCCAGGCTGCGCCCGACGCCGAAAATTTCCCCACCAGTCCCCAGGGGATGGGGACCAAAGTCATCGGGGCGCTGCCGCGAACCCCGGTTCGGCCAGAAGCTCCGGCGAGGCTCGCCGACCGCGACATGAGTCGCACGCGCGCGCTATCGGCCCGCATGCTTGCTGAATCCGATCTCCTGCAACTCCGTCGCGAAAGCGCGAAGCTCGCGTGGCCCGCTTGGATAGTTGTTCCGCTTCAGCAGATACGCCACGATGTCGGCGTATTCGTCGTCTCGCAGGCTTGCGGGCCGGCCGGCAGGCATCGTGTCCTTGGTCACCGTGAAGAGGTCGGCCAACGGTCCGTCCTGCCAGCGGTAGGTGAACGCATCGGCTACGAGGCCAGGGGCGAGGCCTCCGCCCTGGAGGTTCTCGAGATGGCAGCTCGCGCAGGCCCGGTCATACACCGTCCGACCGCGAGAGGCCTGGTCGTCGGTGTAGACGCCTTCCCACACGCTTCGCGTGGTCTGCCTGGTCACTCGCGGAAGCGAGGTCGTGGTGGCAGTGCTCGTCGCGGGGCCGATGCCGAGCGCCACCACCTCTGAGCTGGGACCACCACCCGTTGCGACGACGATGTACTGGCGGTCACCGTGAAGATAGGTCATGGGAGCCGCGGCAGACATCCCATCGAGCTCCACGGTTCTGATGAGCGAGCCCGTCCACTTATCGAAGACGTAGAACAGGTTGCGGTCATCCGCCGGATCGCGCCACTCCGCCCAGGGCGCCCGCTCCGGAACACCGCGTGAATGGACCGCCGACATCGCCACGAAGACGAGCGCTTTCGTCACGAGCACGCTGCCGCGCTGATAGTCGCCGCCGAGCGGCGGCAGGTCGAGGCCCTGCAGCAGCGGATGCCGTCGAGGTCCGTTGCCGAGCGGTGAGGTCCAAAGCGTCTCGCCCCGCTTCATATCGATGGCAGTGAGCTTGAAATAGGGCGGCTTGAAAAGCGGTAGGCCGTCGAGCGTCATCTGGCCCGTGAGCTGATCGACGGTCCAATCCCCGACCTGACCCTGGCCGGGACCGCCGCCGGTCCCGACGAACCGGAAGTTCGACTTGGGATCGGCTGGCATGACCCTGAGCAACGAGGGATTCATGCGTGACGCGACATAGAACGTCTGCGTCTCGGGATCGAACGCGCCGCCGGGCCAATTTGCTCCGCCGACGATGCCGGGCAGGATGAGCGTGCCTTTGAGCGAGGGTGGCGTGAAGAGCGGTCCATGCTCGAAGTTCGCAAGCTGTTTGCGTGCACGATCGCGAAGCGCGGGCGTGAAGTCGACGAGGTTCTCCTCGGTGGCCCCTTGAGGACTGAATGCCGGCGGCTTGGTCGGAAACGGTTGTGTGGGCGAGGTCCGCTCGCCGGGCACGGTCGACGCCGGGACCTGGCGCTCGTCGATGGGCCAGACGGGCTCACCGGTTTTTCGATCGAAGACGTAGAGGAAGCCCTGCTTGCTCGGCACCATGACCGCTTTGATCGAGCGTCCCGCGACGGTGAGGTCGCCGAGCACGGGCGTGGCGGGAAAGTCGTAGTCCCACAACCCGTGATGCACCGCCTGGAAATGCCACACGCGGCGTCCGGTCTTCGCCTCGACGCAAATGATGCTTTCGGCGAACAGATTGTTCCCGAGACGGTGGCCGCCGTAGTAGTCGTTCGTCGGCGTCGAGGTCGGCAGGTAGACGTAGTCGAGCTCCGGATCGTACGCCATGCCAGCCCAGACGTTGGTGTTCCCCGAATACTCCGCGGAGTTGCCCTCCCACGTCTCGAAACCGAACTCGCCGGCCCTGGGGATCGTGTGAAACGTCCACAGCCGCCGGCCGGTGCGCACGTCGTACGCCTGCACCCACCCGGGCGGCATCTCTTTGTTCGCTGCGCCGTCGTTGATCGAGCTGCCGGCGAGGACGATGTTGCCCGCGACGAGAGGGCGACGCGCGGCAATTTGCCGGGCGGCGCGATCGCCGAGCGGGAGCAGCAACAACAAGTCGACCTTGCCGCCCGTTCCAAACTGCGGATCGGGCTTGCCGGTCTTCGCGTCGATCGAGATGAGATAGGCGTCGTTGGTTCCGACGAGCAGACGCTCGCTACGGCCGTCGGTCCAGTAAGCCAGGCCGCGTTGGACGAAGTACACGCTCCCCGACCCACCAATCTTGTAGCTTTCGGGGTCGTAGAGCCATTTGGTTCGACCGGTCGCCGGGTCGAGAGCGGCGATGAGGCCCAGCCCCGTGACGGTGTAGAGCGTGCCGTCCACGAAGAGCGGTGTCTCTTCGTTGCGCCCGGTGCGCCAGCGCGGGTTCGAGGCCTGCAGCTCCCGGTCGGCCGTCTGCCACCGCCACAGCACCCGGAGGTCCTTGACGTTGCCCTGGTCGATGCGGTCGAGCGGCGAGTAGCGGGTAAAGGTGCTGTCGCCGCCCCACGTCGTCCAAGACAAGGCGGCGTCCGCTCGTTGTGCGGCGATGTCGAAGGTGCCGCTGCGGTTCAGCGCCAGCAGGCCCGCGGCGAGCACGCCGGTCGCCGCGGCGAGCCGGCTGGTCAGGCACACACGTCGACGCGATGGTTCCTGGTGTCGTCGCATCGTTCCGCTCCCTCCGCTCACGACTGGTCCGTCGTGGCTACCCGTGGGTGATCGCGTACCTCGAGAATCCTGGTCAGATGATACCGGCGGGCGTCGACTCAAGGGAGGTTCGAGCCGGCGGGCCTCACGAATCACTTAGGGTTCGTGTCGCGCGGCGGGCCGCTTGCCGAGAAAGGGAGGCCGAAGTCCCCGGATTCTGATAATCTGCGAGGTTGAATCAGCGAGTGGGAGGGAGCATGAAGAAATCGACGGCTATGGGCTCGCTCAGCCTCGTGACAGTGCTTGGCGCGGCCGCCCTGTTTGCTGCCGGAGTGAGCGCGCGAGAGCCTGGTCCGAGCTCGGCGGCAGGAAGCAAGGCGGCGTCGTTCAAAACGCCCTGGGGGCACCCGGATCTGCAGGGCACTTGGACGAATACCACGACGACCCCCCTCGAGCGACCGGGCGACCTGGCGGGCAAGGCGACGCTGACGCCGGAGGAACGGGCGGCTCGTGACGCCGCCGCCGCGAAGGCGATCGACGCCAAACCGAGTGCCGGGAACACGGGCGCGTACAACTCGTTCTGGATGGACTCGGGCAAGGCGTTGGAGCGCACGTCGCTCATCGTCGATCCGCCGGACGGCCAGCTGCCGGCTCTGACGGCTGCCGCCCAGAAGCGGGCCGACGAGGTCGAGGCGGTGAGGCGCCAGCCGATGCGGTCGTGGCTCGACGTGAATGCCTACGACCGGTGCATCACGCGCGGGCTGCCAGGGGCGATGATGCCGGGCTTCTACAACCACAACTATCAGATTCTGCAAACGCCCGATTACGTGGCCATCCTGGTCGAGATGATTCACGAAACGCGCATCATCCCACTCAATGGGCGTACGCACTTCACGCCCCGTGTGAAGCAGTGGATGGGAGACTCGGTTGGGCGCTGGGAAGGCCAGACGCTCGTGGTCGAAACGAAGAACTTCAACGACAAGATCAACGAGGTCAGCGGGAACGCCATGCGGTTTCCGGACGGCACGCCGCAGCCGGGCCGGTACCACGGCGTATTCGCCACGCCCGGCATGACGCTCGTCGAGCGCTTCACGAGGATCGACGCCAACACGATCGACTACCAGTTCACCGTAAGCGATCCGAACACCTTCGTGAAGCCCTGGACCGCGATGGCCCCGATGACCAAGCTCGCGACGCCCGTGTTCGAGTACGCCTGTCACGAGGGGAACCACGCGATTCCGAACATGCTGAGCGCCGCCCGTGCGCAAGAGCAGCAGGCGGCAGGCGGAAAGACCAACCCGTAGTAAGCATCAACCGAGTCGGATCACGGATCACCACGACTCCCGGCGGAGACGTCGCGGTGCAGCTGCTCGGAGGCGGGCCCGTGGCGCGCGTGCTCGACGCGCTGGCGATTACGCGCGGCCTGCCGCAGGTGCTCCGGACGGACAACGGCGGGGCGTTCTGCGGACGCGCGATGCTGACCGGGGCGCACGCGCGCGGCGTGACCCTGCGGCTGATCGAGCCGGGCAAGCCGACCCAGGATGCCTATATCGAATCCTTCAACGGCCGGTTCCGTGATGAGTGCTTGAACGAGCACTCATTCACGAGCCTGGCGCATGCCCAGGTCGTGATCGAGACATGGCGCCGGGAGTACAACGAGGAGCGGCCAAGGAAGGGGCTCGGCGGGCTGACGCCCGCCGCCTACGCGCAGCAATTGACGGCGAGGACGAAGACAGCGAAAGTAACCGCCGGATTCTAAACAGATCCGCTACTGAAGGCGGGGGGACGTCAGCTGCTGCAGCACGGATCCGACGGGTCGGCGCGTGTGCACCGACGCGACCCGGCTCGTCTCGCGGTTATCGTGCTGCTCTCCGCAGCGACAGTGACGGGGACCGTGCTTCCAGCCGAGGCACAGACACAGGTCCCCGGCGCAGCGGCGCAGAGCGGCCTCGAGGCGGGCGCAGCCACTGCGCCCATCGACGGCCCGCCGCCGCCCGTGCCTCCGGCGACGCTCGCACGCGATGGCGACGGACGCGCGACGATGAGGGCCGTTCGGATCAGCCAAGACTTGCGGATCGATGGTGCCTTGGACGAGGCAGTCTACGCAGCGACGCCGCCGGTTGAAGGGTTCATCCAGCAGCTCCCTAAGGCCGGCGCGCCGGCGACGGAACGGACCGAGGTATGGATCCTCTACGACACGCAGAACGTGTACGTGGTGGCGCGATGCTGGGATTCGGCCCCGGAGTCGGAGTGGGTCGCCAACGACATGCGGCGGGACGCGTTCAGTGTGATCTTCAACGACAACTTCAGCGTGGCGTTCGACACCTTCTACGATCGGCGCAACGGTGTCGCCTTCATGGTCAACCCCATTGCCGGCTTCTTCGACTATCAGATCACCGATGAAGGGAACCCCAACAGCGACTGGAATCCGGTCTGGAACGTGAAGACGGGCCGATTCGATGGCGGTTGGACGGTCGAGATGGCGATTCCCTTCAAGAGCCTTCGATACACACCGGGGACATCGCAGATCTGGGGCATCCAGTTCGGCCGCCGGGTCGCGCGCAAGAACGAGATGTCGTACCTAACCCCGGTCTCCATCGCGGCCGGACCCGGCCTGTTTCGCCTGTCCGCGGCCGGCACGCTGGTCGGCATCGAGGTTCCCGAAGGCAGCCCGAGATTCGAGATGAAGCCGTATACGACCGGAGCACTGGCCACGGACCGGACCGCCAGCCCGCCCGTGTCGAATCGGCGGGACCTCGAGTTCGGTTTGGACGTCAAATACGGAGTCACCCAGAACCTGACGGCAGACTTCACCTACAACCCGGACTTCGCCCAGGTCGAGGTGGACGAGCAGCAAGTCAACCTCACGCGGTTCAGCCTGTTCTTCCCAGAGAAGCGCGAGTTCTTCCTCGAGGGCCGGGGGATCTTCGACTTTGGCGTCCCGATGCTCTTTGGTCAGGGCGGCGGGGGTGGCGGCGGTCCCCGCCCCAGCCGACCGGGGAGCATCGGTCCGGGGAATACGATTACGCCCACGATCTTCTACAGCCGGCAGATTGGGCTCAGCCGCGGGCGCACGGTGCCGCTCGTCGGTGGGGGCCGGCTCACCGGAAAGGTCGGCCGGTTCAGCATCGGCGCGGTGAACATCCAGACCGACGAAGTGCCCGGAAGCGAGCCGCCCACGAACTTCTCGATTCTCCGCGTCAAGCGCGACATCGCGCGTCGCAGCCGCATCGGCATGATCTTCACCCGGCGCTCGCAGTCGACGATGGGCGACGGCTCGAACGCGGTCTACGGTGCGGATGCGGCGTTCGCCTTCTATGACAACGTGAACGTGGGCGGCTTCTATACGCGCTCGCGCACGCCAGGCCTCGAGGGCAACGACACCAGCTACCAGGCGGCCTTCAACTACACGGGCGACCGCTATGGTGCGCAACTAGATCATCTGTTCGTGGGCAACGACTTCAATCCGGAGGTCGGGTTTCTGCGGCGTGAAGACTTCCGGCGGACGTTCGCTGAGCTGCGATTCAGCCCACGCCCGCGGTCGATCCAGGGGGTACGGCAATTCAGCTGGACCGCGAGTCTGGACTACATCTTGAACGGCGCGAGCGATCTCGAAACCCGGCTGCAGCAGCTGCGGTTCAGCACCGAGTTCGAGAACGGCGACCGGCTCGGCGTCGACGCCCAGCGGAGCTACGAGCTGCTCGTGAAGCCCTTTTCCATTGCGCTCCACGTCACCATCCCCATCGGCGGGTACGGTTTCCAGGACGTGTTCCTCTCCTATTCGCTGGGACCGCGGCGTCGGATGTCGGGCGACCTGTCGTTTCAGCGCGGCAGTTTTTTCGGTGGGACGATTTCGGCGCTCGGCTACAGCCGTGGCCGACTAGAGGTGACCCGGCAGCTCTCGCTAGAGCCCAGTATCTCGATCAACCGCATTGACCTGCCGCAGGGGCTCTTTACGGCCAGGCTCATCACGACCCGCGTGACCTACACGTTTACGCCGCGGATGTTCTTCAGCGGCCTGCTGCAATACAACTCGAGCAACAACACGCTCGGCTCGAACCTGCGGTTCAGGTGGGAGTATTCGCCCGGCAGCGAGCTCTTCGTCGTGTATACGGATCAGCGGGACACGAGCCTGCGAGGTGTGCCGCTTCTCCAGAACCGGGCCTTCATCGTCAAGATCAATCGGCTGTTTCGGTTCTGAGGCAATCGAACTCGAGTCGGACCGTGACACAATGCGTCACTGAGGCAGGGGGTGTGACGATGACGCGGATATTCATGGCGATGGTCGTCAGTCTGATCGGGACGTCCGTGATCGGAGGTCACGCCCAGACGTGGATCAAGCGGGGGGCGTGGAACTCCCAGACCAAGGTCACGATCCAGATCCCGTTCAAAGTGTTCGACAATATCTACTATGTCGGGACCGAGCACGTCAGCTCCTACCTCGTCACCACATCCAACGGGCTCGTGCTCATCGATGCGACGAACGCCAAGACGGTGGACGGGGTTCTCGCCAACGTCGGTAAACTCGGTTTCGACCCCAAACACATCAAGTACGTGTTCATCACTCAGGCCCACCAGGACCATTACGGCGGGGCTCCCAGGATCAAAGAAGCGACGGGGGCGACCATCGGCATGTCGCGCCAGGACCTGGAGTTTCTGGAACAGAAGACGCTCCGCCCCACTCACCCCGAGTACCAGTGGAGCGGGGATCCCGCGCCGGCCCGAGACCTCGTGATCAGCGGTGACAGGGTGATCGAGGTGGGAGACGCGGTCTTCACGCTTCATCTCACGCCAGGACACACACCGGGGTCGCTGTCGATCGAATTCATCGCCCACGACGGCGATCGGCGCTATCGAGTGTTGACACCAGGGGGTTTGGGCTTCAGCTATGGTCCCGAGTGGAACGAGGCGTACATCACCAGCATGGAGCGACTCAAGCAGCGCGGCCCCTGGGACGTGGTGCTATCGAACCACCCGTTCATGATGCCCGTCCACCTGTTCGAGGCGGTGAACAAGATCGACGGGTCCAAACGGAGTACCCATCCGCTCGCCTTGGGGAACGCCGCGATCGACGACTGGCTCGACACTCTGCTGAAGATCGCACGCGAGAAGGCCGAGGCTGAGGGGACGCCTCGGGCTCGCTAGGCTCGTCACCCAGATCGGTCTCGCGCGCGTGCCACGGGGCGAAGCACACGTGGAGCAGGTTCCCGCTGCCCGCTCGATCAGAAGTCGAGCTGGAAGGCGAACTCGGCCAGCCGACCGGGCAGAATCCCCTGCGGGTTCAGGTACGCGGGCCCCACGGCGTACTGCTCGAGCGTGACCAAGTTGGAGTTGAGCACGTTGAAGAGATCCAACATCGCCCGGAGCTGCAGCGTGCCTCCGAGCTTGACGATCTTGGTCACGCGCAGGTCGACCTGATTGAACCGATCCCCGTACACGGTGGACGATAGGCGCGATGAACGAGTCCTGGGGGCAACGGAACAGACCCTATCGGAACTAGCCGCCTGAATTCGCTGAAGATTCGCCCCTACAACAGCGTCTGAAACTGGTCATTCCAGATGCCCTGCAGGTCCGCCTCGCCCCACGACGTGCGGTCTCTCCCGACCGTCGGAGCCTGGGCGCCGACCAGGACCAGGACAGCGCCACGCCAGTCGTCCCGTCCAGAAAATCCTTACCTCGAACCCTTCTTCTCCTCCGCGCGAGTTATGGCGAGGATGCTCTCGATCGTGCCCCGATTCCCCTCATGGCAGGCAAACTCGTAGATCATGGCCTGAACCTGCTTGAGACGGATCGAGGCCGACCAGGGCTTCGTCCACGTCGTCGGGTCCTCGACGGTGACGTCGTATTTGATCATGTCTGCCGCAACACGGGTGAAGCGTTCAACCAAATGTAGGTTGTCGGCAGATCCGAGAAAGTCGCTCTTCGGGGAGAAGTTCGTTGTATCGACGATCAGCGTGTCCCCATCCCATCGGCCTCGCGAGTCGCCGCTCAACTGCCGGATGCTTCCCGAAAGATGTGGACGGCCGTCCAGCGGGATGATGCGCGCGTCATGGAACGCTTCCAAGAAGAGCACGACATGGCCTGGTGATTGGACGATCTGATAGTAACCGTACTGGGGATCGCCGGCGGCACCGGCGCCGATTCTTGGCAGTCCCGGTGTCATGCACCGCGTGTGGTTGTTGAAGTCCTCAGGGCCCGCGAGCGCGCGCTCTCTTGCCGCCGTCGCGGCGCGTCTCCGCTGCCCCTCCGGTGTCAGCGGAGGAATTCTCCCATCGGGCGGATCGACGATGAGGGACGTTCGGTTATCGAACTCCCTCTTGATCATGTAGGCGGAACTACGGTTTGCCCCGTTCGGGTTCCTGAAGTGCTCGGGATTGGCGAGGGCGGCCAGGAACAGGTTGTCTCCTATCGGAAGGTCAGCATTCCCGTCCTTGAAAAGTCGATCGGCTCGCCGTTTCAATTCAACCACTTCCTGGTCCGTGAGAAACGGTCTCCCTTCCAGGGCCTTCGGTCGTTCAAAGGGTGTCGCGCTGTTGTTCAACCACACTCCCTGCAAGTCCGGTTGGCCGTCTGGCGTGCGAGGGGGCGTCCACGCCTGGCGCTGGCCCGCGACCGACAACGGCGCCAGCAAGGCAAGCACGAACGCCATCGTCTGGGCACTCAAGGACGCGAACAACCTGTCGCTCATCTTGGCCCTCCATCAAGGGCACGTCGGTCGGCCACAGACCGTATGAACTCGACCAGTCTACTGCCAGGCTGTGGTCCGCAAATACTACATCCGCCCGATGAACTGAGGCTGCCGCGCCGTTCCATCGCCGAGCCCAGGCGGCGACGATACGGGGCCCTGTCGAAGCGTTGCCCATCCGTCCTCCACACCGGATACTGTTTGCTGGAGGCCCTGTTCGCGCTGGTCCGCTTGGGGCTGATGTCCCGGGCGCATCTCGCGGCCGAAAACCTCTTCCTGCGCAAACGGCTGGCACTCCATCATCCGGTCCCACATCGAGGTCTGGGGCGTGAGCCAAATCTCGTCGTCCTGGAATGAGCGCAGCAGCAGAACAGGTGGTCGTTGATCCTCGCCCTGCGTCTGCACGGCAGTACGAACCAAGTGTGGCCTGGCGCGGCGCCCCCCGCGTCGCATGATCTCCACAACGATCCACGCGGCACCCACCGCAAGCTGCCACAGCCCGGCTCTGATCGTCAGGAATGCGACTGCGCCGAAGACTGTCGCGACGACTGCGTGGGGCAGCGTGGACGCTAGAGACCGCACCGCTCTCCTCCAACCGACGATCCGCACCAACCGCAGGAGGTTCTGCTTCGGTAGATGGCGCGTGTCGTGAGGGCGGTTACGGTCTACGAAGAGACCTTCCGGCGAACCGTCGCGGCAGTACTTGAAGAGTGATCGAGGATCGGGAACGACACGCCACAGAAAGAACGCCAGCACACCAGAGCCGCCGGCCACTTCGCCGAGTGTCGTGATCCCCTCGTGTCCAGCGACCACGTCCCACAGTGTCCCGAGACAGCCATACGCAATCGCGGCGAGTATCAGCGACGCCTGCGCCAGGCTGATCCAAGTGCCGGCCTTGGCGCCACGCGTCGTCCGGACGGCAACCCACCCGAAGCCCAGTGTTGTTACACCCAGCGCAAGGGTAACCTCGCCGCTCTGGAACATCGGGGATTGGCCGTAGAACAAGGAACCATAGTGGAGGTAGAGGAACATGAGTGACGTGGCCGCTGTCACGAAGGGAACGACGCCCAGCTTTCGAAGTAGGCGGCGAACGTAGATGTGGCTGGTGAGGTCAATGATCTCCGGCGCTACGCTCCCCCTTGGCGCTGCGACTTGCCAATCCGTCAGTGTCCGCTGGATGAAGGCCTCGAGGTCAGCGGCCGTTTCGTTGAGACCGGTTCGCCCCAATTCGCGGCCGCCCGCAAACAGGGCCAGCGTGGGAGCGGAACCGCTGCCAAACCGCTCGCTGAGATCGGCCGCCGCGCCGGTGTTGACTCGGAGGACCAGCCATCGACCATTCGCCCGACCAGCGACTGTTGCAAGGGCCGCCTCAGCCACATGATCCGGTCTCAAGGACGTCGTCCAGTAGTCGACGACGACGGGCACCGACGCCTTCATGACGATGCGGTCGAATCGGACGTCGACGACACGTCCAACGGCTCTGACGGAGCTCCGAGCGGACGCTTGCATCGTCCGCACCGCGTGGTGCGTGAGAGCCTCTCGAATGCGAGTCGATTCGTTTGCCCGCATGATGCGCAGGTGGTGATGATCCCGCGTTCGTCGATGACAAGTCTGCCCACCGCCTCAGGCTCCAGTCGGTGCACGAGTCGGAGGACACCGCATAGGCAGGACGGATGCCTCAGCCAGCAACACGCGCTTGGCCGCTCACCTCGTCGTAAGCCTCTAACGGAGAAATACCAGCGCGACACATCGTTCAATGCACGCTGCGATCTCTGCTGGGAAGGCGGAAAAGCCCGTTTCCCACAATCCATGGCCCTCCCCTTCAGTTACCCTCAGTGCAAGCGCCCGGCACCCATTGGTTATTCGAGCGACACCGTGCCAGGTGGCGAGGCCAACATTTGAACGGGCTGAACCTTCCCAAGGCTCACGCCCGCCAGGGCATTCGAGACTCTCATGGAAGACAACAGGCGGCTCGTCAGGAATCTGCGCGCCAGTCGCATCGGGCGCCGAGTCGTCAGGGGAGATCGCAGGCTATGGCAAGCCGAGCGCCACGACCTGATTGCCGGCCACGAAGGACACGTACTGCTTGCCGCCGGCCTTGTAGGTGAGCGGACTGGTCCGAATGCCTCGCGCCGCCTTGTGAGTGAAGAGCTCTTTGCCGTTGCGCGCGTCGAACGCGTAGAAGAGGCCAGACTCGCTGCCCTGGAAGACCACGTTCCCTGCGGTCACGAAGTTGCCCGCACTGCCGATGGCTGACGGCGACGGAAACTCGGCCTGCCACACGAGCTCACCCGAGGCAGGCTCATACGCGGTCACGGTCTCACGATTCGGGACGCCCACTTCCTCGGCGCGGAACGGCCCCTCGTTGATCGACTTGTCGTGCCCGATGTTGAAGCCCTGGCCCTGGCGCAGCGAATCGCCGACCGGCTGGACGGTGAACGACACGGCGGCGTTCTTGCCGGTGATATAGAGCAGGCCGGTCAGCGGGCTGAAGGCCGGCGAGCCGAAGCTCGATCCACCGTGCGAGAGGATGTACTTCTCCTTGATCGAATACGGGTGATAGAGCTGCCTCGCCCGCTTGGCGAGCTCCGGATCTTTGATCATCGGATAGGTCTCGCAGAACGGCATCATCGGCACGCCCTTCGCGGTGTGCGGAATCGGCTGCGTCGGCCAGATCTCCTCACCAGGCACGTCGGTTTTGGTCGGGACGGCCATCTCGACCATGGGATTGATCGGCTTCCCGGTCTCGCGATGCCAGATATAGAGGAGGCAGTTCTTGCCCCCAGACGCGACGCCTTTGATGACCTGGTCGCCCTTTTGCACGTCGAAGAGCACCGGACCGGTGACCAGATCGAAGTCCCACACCTCGTGATGGATGGTCTGGTAGTACCAGACGAGCTTGCCCGTATCGAGGCGCAGCGCAACGATGGAGTTGGTGAAGAGGTTCTCACCCTTGCGCGCCGACCCGTCGTAATCGGGAGAAGGATTGCCGACGTTGATGTAGAGCAGACCGAGCTCGGGATCGAGCGCCGGCTGCGTCCAGATGCCGCCGCCCACGCGCTGACCACCACGCCAGGTGTCCTTGGTGATCTCCCATCCGTCGTCCTCAGGACCCTGCGGGATGGTGTTGAACGCCCACTTCACGGCGCCTGTCCGGCCGTCGATCGCCGCGAGGAGACTACCTGGGAGATGGTTCTCGGAGAACGCAAAGCCCACGTAGAGCGTCCCGTTGTAGAAGGCGGGGGGCGCGGTGAGGACGAAGCCTCGAGAGTCCCTCCCGCCCTTGTATTTGGCATTCAGCGACGCGTCCGCGACGAGCAAGCGTCCCTTGGTCCCGAAGCCCTCCACGATCTTCCCGGTCTTGGCATCGACGGCATACATCACCGACGGACCGTAGGCGTAGATCTTTCCATCGGCGTACATCGGACCACGGCCGCTCGCTGGGAACGGGGGGTCGACCTGCGTGATCCAGAGCTCCTTCCCGGTGGTCGCGTCGATCGCAAAGAGCTTCGAGCCCGAGTTGAAGTACATGACGCCGTCGACGACGAGCGGTGTTCCACGGCTGATGTTGTCCGCGCCGGGCGCGCTGTAGATCCACTTCTGCGTGAGCCTGGCGACGTTACCGGCATTGATGTCGTCAATCGGGGCGTAGCGGCTGTTGCGCATGTCGAGGTTGTGCGACGCCCAGTTGAACGTGGCACCGCCCGGCGACTGGCTCCGCACGAGCACGCCCGCCGCCACGACCGCTAGGACGACGGCAACGGCCTCGAGCGCGCGAGCTCTATACCATCTCATTGTCGACCTCTTTCTTCGGCGGGGCTCCGTCCCACACCCCAGCTCAATCGCTCGTCGGCCCCTCGCTCCACTCCTGGCGTCACCGCCTTGCCGCCGCCGCCCGGAACTCGTGGCCCACCGCGAGGCGCCGAGACGTTACGGCAGGCCGAACGTCAGGACCGCGCCGGTGGCGACGACGGTCACATACTGCTTGCCGTTGGCCTTGTAGGTCATCGGGCTCATGCGAATGCTGCGCGGCGCCTTGTAGCTGAACAGCTGTTTGCCATTCCGCGCATCGAACGCATAGAACATCCCGGTATCGCTGCCCTGGAACACGAGATGACCGGCCGTGACGAAGTTGCCCGATGCGCCAATGGCCGAGGCGCTCGGATACTCGGCTTGCCACACGAGCTCGCCCGTGCCCGGATGGTACGCCGTGACCGTCTCGCGGTTCGGCACGCCGACGTCGTCCCCTCGGAAGGGACCCTCGGCTATGTTTCCGGAGTGGCCGACGCCCTCGTCGGCCTGGCGCAGCGTGTCGCCCACCGGCTTGACCGTGAACGAAATCGCGGCGTTCTTGCCCGTGATGTAGAGGAGGTCGGTCAACGGGCTGAACGCGGGCGACCCCCAGCTCGCGCCGCCGTGCGACAGAATGTACTTCTCCTTCACGGAGTACGGGAAGTAGAGCTGGCGGGCCCGCTTGGCGAGCTCGGGATCCTTGATCACCGGATACGTCTCGCAGAATGGCGCCATCGGGACACCCTTCGCCGTGTGCGGTATGGGTTGGGTTGGCCAGATCTCCTCGCCCGGTACGTCGGTCTTGGTCGGCACGGCCATCTCGACCATCGGGTTGATCGGCTTCCCCGTGTCGCGATGCCAGAGATACATGAGGCAGTTCTTTCCGCCCGATCCCACGCCCTTGATGACCCGGTCGCCCATCTTGACGTCGAACAGCACTGGACCGGCGACCAGGTCGACGTCCCATACCTCGTGATGGATGGCCTGGTAGTACCAGACGAGCTTCCCCGTATCGAGGCGGAGCGCAAGGATCGAGTTGGTGAAGAGGTTCTCGCCCTTGCGCGCAGAGCCGTCGTAATCAGGCGAAGGATTGCCGGCGTTGATGTAGATCAGGCCGAGCTCGGGATCGATGGCCGGCTGCGTCCACATCCCCCCGCCGACGCGCTGTCCGCCGCGCCACGTGTCCTTCGCGATCTCCCACCCGTCATCACCTGGTCCCTGGGGAACAGTGCTGAACACCCACTTGACATTGCCCGTCCGGCCGTCGAGCGCGACGACCAGACCACCCGGGATGTGGGACTCGGACTGCGCGAGGCCGACATACAACGTGCCTCCGTGGGATATAGGCGGGCCGGCAATCTGATAGCCTCGCGAGTCCTTGCCGGGATACTTCACCTTGACGGCCGCGTCGGTCAGGAGCAGCCGTCCCTTGCTGCCGAACGACTCGACGATCTTCCCAGTCTTGGCGTCGACGGCATACATGACCGTGCGCCCATAGGCGTAGATCTTGCCGTCGGCGTACAACGGACCGCGCCCGTTGGCGGGGAAGGCCGGCTCGACGTTGGTCACCCACAACTCTTTGCCGGTGACGCCGTCGACGGCAAAGAGCTTCGAGCCAGCGTTGAAATAGAGGACGCCGTCAATCGCGAGTGGCGTGTTGCGACTGACGTTGTCCGAACCGGGGGCGTTATAGGTCCACTTCACCGCGAGCTTGCCGACGTTCTCGGTGTTGATCTCGTCGAGCGGCGCGAATCGGCTGTTCTTGAGATCGACGTTATGCGAGGCCCAGTTGAATGTCGCTCCGCCCTGCGCCTGCCCGCGCAGAGCCGCGCCGACGCCGAGCACGGCCACCAGAGCCACTACACCGCCCACAACGCTGCTGAATCGTCCTGGTCGCCTTCGCACGCTCTTCATGAGATCCCCTCCGACACCTTGCCGTGGCCCAGTGGCGGACCCGTGTCCTCGTGGTCGGATTCTACCGCCGAAGCGCACTCGCCGGGGCCGGGAGCTTTGGCGTGGTCGCAGGCTTTCAGACAGCCGCGCCGAAACCGAGACCGACGGCCCAGTCCCCAAGGCCTGACACGGGCTCCACACAAACACAGCGCTCTCTAGAGAGCGTTTTCGACTTCGCTGCAGGCCGTCGTCCTTGGGTCTTGGTCCTTCGGGGGTGGTCAGTTCCTGGGCCGTGGTCCGGCCTGAGGCCTTCGGTCCTTCATCCCACGCGGGGCGCGTCCAGCCCACGCGCGTCACAGAAATCGAAAGCGCTCTAAAGGAACCAGTGCGTGTAGCGGAGGCAGTCCTGGGGACCCGGGGACTCGTGATTCGGAAACACGGCGTGTTTCGGAAGGTGCATGTCGAGCGCGAAGCCGCACTTCTCGAGCACGCGTGCCGAAGCGCGATGATCGGCGTGGCAAAGTGCGAACAGCTGCCGAATGGGGAGGTTGGTTGCGATGGAGACGATGGCCGTCAGCGCCTCGGTCGCGTAGCCCTGGCCCCAGACGTCGCGCGCGAGCACGAAGCCGGTCGAAGCGGTCCGCGGCGTCTCGAACGACAGGCCGGTGCTCCCGAGGAGACGACCGTCTACGCGTGATTCGATGAGGTACGGCCCCGCCGGCGCGGCCTCCCACTCCAGCTCGCTCGAGGCGAGAAACGTCCGGGAATCGTCTGCGGTCCGGTGGCGGGGCCAGCTCAGGAAGCGCGCCACCATCCGGTCGGCAGCATAGCGCTCAAAGATGGCGTCTGCGTCAGCTGATGTCGGCTTGCGCAGTCGCAACCGCTCGGTCTCGACACAAATGGGCGCCTTCACGCTCATTCTCGTGAGGATACCCGATTCGCTGGGTCCTCCTCCGTCCGACTTCACACCTCGTCGAGGGGGCGGGCGGCGGCCCGGTTCCTGGCGCGCTCGACCGCGGCGTCCGTCGCAGGGCTGAGGCTCTGCCCCACGAACTGAGTGGACGCCCACAAACCGGATGGACAGCGGATGCGTGCGTGACGACCGCCGCACTGGTAGGGGGCCGGCTTCCGCCGGCCCGCAGCCGTTCTGGCCGGACTGACGATCGATTCGACACGTGACTGTGACGCACGCTCTTGCGGCGGCCGCTACCCTCGCGGGAGCCTGAACGCCACGAGCTCGCCGGTGTACCCCGCGCCGCTGATCGCGATGACCAGGTACTGCTGGTCGTTGATCATGTAGGTCATCGGCGAACCCGTTTGCGGCGCCGGCATGTAGACGGCGCCAACTTCCTCGCCGGTCGCCTTGTTGTACGCACGAAGCATGGCGCCTCGCCGGCCATCAGGCCCCGTGAAAACGCCGCCCTCCCCCGCAATCACGAGCGATTTGGTCACGAGCACGCCAATACGCCCCTGTCGACCCGTACGCGGAATCGTCAGCCCCTTGAGCGCCGCATGATTGCGGATGTTGTCGGGAGTCTCGCCGTGCGCGATCTGCCAGACCTTGGTGCCCTTGTTCAGATCGAGCGCCGTGATGCGGCCGTAGGGCGGCTTCACGAGCGGCAGCCCCTGGACGGTGATCTGCGCGCCGCCACCCTCGCCGCCAGCCGCGGCCCCAGCGCCAGGTGTCGGCTTGGGGGGCGGCGCGGCGTTCGGATCGCGAGGCTGGCCCATGACGTACCGCATGTCGGTTCGCTCGGGCGTCCCCGGCACGAGCCCGTACACCCCGATCTGATTGTTGGTGAAGATGTAGAACATGTTCGTCTCGGGATCGAGTGCGCCGCCCTGCCAGTTGGCGCCACCCGTCAAAGTCGGCAGGCCCAGCGTGGCGCGCGGACCTTCCCACTTGCCCACGAGCGGCGGCGTGTAGATCGGTCCGAGCTTGTAGTTGGCCACGAGCTTCAACGCCTCGGCCTTGAGCTCCGGCGTGAAGTCGATGAGATCGTTGGTCGTGAAGCCCTGGTTCTCGTACGCCGGCGGCTTGGTTGGGAACGGCTGCGTCGGTGAGTACCACTCCCCAGGCACGTCACCCTGCGGCACCGGACGCTCTTCGATCGGCCAGACGGGCTTCCCCGTCGCGCGATCGAACACGTACACCCACCCTTGCTTGGTCGGCTGCGCGACCGCCCTGATGGTCTTCCCGTCGACGTTCAGGTCGGCCAGAATCGGCGCACACGGCGTGTCCCAATCCCAAATGTCGTGGTGGATGAACTGGAAGTGCCAGACGCGCTTTCCGGTCTTGGTGTTCAGCGCGACGATCGAGCTCGAGAACAGGTTGGCCCCACGGCGATGACCACCATAGAGGTCGTTGGTCGGCGCCTCGACGGGCAGGTACACCATCCCGAGCTGCTCGTCGGCCGACATCTGCCCCCACACGCCGTTGTTGCCCGTGTACGACCACGAATCGTCCAGCCACGTCTCGTGACCAAATTCACCCGGGTTGGGGATCGTGTGGAAGATCCAGAGCCGCTTGCCCGTCCGCACGTCGTAGCCGCGCACGTAGCCTTTCGTGTTGCGCATGCTCTTGGGCGCCGTGCCCGCCGTGTGCGCAGCGCCGACCACGACCACGTCGTTGGCGATGAGCGGCGTCGCATGGAGGCCGACGTCCGCGGTCTCGATGTCGAGGTTCTGGTCCATCTCCTGCCGCAGATCGACCTGGCCGTCTTTGCCGAAGGTCGGAATGGGTCGCCCGGTCTTGGCGTCGAGCGCGATCATCACGTAGCCGGGCGTCACGAAGACGATGCGCTCTTCCTTGCCGTCGGTCCAGTACGACAAGCCGCGACCCGAGAGCGTCCGCGGCGCGGTCAGGGCCCGCTTGCCGCCGTCGTAGCCGTAGACCCACTTCAACTCGCCCGTGGCGGCGTCGAGTGCGACCGCGGCTCGTCGCGTTCCACCGGTCGAGTACAGGGTTCCGTTGATGACGAGTGGCGTCGACTGCAGGTTGAATTCCGGGCGCGGCCCGAGGTTGTCCGTCTTGAAGCGCCAGGCCACTTCGAGCTTGCTGAAATTCGAGGCATTGATCTGATCGAGCGGTGAATACCGCGTGCTGCCGACATCGTTGCCGTAGTGCCGCCATTCCGCACCCGGCGCCGGGCGCTGCCCACCGAGCGGCATCGCCAAGAGACCCACGAGCAGCACCACCGGCGCCACGCGCACGGCGTAATACGACGGTCGCTTCATACGAGCTCCTTCACCTGAGCGAGAGTGGACGACCCACGGCGGCCACACCAGCTCGCTGGCCGAGATTATCGCATCAACCGCGAAGCCGGGCCCGCGGGTCACCGCCCGCTGCCACGGGGGGGCGCGCGGAGGTGGCCCGGCGCGAGGTAGACTCCAAGGAACCAGGACGGAGCATGCGATGCGTCGTAGACACGAGCCCCACATCACCGACGAAGGCACCCCAGCCAGCGGCGCGATCCGGCCGCACCGCCGCACGTTCCTGACCCAAGGCGCGCTTCTGGCGGGCGCGACGGTCGGCGGTCTGGTTTCCCAGACGTCAGGGAGCCGGGCGGCCGAGTTTCCGCCCGAATGGCGGCGTCGCCCCGGCCGATCGTTTGTGGCCTACGGGACGCCCTCGCCGTTCGAGGCCAAGGTCGGCCGGCTCCTCCCCGTCCGACCGGCTGGGCATCCGACGCCAGGCGCCGGCGCGTCGTTCACCCCGCTCGAGCAGCTGCACGGCATCATCACCCCGAACGGCCTGCATTACGAGCGCTCGCACAGCGGCGTCCCGGACATCGACCCGGCGCGACACGAGCTCATCGTCCACGGGCTGGTGCGCCGCCCGCTCGTCTTCACCGTCGACGCGCTCCTGCGCTACCCGACGGTGTCGCGGGTCTACTTCCTCGAGTGCACGGGCAACAGTCTCGCCGGCTTTCCCGCCACCTCGCCCGCCGGGCCGCTCGGGCGGATGCATGGGCTCATCTCGTGCGCGGAGTGGACCGGCGTGCCGCTTGCGACCCTGCTCGACGAGGCGGGCGTCGACCCACGCGCAAGGTGGATGCTCGCCGAGGGCATCGACGGCTCGGGGATGAGCCGCAGCCTGCCGCTCGACAAGGCCATGGACGACGTCCTGGTTGCGCTCTATCAGAACGGCGAGCGCCTGCGGCCTGAGCAGGGCTACCCTGTCCGGCTCTTCGTCCCGGGGTTCGAGGGCAACCTCAGCGTGAAGTGGCTGCACCGGATCAAGGTCACCGAAGGTCCGACCTACACGAAAGACGAGACCTCGAAATACACGGATCTTCTACCGGATGGCCGCGCCCTGCAGTTCACGCTGCGCATGGACGTGAAGTCGACGATCACGCGGCCCGCCACCGGACTGACCATGCAGGGGCCCGGGCTCTACGAGGTGTCTGGGCTCGCGTGGAGCGGAACTGGCCGCATCCGGCGCGTCGAAGTCTCGGCCGACGGCGGCAAGAGCTGGGCGGACGCGACACTTCAAGAGCCGGTGCTGCCGCGCGCGCTCACGCGCTTCCGCTTGCCGTGGAAATGGCCCGGAGGTCCGGCGATACTGGCCAGCCGTGCGACCGACGAACGCGGCGAGGTGCAGCCGACTCGTGAGCAGCTGGTCGCCGCGCGCGGCCTCCGCAGCGTCAACCACTACAACGCGATCTCGATCTGCCACGTCGGCGGCGACGGACAGGTGACCAGTGCCTGGGCGTAGGGCCAACCGGGTGCTCGGCTGGAGAGCGATCGTGGTCCTCGCTGTCCTCGCGATCAGCCGACCGTTGAACGCCCAGCGCCCGTCGACGCTCGAAGGGCCCGGCCTTGGTCGACCGGCGACGCCCTCCGAGATCGCGGCGGTGGATCTCAGCATCCCACCTGACGGCACCGGCCTTCCCGCGGGACAGGGCACGGCAAGAGAGGGCGCAGCGCTCTTCGGTCGCTTGTGCGCGAGCTGCCATGGCCCGAAGGGGGTCGGGGGGCCGAACGATCGCCTCGCCGGCGGTGAGGGATCGCTGACCAGCAGCCAGCCTATCAAGACGATCGGCAGCTATTGGCAGTGGGCCACGACCCTCTTCGATTACACGCGACGCGCGATGCCGTACGGCGCGCCGATGTCGCTCAAGGATTCCGAGGTGTACGCCCTCACGGCCTACATGCTGCACCTCAACGGGATCGTCGGCGAAGACGAGGTCCTGGACGCCACAACGCTGCCGAAGGTCAAGATGCCGAACCGCGACAACTTCATCAATGCGTACCCCGACCGCCCGAGAGAGCGGTCCCGCTGATCTTCGACCGTGATGTCACCTCGATGCCTCGTCTTGTCGCTGGTCGCCGCCGGTTGTGCGCTGTGGCTCGGACCGGCCTGGCGTGCGGCGAGCGCGCCGGCTCACGCCGCGACCGAAGGGACGCCACCGCGAACGCCCTGGGGCGATCCTGATCTGCAAGGCATCTGGGACAGCAAGACCGTGACTCCGCTGCAACGTCCCGAATCGTTCGCTGGTCGAGAATTCCTGACCGACCAGGAGGTCGAGACCATCGAGCGAGAAGCAGCCGAGCATCCTGGGGCGGCCGAGCGCGCCGAAGCGGCGGCCGAGGCCCGGGCAGCCGGTGTGCCGGAGTACATGGAGGACGCCGTCGGCAGCTGCCTCCTCACCTTCAACTACTCCGGACGCAAGGTCGTCCGCACCAAACGCACCTCGCTCATCGTCGACCCGCCGGACGGGCGGGTGCCCGTCCTCCCCCGCGCGGCACCGGTGAAGCCTGCGCCGCCCCCGAAGCGACCTGACCGAAAGCCGCTCGACAATGCGGGTCCTTCGGATCACCCCGAAGAGCGCCCGCCGATCGAGCGCTGCCTCGGTGTCACCCTGCCGTGCCTGGGCGGGCTCTGTGCATTCAGTCGCATCGTCCAGAGCCCGGGTCACCTCACTGTCTACTACGAGCAGGGACATGGGGGCGGCGCGTATCGGACGATTCCCCTCGATAGCCGTCCCCACCCGCCGGCGCACGTGCGGCTCTGGCTGGGCCATTCGGTTGGACGATGGGACGGCGAGTCGCTGGTCGTCGACGTCACCAACTTCACGCGGCAGACGAGCTTTCGCGGCTCTCGGGACGGATTGCACCTGACCGAGCGCTACACGCGCGCGGCGGCCGATCTCATCCTCTATCGGGTCACCGTCGAGGACCCGGCGACCTTCTCGCGCCCATGGACACTCGAAACGACATTGACGAAGGTCGGCGAGACGGCCAATCAGATTTTCGAAACAGCCTGCCACGAGGGCAACTACTCCCTGACCTGGAGTCTGACCGGCGCGCGCGCGATCGATCGGGAACTGGGCGAGGTCGCCGGGAGGGCACGGCCATGAACAGCCGGCCGTTCGGCGGCCTCGTGCTGGCGCTGGCGCTCCTCGGGAGCGTGCGGGTCGTCACCATCCCGGTCGGCAGCCACGTGCGACCGGCCCGATTCCATCATCTGCACCTGAACTCCACCGATCCCGCGTCGGCGATCGCGTCCTACGCCCGTCTGTTCGCTGACGTCGCCAAGACGCGCGTGGGCGGATTCGACGGCTTCACCACCACGTCGCGGCTGGCCGCCAGCCCCGGCAACGTGCTGGTGCTCTTCAGCCAAGTCGCGACGCCACCGCCCACCGAGCCGCAGAGCGCCATCTGGCACTTCGGGTGGAATGCGGTCGACGCGCGCGCCCACCTCGAGAAGGCGCGCGCGCTCAAGCTCGAGATCCCGTCGATGTTCGCCGGGCCGGACGGCACGCGGGTCGACATCTCGAGCGATGCGCTGCCTGGTTATCTGACAAAGGAACAGATCGCCGCGGCCCGCGCCCGGGGCGTCACGCCGAGCCGCGTGGGAGGGTTCTTCTATTTCAAGGGCCCCGACGGCGCCCTCGTCGAAAGCTTCGGCAATTTTCCCGCCGAGCGGTTCACCCACGTCCACATGTTTCACCGTGATCCGGTGTGCGCGCAGCGCTGGTACGCCTCGCACCTCGGCGCCACGGTCGCCGCCTCACACCTGCACCTCGGCTCGACGTTCTCAGGGGCAACCGTCGGAGCGCTCAACGAGTGCCGGCGTCCGTATGCCGCGCCGACCTACCCCGCGTTCCCAAGGGAAGGGGTCGTGCGCGACCCCGACGGCTACGTGTTGTTCGACGATGTGGGGTTGCCGATCCGACCGTTTGCGGAGCCGCTCGTCTCGACACGCGGTCAGGTCGTTGATCACATCGCCTTGAGCGTCATGGATCTGTCGAGCACGCTCGCGCGCTTGCAGCGGGACGGGGTGAAGCTGCTCGTGCCCCCCGCCCCGTGGGGTGACACACGTGCCGCCCTCGTCGAGGGGCCGGATGCGGTCGCGCTCGAGCTGGTGGAGATCCTGCCACCGCGATGAGTAGGGATGCACGGGAAACCACCACTGAGTGAAGACGAGTGAGGAGAGGGTTCGTCATGTCTGGATGCAGGCTCGTTGGCGCACTCGCGGCCGTCGCTGTGGCCTCGACGTGGTCGGTTCGCGGACAAGAGAAGCCCGCAGGTCGCGCGCAGGCGCGAACTGAGGTGGTCACCCGTGCGACGCGCGGGCCGTCGTCGACGACCCCACGGACGCCGTGGGGGCATCCGGATCTCCAAGGCATCTGGACCAACGCGACCGACACCCCGCTCGAGCGACCGACGACCGCCGGCGGGCGTGAGGCGCTAACGGCCGACGAGCTACGGGCGCGCGAGAGCCGCGCCGCCCAGAACTTCGCGAACGAACCGGCCGTGACCAGAGGCGACCCCGGCACCTACAACGCGTTCTGGCGTGACCCGATCAAGCCGACGAGTCGCACGTCGCTCATCATCGACCCACCCGACGGCCGGCTGCCGCCTTTGACGCCTGAAGCCGAGCGGCGCCGCCAGGCGCGGACGCTCGCCCTGGCCAAGGATCCGTTCTGGCCGGCCGATGGCCCTCAAGACCGCCCCTATTTCGAGCGGTGTATGGGACGGGGGTGGCCCAGGGTCGGCGGCACGTATCAATTCACGTATCAGATCTTCCAGAACCCCGACTACGTGTTCCTGCTCGCCGAAATGGTGAGCGAGCGGCACATCATCCGCTTGGACGGACAGCCGCACGGGCGCCTGAGGCAGTGGATGGGCGACGCGCGCGGCCGCTGGGAAGGCGACACGCTCGTGGTGGAGACGATCAATTGGCCCGATCTGCCGAACTCGCTGCTCGTCGGCATCGATGGCCTGAACTATCCGTACGGCGCGCTCGGCGGTTCGGCGCGAAACCTCACGCTCATCGAGCGCTACCGGCGCGTCGACGCCGACACGCTGGACTACGAGTTCACCGTGCACGATCCGACCACGTTCACGCGGCCCTGGACGGCTTCGATGCCGATGCGTCCGGCCGCTGCCCTGTTCGAGTACGCCTGCCACGAAGGGAACTACGGCCTGCCCAACGTCCTGAGAGGTCAGCGGATGCTCGAGGCGGAAGCGGCCGCGGGCGCACCTGGCGCCGGAGCCCGGTAGAGCGTCCGTGCGGGTCACGCGCGGCCTGGCCGCGGGCAGTCTCGTACTGGCCGCGGCGCTCGTCGTACCGGTCCGAAGCCTGGCCGGTCAGGCGGCCTCGCCGGCTCTGGACCAGGCTCAGCCGCTTCTGACGCGAGATGAGCTGCGCCGAGCGACCATCCGGGCTGTCCGGCTCGAGGCTCCGCTGCAGGTTGACGGCCGACTGGAGGAGCGGGTGTACACCGAGGTGCCACCCATCACCGATTTCATCCAGACGATGCCGCGCGAGAACGCACAGCCCACGGAGCGCACCGCGGCGTGGGTGTTCTTCGACCGGACCACGTTCTACGTCGCCGCGCGATGCTGGGACTCAGCGCCGCCAGACCAGTGGGTCGCCAACGAGATGCGACGCGACACGGCGCAGCTCCGACAGAACGATCAGTTCGGCGCCATCATCGACACCTTCCACGATCGCCGAAACGGCTACATCTTCTACGCCAATCCGATCGGCGGCATGTCGGACATCGCGGTCACGGACGAGGGGAACCCGAATCAGGACTGGAATCCCGTGTGGCAGGCGCGCACCGGGCGATTCGACGGCGGCTGGACGATCGAGATCGCGATCCCCTTCAAATCGCTCCGCTACCGGGCCGGACAGAACCAGACGTGGGGCATTCAGCTGCGGCGAGGCGTTCGGCGAAAGAATGAATGGCACTACATCAATCCGCTGCCATTGGCGATGGGCGGGGCGCAGGGATCCTTTCGCATCTCGGCGGCGGCGACGCTCGTCGGCCTCGATCTGCCGGAAGCGAGCCGCAATCTCGAAATCAAGCCGTACACCATTTCGAGACTGTCGACCGACCGGGTCACCGTCCCCGCGTTGTCGAATGAAGTGAGGGGCGACTTCGGTGTCGACGTCAAGTACGGCATCACGGCCAACCTGACCGGCGACCTGACCTACAACACCGATTTCGCGCAGGTCGAAGTCGACGAGCAGCAGGTCAACCTCACCCGTTTCAATCTGATCTTTCCCGAGAAGCGGGAGTTCTTCCTCGAGGGACGAGGGATCTTCGAGTTCGGCCGTGGCAGCGTCACCGGAGGCACGGGCTCCGCCGGCATCGGGTTGAACGCCACCAATCTCGTCCCACAGCTCTTCTACACGCGGCGCATCGGCCTCAATCGCGGCCGTGTCGTGCCGATCGACGTCGGCGGGCGCGTGACAGGCAAGGTCGGCGAGCTGAACGTCGGCGCGATCAATATCGCGACCGGATCCGAAGCGGTCTCAGCGACACCACAGACCAACTTCACGGTGCTGCGGGTCAAGCAGGACATCTTGCGGCGCAGCAACGTCGGCGCCATGTTCACGAACCGGTCTCAGTCGGTGACCGCCCCGGGCTCAGCCCGGACCTACGGAGTGGACGCCGCGTTCGCCGTCCTCACCGACATGACGTTCGGCGGTTTCTACGCCCGCACGGAGACGCCGGGGCTCCGATCCGACGATGCGAGCTACTTCGGGCGCTTCGAGTGGGCGGGCGACCGGTACGGCGCGCGGGCCGAGTATCTGGTCGTCGGCGACAACTTCAACCCCGAAGTCGGCTTCGTCCGGCGCGACAACCTCGAGCGCTCGTTCGGCACGCTGCGGTTCAGCCCGCGCCCGAAATCGTGGCGCGGCGTCCGCAAGATCACGACCGAGGCGACGGTCGAATACATCGAGAACCGTCGGGGGGTGCTCGAATCGCGGCAGCAGAACGGCCGCTTCAACATCGAGCTCGAGAACAGCGACCAGTTCACCGTCGAGGCGAACGACTACTTCGAGCGCCTCCTGCGGCCCTTCGAGGCCTCGCGCGGCGTGTTCATTCCGCCGAACGGGTACGACTTCCACGACGTCATCACGAGCTACGCGTTCGGCCAGCAGCGGCCCGTTTCGGGCACGCTGACGCTTCAGGCTGGACGGTTCTACGACGGTACGATTCGCGCCACGAGCTTCACCGCCGCGCGCGTCGCGGTCACCAACCGCTGGTCGGTCGAGCCGACGGTCTCGCTGAATCGTGTCAACCTCTCGGTCGGACAGTTCACGACGTCCCTTCTGCGCGCCCGGTCGGACTTCGCCTTCACGCCACGTATGTTCGTGAGCGGCCTCGTCCAGTACAGCTCGGCCGACCGCGCCTTCAGCACGAACCTGCGCTTTCGCTGGGAATATCAGCTCGGCAGCGAGCTCTTCCTCGTCTATACGGACGAGCGTGACACGCTGGCGTCGGGCTTCCCGACGCTCAAGAACCGGGCGCTCGTCCTGAAGGTCAATCGCTTGTGGAGGATTTGAGTCAGAGCCTGTGGGCCGGCGGAAGCCGGCAGCCACGCCAGCATCGCGAAAATTCGATGCCCGCTTTTCGGTGACGCTCGAAGCGCCGGTGCGATAGCGTGTCCTCATGATGCTGCCGGGAAACGAAGACGCCCTCTACCGTGCATTGCTGACGCGGGATCCGGCGTACGACGGCTTCTACTTCGTCGGCGTGCGAACCACCGGTGTCTACTGCCGGCTGACGTGCGCTGCGCGGAAGCCGAAGCGGTCGAACGTCGCCTTCTTTCAGACGATCGCCGAAGCGCGAGCCGCCGGGTTCCGTCCGTGTCGTCGCTGCCGTCCGGACGAGGCACGCCAGCCGACGAGCGGCGCGGTCTTCACCCTCAAGGAGCTCGTCGCGGCCGATCCCACCAGGCGCTGGTCGACACGCGAGCTCGAAGCCATGGGCCTCGATCCATCGACCGCCCGCCGCGCGTTTCGCCGCGAGTACGGCGTCACCTTCGCGCAGTACGCCCGGGCAGGGCGGCTGGGACAGGCCGTGGCGCGGCTCCACGAGGGCCGGCGGGTCATCGACGCGCAGCTCGAGGCGGGCTATGAGTCGAGCAGCGGCTTTCGCGAGGCGGTGACCGCGTGGCTCGGACAGACGCCAGCGGCGGTGCGCTCCGCCGACACGTTGATCGCGCGTTGGCTGGACACGCCCCTCGGGCCGATGCTCGCGGTGGCCGACGCCGCCACGCTTCTCCTCCTCGAGTTCGCGGACCGCAGAGGGCTCCCGGGCGAACTGCGGCGGCTGCGTCAGCGGCGCGGGCCGACGAGGATCGGCACCAACACCGTGCTCGATGCCGTGGCGCGTCAGCTCGGTGAGTATTTCGCCGGAGGTCGCGCGACATTCGACGTCCGGATCGGACAGACGGGATCGCCCTTCCAGCGCGCGGTTTGGGAGGCACTTGGCCGCATCGCTCCGGGCGAGACCCGCAGCTACGGCGCGCTGGCGCGTGAGCTGGGGCGGCCCAGCGCAGTCCGTGCGGTGGCCCGCGCCAACGGCGCGAACACGGTCGCGATCCTCGTGCCGTGTCATCGTGTGATCGGCGCAGACGGCACGCCGACGGGGTATGGGGGCGGCATCTGGCGCAAGCGGTGGCTGCTCGAGCACGAGTCCCGTCGGTTCGGAACGGCTCCATCCGCTGCGGGTGTCTGAGCCCGTGCGCACGACTGACGCCGGTCGCTCCGACCTCGCGGGGCCATTCATCGGATCGTGATCGAACGGGGCTCCGCCCGAACCCCGGCTCGGTCGCTCACGGGGACTCCTGTGCTCCGTGCTGCTCCCTCGCGGGCGCTGTGCGCGCCGCCGGTACGACCACGGCTCCCATCCCCCTGGAGTATGCTCGTCGCTTCCGTCGCAGTATGCGCGTGACCACTTTCGCGACCTCTACCGTGGGCCGAAAGCCACTGTCGAGGACGATGGCTCGAGTCCACGACGGGTTCCACGCCGCCGGGTTCGTCGGGCTCTCGCGGGGACAAGGCTTCAACGTGGAGTGTTTCCAGCCGTCCTCGTCATGACGCCGGACGCCGGCGAGGGCGCCGCGAGCGCCAATCGACCGGAGCCCAGCGAGCCCCCCCATGGGGAACGCGGCACACGGCCGTCGTGGACCGACCCTTCCGGAGGTCCGGCGCCGGCGAGCGCCGCGCCTCCCTCGCGCGCGGCGCTCGTCTTCATCTTCATCACGCTGCTCCTCGACGTGCTGGCCATGGGGCTCATCATTCCGGTGCTGCCCTCGCTCATACGTGAATTCCGCGGAGGGGACACGGCCTCGGCGGCCGTCATCTACGGTGTGTTCGGCAGCGCCTGGGCCGCCATGCAGTTCGTGTTCTCGCCGGTGATCGGGTCGCTGTCCGATCGATTCGGGCGTCGGCGAGTGATTCTGCTGTCCAACCTGGGCCTCGGGCTCGACTACGTGCTGATGGCGCTGGCGCCCTCGATCTCGTGGTTGTTCGTCGGCCGACTGATCTCGGGCATCACCTCGTCGACCTTCGGGACGGCAAGCGCCTACATCGCCGACGTCACACCGCCCGACCAGCGCGCGGCGAAGTTCGGCATGCTGGGTGTCGCCTTTGGCGTCGGCTTCGTCGTCGGTCCGACTGTGGGCGGGCTCCTCT
>Ga0194132_10001817_pt1 | contig 42209 bp, 39 predicted proteins | sample TA2KigOf80mmetaG_FD_148612 | JGI IMG/M metagenome (GOLD analysis project Ga0194132, IMG submission 148612) | Freshwater microbial communities from Lake Tanganyika, Tanzania - TA2015054 Kigoma Offshore 80m | ecosystem: Environmental > Aquatic > Freshwater > Lake | place: Tanzania: Lake... | reverse complement strand
ACGCGTCCCAGCTGCATCCCGGGCACGAGTGCGCTGGCGACGGTCTCGTCGACCAGGCGCGCATACAGCGGGTGACCGACCGACGTCAGCGCGTCGGCATAGGCGGCGATGTCGGGATCGACGAGCGGCCTGTCCGTGGACACCTTCGACACGCTGGCCGATCGCTCCGCGGAGGTCAATTCCGACGTTCGATCCCGGTGGAGCTTCGCCGTCGGAGCGAGCTCCGGGCGCGCGCACCGGCACGTGCTCGGCCGTCACGATATTTCGGTGACGGAACACTGGATTGACCCGTCCGGAGACGATCGATACCTTCGCCGGGTCCGGACGGTGCGCTCAGTGTTGGACATGACCCAGGAGCAAGTCGAGGACATCCTCGCACTCGAAGTGTCGAGTATCCTCGGCCTCGACGTCGACAAGGCGCCGTTGGACGAGCCGCTCGATGCGCTCGGCATGGACTCGATGGCGTTCGTCGAGCTGCTGGTGGCCATCGAGCAGCGGTTCGCGGTGAAGCTCATGCGGACCGACATGCGACGCGAGGACCTGCGGTCGATCCGAGCCCTGGCAACACGGATCTGTCGCGCGGCCTGACACGGATCTGTCGCGCGTCCTGAAGTCCGGTTCGACGAGCTCGCGCGACCGCCGGGGCTCCGACGGCGTCTCGGCCTGCCGTCAAGTACGTCCGTCGCCCGTCTCCGCCAGACGGGGCGACGATGGGTCGCCCGCGGGTTCGAGGAACGGGCGACCCGTCGCCGCCGATGTCGCCTCGAGGTGCCGCGGCGCGAGTGCAACGTGGCGCTGGATGCGGACCAGCCAGAAGAAGAGCCAGAGCCGCAAGCGGATCGACCAGGATGGCCGCCAGTTTCCGGCCAGCGTGGACAGGACCGCCTCGAACAGGCCCAGGCGCGAGCTCGGGCTCAAGAAGAGATCGCGAAACGCCGGATCGTAGAAGCCGACCACGAGCCGGCGAAAGTGACGGTAGCGCCGTACGACCTGGCGCTCGAAGGCGCGGAAGCGCCGCGCGCTCAGGTCTCCGTCGCGGAGCCCGGCGCTGATTGCCGCCGCAGCCTCGACACCCGATTGCATCGCGAGCAGCACGCCGGTCGAGAAGATCGGATCGAGGAACGCGCCCGCGTCGCCGACCAGGACGAAGCGGTCGCCGGCCTGGAGGCTGTGCAGGTAGGAGTAGTCGGCCTCGAAGCGCGCCTCGCTCACCGCGTTGGCGTTCGCGAGCAGGGCCGCGACGTTCGGCGTTGCCCTGGTGACCGCGTCGAGCGTGTCCTCCGGACGTCCGGCGGCGACGGCGCGGTACGCCGTCTGCGGAAGCACGACGCCGACGCTCATGACGCGGTCGCTGATCGGGATGAGCCAGAACCAGCCGCCGTCGGCGCGAGTGAAGATCCGGATGTCGCCCGCGCGCCGTCCGTCGCGCCGCGGCACGTTCTCGTACTGGCGGTGGACGGCGATGTTGCGCAGCTCGGGATCGGAGTTGCGCTGTCCGAACGTCCGGGCGAGGAAGCCGTACCGTCCGGAAGCGTCGACGACCGCGCCGACGCGCAAGGTCGCCTCGCCGCCGTCCGCGGTCTCGTAGGTCAGGTCGACGCCGTCCGGGTCGAACTTCGCACGCCGGGCCTGGCAGTGCTGCTTCACGGTCGCGCCGCAGGCCGCCGCGTGGTCGAGCAGCACCTGATCGAAGCGCTCGCGCGGTACCTGGACGGTCTGTGGCTCCGGCACCTCGGGGGCACGGGCGAAGTCCGCGTAGCGCTCGATGTCTGCATCACCGGCGCCGAAGGCAGCGCCCCACTTCTGGACGAAGCCTGCAGCCGCGACCGCCTCGGTGGCGCCGATCTCGGCCAGCACCCCGTTCAGCCACGGGAGCTGCGACTCGCCGATGTGGAAGCGCGGAAAGGTCGTCTTCTCGATCTGCACCACCGCGTGTCCGCGGCGCGCGAGTGCGGCGGCTGCTGCGGAGCCCCCCGGCCCGCCGCCGACGACTGCTACGTCGAAGTCCCAACGACCTGTCATGTGAAGACGACCGAACGGTGATGCGCCGACTCGACTATCGCAACTGCGCGGCCGCGCTTCAAGCAACGACGGCAAGGGGTCTCGCTACGACCTCGCGGGGAGAGCGCGCTGCCCGCTCGGCGAACGCCGGGAGGTCGCAGCGTCGCGGCGGCGCACGCGGGCAGAAGCGGCTGGGCTACCCCGTAGCCTTCGTGTCGATCCGGGTAAGGAGGAAATCGGTCAGGGAGCTGATCGAGGAGAAGGCCTCCCGCACGACCTCCTCGTCGGAGATCGGAATTCCGAACTCCTCCTCCACGAGCTGGACGAACTCGAGCACGTCGATCGAGTCCAGGCCGAGGCCTTCGCCGAAGATCGGGTCGCTGTCGACGATTTCCTCGGGCGTGATGTCGAGCCGGAGGCCGTCGACGAGGATCTCCTTCGCGCGCTGCGCTACGTCGGCTCGGGTCGGCACCGCGCCCTGTTATCGGCTCGCTCGCTGGCGGGCAAGCTCGTCGCTCTGCTCGCGCAGATCCCACGACGGGCGGGAAAACGCCGCCGTGCGCCGCCGCTCACGCGCGGAACGCCCGGCGGACGACGTCGACGATCGGCTCGAGCGTGGCGAGCGACGGCGCCAACCTCCTCACCTTCGCGAGGTCCGCGACGGGTCCTGGGCCGTCCGGCGCCCGGTCGAGCAAGAGACCGACGCCGCCGGATTCGCTCACGTCGAAGCAGAGCACAGCCGCGCTGTCGCCGCGTCGCAGCATCGCCTCCGCTCGGTCGAGGAGGAGTCGCCCCCGCGCGTCGGCGCTGCCGAGCCATGCGGTCGGGCCGACGAGCTTGAACTGCATCGAGACCTCGGACGCCGGGATCGACGGCAGCGTGTAGACGAAGAGGCTACCGCGGCCGCTCCGGCGCTCGTGTCGGAGGTAGTCCGCGAAGAACGCACGGTTGGTCTCCAGGCAGCCGCGCTCGCTCGTGCCGAGCACGGCGACGTCGCGCGCGACGTCGCCACCGCACGCGACACCCGCGTCGTGGAGCGCCAGGCCCGCGACGAGAGACGCCATGCGGCAGGCGTCGTCGAGCTTGGCGAAGCGACGGATCGGTGCGGGCAGGATCCCGCGCTCGACGAGCTCGTCGCGCAGCTCGGAGAGGTCGTCGAAGGAGCCGGTGAGACCGAGGCGCTCCGCGGCGAAGCGTCCGCCGGCGATCCAGCCGAGGCCGGTCACACGGGCGCTCGGGACGCCGTCGTCCAGGGGCGACGTCATCGCGGCGCCTCGCATCGCCGGAGCACCAGGGCGGAGTTCACGCCGCCGAATCCCGAGTTCGTCGACAGCGCAACCATCGGGGAGCAGCTCTGAGGGCTGGCGCTCACCCACGTCAGCGCGTCCGTGTCGGGCTCCAGCAAGCCTGCCGTCGGCGGAGCCGTTCCGACCGTCAAGCTCTGCACGGCCACAATCGCGTCGACCAGCCCTGCCGTCCCCATCGTGTGCCCGACGGCGCCCTTGACCGAATACGTCGGGACCGCGTCCGCGAAGACGCGGGCGAAGGCCTGCAGCTCCATCGCGTCGTTCGGGCGCGTGCCGGTCCCGTGGGCGCAGATGCTGCCGACGTTCCGCGGGTCGACCGAGGCCGTCGCCAGCGCCTTGCGGATCGCGGTCGCGAGGCCCTGGCCCGTCGCGGAGGGGGCAGTGATGTGGTCCGCGTCGGAGCTCACCCCCCAGCCTGCGATCTCGGCGTGGCAAGTCCTCGCTTCGGCCCGCGCGCGGTGCTCGTCCATCAGGAGGAGGAAGCCCGCAGCTTCTCCGAGGCTGAGGCCTCTGCGGTCGCGATCGAACGGCCGCGCGCGATCAGGTGCGAGCGCGCCGAGGGAGCGAAAGCCGGCAGCAACGAATTCGCTCACGAAGTCACATGCGACGATCAGGACGCTCTCTGCTTCGCCGGCGCGGATCATCGCCGCACCTTCCGCGATCGCGACTGTCGAGGACGCGCATGCGGCGCTCACGACGACGCCGGGTCGTTCGAGTCCGACGAGGGCCTGGACCTTTGTCGCGAGCACGGTCGGGACGCTGTCCTTCGCCGACGCAGGCTCTCCAGCGACGGCGCGCTCGAGGTACTCGATCTCTCCGTTCGTCGTCGCGAGCAGCAGCTGCGCATCGGACGGGATCGCGTGGCGGTGTCGCTCGAGCACGGGGCGGAGCATCTGCACGACGAGCGTGTCGCCATGCCCGGGCTCCAGGCCGTCCACGAAGGCCGCGTTCGACGGTCGGGCGGGTCCGGCGGGGAAGCGGGCGAAGGGACGGACGCCGCTCTGGCCCGTCACCAGCGCTCCCCACGTCGTCTCCGCGTCGGGCCCGAGGGCGGACACGAGGTCGAACTCGACCGCGATCGCGCGACGGCTCATGTGTCCTGCGCTCCGGGCTCGCCGGCCCGCAGCGTCGCGTCCGACCGGAACTCGCCCGCCCTCCAGCGCGCCCGCCAGCGGTCCAGGAACGGGGGCGACACCATGCACGGCAGCCGCGTCTCCGCGTGGACCAGCATCTGCACCGAGTAGCCGCTCGCTGCGAGCTCACCGTTCTCCCTGGACAGCGTGTACTCGGTGTTGATCCGCGCGCCCTCGCACCACACCCACGCCGCGTCGACCGTGAACCCTTCGTCGAGCTGGAGAGGCCGGTGGTAGTCGAAGTGGAGGATGACGATCGGTGCCAGAAGCTTCGCCGCCTGGAAGTCGCGGTAGCCGAGACCGGAGCGGCGGCCGAGCTCCGCCCACGCCTCCTCGGCGAACGATGCGTAGCGCCCATGCCAGGCGATGCCCATGACGTCCGCCTCGCTGAACCGGACGCGGCGGTGGATCCGCGCGACGATCGGTGGCGGCGCACCTTCGATCCGATCGAAGTACTCTCGCTTGCGGCGCCGGGGCATCAGCCAGCCGCTCCATCCACCGTGCCGCCCACCGTGCCGCGAAGACCGACCGCGACGCGAAGACGGAAGCGCGCGATCGTCGCTTCGCCGCGGCGGACGATCGTCCGGACGACCGTCTCGCCGGCGGCGTCGACCTTCGTCGTGCAGTGAAAGTCGAGGCGCTCGCCGCAGGTGGCGGGCGCCGAGAAGCGGGCGCGCTCGATCTGCCGCAGCCGCACGGGACGATGGAGGTGCGCTTCGACGAGCAGCAGCGCCGCCTGGACCTCGCACACGCCGGGGAGGATCGGCCGGCCCGGGAAGTGGCCCTGGAAGCCGACGAAGTCCGGGCCGAAGGTGAAGCTCGCCCGGAGCTCACCCGGCTCGGACGTGATCGCGCCCATCGCCGCGCGGATCTGCTCCGCCATCGGGCTCGAGGAGCCGCCGTCGGCGTGGACGAGGTCGCGGCCGTTGCTCACGACAGGATCTCCTTCAGGTGCAGCGTCAACCGGTAATCGTAGTCGTGGTGCTCGAGGACGATCGTCCCCGCGTACAGGTTTCCCCCCTGCTTGCGGTAGTCCCCGTAGCGGACGGTCCACGCCGGGGCCCCCTCCTCGCGATAGCTCTTCTCCACGAGCACGGCCTCTGGCCCTGCGAAGGCGAACTCGAGCGTGCCGGCCCCGGTAGGCTGCCGGAAGCGGAGCACGCCATCCTCGAAGGTCGAGACGGCCTCGCGAGCAGGCACGCGATCGAGATAGATCCGCCGCGTGTCTTCGGCCACCGCGGCGGGCAGGTCGCCGCGCTCGAGGAGCTGCGGCTGGGCGAACGAACGCCGGACGGAAGCGCGATCGCCCTCGACCTCGAAGAGCTTCACCCCGCCCGCCGGGTACAGGCCGACGACGGCGAACGTTCCAGTCGCGGCATCCACGCGTGTGAGCCCGAGAACCACGAGGGTCTGCCAGCCGAGCTCGAAGGTCGCGGTGTTCACGACCCGGAGCGGGTCCGCAAGGCGAGCCGCGAACGCCTCGACCACCCGGTAGGGCTCGGCAGGTACCTCGGGCAGCGGCGGCAGCGCCCGCACCGACTGCGGCGCACAGCCCGCCGGCAAGAGCAGCGCGAGCCAGAGCGCGAGGAGGGTGAGGGGCCTCATCGCGCCCCCGGACGAGCCTCCGCCGCGCGGAAGAAGCGGTCGTACAGCGCGGGTACGACGAGGACGGAGGTCGCGTAGGCGGCACTGATGCCGGTGAACATCGTGAACCCGATCGAGAACAGCACGGGGTGGCGCGACAGCATGAGCGCGCCGGTCCCGATCAGCGTGCTCGCCGACGACATCGTGACCGCGGCCGTGGTCTCGGTGTCGACGTGCCGGTCGCAGGCGTGAACCATGAAGATCCCGTAGTCGATCGCGAGCCCGACGACGACGGTGGCCGCGACCATCGCCGGGGCGGTCAAGCTCCAACCGAGGAGGGTGGGGACCGCGAGCATCGCGACGACGCTCGACGCGACCGTCACCAGCGCCAGTGCCGTCAAGCGGACGCTGCGCAGCAGGAACAAGGTCAGGACCGGGATCAGGAAGGCCGCGACGGTGGCGATGAAGCGGACCTCCGACGATACCGAGCGCGCGAGCCCGCTCGCGAGGCCGGCGCGCGAGACGACGAAGGAGCCGGGGTTGCGCTGCGAGATCTCTCGGACGGCCTCGAGCCAGCGTGGCTCGTCGGGGAAGAAGGAGAAGACCTGGTATCCCGAGGGAGTCGCCCGGGTGAACCGCTTCGCGAGCAGGGGGAACGGGGCCGCGTCGCTCGCGTCCGCCGCGTCTCCGTCCGCGATCTGCGCGAGGAAGGGGTCGAACGCGCTCGGCGCGAAGCCGTAGCGCGGCGCGATCTCGGTGAGGAGCGAGCGCAGGTGCGCCGCCCGGTCGCCGCGCCAGAACGACCTCCAGCGCGCCGCGTTCTCGGCGCGGCGCTCGCGCGACGGCCAGATCGGCGCGACGCTGCCGAAGCGGCTCGAGCTCTCGGATCCCATCGCGGCGACCACCGCCTCGGTGAGGGTGGAGCTCAGGCCGAGCGCTTCATCGAGAGTCGCTCCGGACGCGACGAGGATGGCTGGTTGGCCGCGCACGCTCCACAGCTCTTCGAACCGGCGCTCTGCATCGAGGACGTAGGGTTCGCTGCCGTCCATCTGCCGCAGGTCGGTCCGCACGTCCAGCGAGCGCAGCGTCGCGAGTCCGCCCAGCAGGATCGCGGCCCACGCGAGGATGGCGACGGTGCCGGCCGTGACGGAGAGCTGCGGGACGTTGGGAAAGAAGCCGCGGCTCCACGCGCGGCGCTCTCTTCCGCCGACCAGAAGCGGCAGCACGAAGAGCGAGAAGAGCACGCAGATGCTGATGCTCACGACGGCGAACAGGGCGAGGTGGCGGTACCCCGGGACGCTCGAGAACAGGAACGCGAGGAAGACGCTCAGCGTGGTGAGCGCTGCCGCGACCATCGGTCCTGCGATGAAGCGAACGGCGGTCACGTCTCCGCCAGACGCGCGGATCGCCATGTAGACGTGGATCGCGTAGTCGTCGGCGATTCCGACGATCACGCCGCCCATGCCGACGACGAAGGCCGAGAGCCGGTCGGCCGCGAACCCTTCGAGGCCGATCGCGATGACCACCGACGCGGCGGGCACGAGAAAGAGCAGCACCGCCCGCGGGTCTCGGTAGAGGAGCAGAAAGAGGGTGACGAAACCGATGCTCGCGCTGCCGAGCCCGACGACCAGGTCCTGCTTGAGCACGTCCTCGTTGCTGATCGTGTGGAGATGGCCCGCGACGATGTCCGCCGTCACGCCGGCGGGCAGCCCGGCGATCGCGCCGCGCAGGTAGGCGACGAGATCCCGTCCTCCCGCGGAATCCGTGATCGCGATCGGCGTCTCGAGGACGAGGAGCGCGTGTCGGCGGTCGGAGCTGACGAAGCGGCCCTGCTCGATCTCGACGTCGTAGCCGACCGAGGCGGCGAGTCTCTGCAACGCCGCGAGCGGCCGGCGGCTCAGGCCGAACGGATCCGCGCGGACGAGATCCTTCGCGAACAGCTCACCCGGTCCGACGAGCTGCCGGTAGCTGGCGCGCAGCATTGCGTCGACGCCCGCCTGGTCGAGCCGCCCGTCGACCTCGCGCAGGTCGCTCTCGCCGGCGAGCTCGGGAAGGTGCGCGAGGAGGCGCTGCATCTCCGTGGTGAAGGACTCGCCCGACACGCCGGACTCGACGCGCGTCACGAGCGGCGGGCCCAGGCTTGCCTCCAGGCGAGCGCTCGCCGCGAGAAGCGCGTCGAGGCCGCCCGCATGCGGCGCGATCTCGAGCGAGAGGACGACCTTGCCGGACAGGTCGGACTCGCGCAGGAACGTCATGCTCTGCTGCACCTCCGGGTCCGCCGGCAGCATGAACGCGACGTCGCTGTCGAGCGGCACCGTCGCCAGCACGTAGAGCCCGAAGGCGATCGCGGCCGCGGACGCGCCGAGGACGATCGGCCGGCGCCGCCACACGGCCTCGAGCACGGCGGCGAACGCGCTAGCGGCCACGCGGCTCCGCTTCCCAGACGGCGGGATCGAGGTCCGGATCGAGGCGGACGTCCGCGAAGCGGAAGAGGGTCCGGTCGCCCTGTCGGTCGAGGATCTCGATCTCACGGAGGTGGCGCGCGTCCGGGCCGAACGCGACCCGGACACGCTCCACGGTGCCGTAGGCGAGGGCGTGCTCGCGCGGAACGAAGACGAGCTCGATCGGTTCCTCCCGCAGGACGGTCGCGTGGTACTCGCCGAGCATCGAGGAGTACGACCCCGAGAGCCAGCCGCGCATCTGTCGCAGGACGAGCTTGAAGCCAGGGTTGTCGGCGAGGGAGATCGTCTGGACCTCGCCCGAGTCCTCGTCCCACTGGCGGAGCTGCTCACCGGAGATCACCATCGTGTAGCGGAGCGGTCGCTCGATCCGGAACGCGACGCGATCGGGCTTCTGCAGGTACAGGCGGCCCTCGAGCACGAGTGGCTTCTCGAACAGGGCGAGGTGCTTCTCCTGCACGAGCGACGCACTGAGCGTGCGGATGCCGGTCGACTGTCGCTCGATCCGCTCGACGGCGCGCAGGGCCGCCGCCGGATCGCCGCCGCCCCCGTCGGGCTCGGCCGCGGTGGGAGCGGGTGGATCGGGCGCCTGCGCGGCGCGAGAAGGAGAGGCGGGTGAAGACGCGAGGAGGAGGCAGAGCGCGCTGCCGGCGATCCCGATCGGGGCCCGGTGGCGGCGATCCCCTCGTCCGGCCTCAAGGCTCTGGGACGCCACTCTCACGCCAGATCTTGATGTTGCCGCGTGCGAGGACCGACTCGTCACGCAGGACCGTGCCGCTCACGATGCCGTACTTGCCGATCCGCACGTCCTTCCTCACGCGGATACGCAGGCGATCACCGAGCCGCGCCGGCGCGAAGACCTCGAGGTCTTCGGCGCCGACCAGGAACCCGCCGAACCCGCCGTCGCCGGTCCCCAGGTGCGCAAAGACCTCGAGCGCGGCCATCGATTGCGCGATCATCTCGAGGTAGGCGACGTCGTCGACGACGTTCGCACCGGCCATCGGCAGGTCGTCACGGATGGTGACGCTACACTCACCGACGCGGTCGCCGACCGAGTCGAGCGCGTCGACGAAGCGCATCGGCGCCTTCTGCGGGAGATGCTCCGACAGCGCCAGCGGAAGCCGGGCAATCTCGCTCGCCCGGTCGGCGTTTCTCCAGCAGGTCGGATCCGACGCGAGGTAGTCGCCGGTGAGCGCGAAGGCGACCGCCCGGCTGCCGGCGCAGGTCGGGAGCTTCTCGCAGTCGCGACAGGGGCCCTTCAGCGACGTCGCGTGCGCGCGGAGGTTCTCCATCACCTCGCTCTCCCGGAGGACGTGGTCGAGCCCATGCTCACGTAGGTCGCCCATCGGCAGGGGGAGGAGGCCCGCCGGGCGCACCACGCCCGACACGGAGACCGCGCACGCGTAGCGGTGGCGCAGGTCGCGCAGCCCGGGCCAGGGCGGCTGCGGGTCCCACTCGTGTCCGAACTCCGCCCGGTCGACCTCGGCGAGCCGCCGGAACAGACCCTCGAGCGCGCGGGCGTCGAGCCCGGCGAGCGCGTCGTCGAGCTCCGGCGGGGCGTCGTCGCGCCCAGGCGGCGCGTTCTCGAACCAGGGCTCGAGACCGAGCGAGCGAACCCAGCGCCAGAGGGGCTCGATCTCGTCGCGATTCGCGCGACAGATGCGGGCGCGGACGGCGATCGACGAGTGCCCGGGATCGCGGCGGCGGAGCTCCTCGATCGTGCGCCGCGCTCGCCCGGCAGAGCCAGGATGTCTGGCGACGCGATCGTGCGTCTCGTCGCGCACGCCGTGGACGTCGACGACGATGCGTGCCCGCGACGCCACGAGCCGCTCCGCGAGTTCGTGCTCGAGCGCACGCGATCCGAGCCGGACCTCGAGCCCGAGCTGCAGGCGGTCGACCTCGGCCAGGAGCTCGGCGAGATGCGGGTAGCCGAGCCAATCTCCCTCGACGAAGGAAACCTGCCGCGCTCCGAGCGCGCACGCCTCGGCGAGCACGCGTTCGAGATCGCGATGGGAGAGCCGCTCTGGAGTCGGCCCGGCAAGTTCGGGACGACAGTACTCACAGGCGCCGCCGCACGAGAGGCCGATCTCGACCTCGAGCGCGAGGATACCCCCACGTGCGACGGCATCGTCGATCTCCGGCGTCGCGGGCCAGAGGGCCGTTCGCGCATCCCTCGCGGCGGGATCCGAGGGACCGTCCATCAGGTGGCTTCCGATTCGCGTTTGAGGAGGAGGATGAAGCGCTGCAGGTCCGCAACCGTGCGAACCTCGACGATGCGCTCGTCCTCGCGGATCTGGACCCCGAACTTCACTTGCATCGCGACGACGAGATCGACGATGTCGAGGCTGTCGAGCTCGAGGTCGTCGAAGAGATGGGCCTCGGGAACGATCCGCTCCCGCTCCAGCTCGAAGTCGTCCTCGAGCACCTCGACGACCATCTCCGCGATCCGTTCGTCCGTCTGACCCATGGTCCCCTCACAGGCGCCGGCACACGAGGACGGCATTGATCCCGCCGAAGGCGAAGCAGTTCTTCACGATCGTCCGGAGCTCCCGCGCAGCCGATTCCCGCACGTGCTGGACACCCGCGCAATCGTCGGCCACGTTCTCCAGGTTGCGGGTCGCGAAGACGCGGCCGCGCTCCATCATCGCCAGGCAGACGATCAGCTCCAGCGCTCCCGACGCGCCGAGCGTGTGGCCCATGTGGCCCTTCAGGCTGCTCACCGGCACGCGGTCGCCGAACACCCGTGCGATCGCCGCGCATTCGGCGGCGTCACCGTCCCGCGTCGCCGTGCCGTGCGCGTTGACGTAGTCGACATCGTCCGGCTGGAGTCCGGCCTGCGCCAGCGCGGCGCGCATGCAGCCCTCGATTCCGTCGGTGTTCGACTGGCTCACGTGCTCGCCGCTGCCGGCGGTGTCATAGCCGATGAGCTCGGCGTAGATCGGCGCACCACGGCGAACGGCACGCTCGTACTCCTCCAGGACGACGATGCCGCAGCCCTCGCCGCACACGAGGCCGTCGCGCTCGCGGTCGAAGGGGCGCGGCGTCCGGTCGGGGGCGGCGTTGAAGCTCGTCGACGTCGCGAAGAGGATGTCGAACGACGCGGTCACCGTCGGGTGGAGCTCTTCGGCCCCGCCGCAGAGGACGACGTCCTGGCGGCCCAGGCGGATCAGATCGTAGCCCGTCCCGATCGCCTGCGCCGCGGAGGCGCACGCCGCCGAGGTCGCCATCACGCATCCCTTGATGCCGAGGTAGCTCGCGACGTTCATCGACGCCGTGTGCGAGACGCACTGGAAGAACTTCATCGCCGTGAGCAGCGAGAGATCCTTGGTCGGCAGCATGATCTCGAAGGTCTCGCAGAGTGCCTCGGCGCCGGGCATCGTCGAGCCGATGATGCAGCCGACGCGCGTGGAGCCGAGCTCTGCGCGTTCGATGCCCGCGGCGGTGAGCGCCTGCTCGGACGCCTGTACGGCGAAGATCCCCATGCGTCCCATCGAGCGCCGGGCCTTGCGCGGGATGTCCTTCTCGTTCTCGAGCCTGGCGGGCGCGCCGACGAGGCTGCGCAGCCCTTTGTACGCTTCCCAGCCTTCCATGCGGCGTACCGCCGAGCGGCCGGCCGCGATGCCGTCGACGAGTGTCGCGACGCCGTTGCCGAGACCGCTGATCGCGCCGACGCCCGAGATGACGACGCGTCTCACAGGCGTGGCCTCTGCCCGACGACGCGTCTCACAGGCGTGGCCTCTGCCCGACGACGCGTCTCACAGGCGTGGCCTCTGCCCGACGACGCGTCTCACAGGCGTGGCCTCTGTCCGGCCGCGCGCTTCAAATGCCGAGCCTCTCGCCGAGGAGACGAACGTACGCGTCGTTCCCGATGATGCCGCGGCCGACGACCACCGACGCTGCCATCGAGCCGATGACCCCCGGGAGCATCGCGCTCTGTCCTGCCGCGAACAGGTTCCGGAACGGGAGCCTGCCGAAGAGGCTGTGCTGACCGATCTTCTGCTTCACGCCGTAGGCGGAGCCGTCGGGAGAGTTGAGGAATTCGCGGAAGGTCAGTGGCGAGGCGGCCTTCACGACGCGATACGAGCCCCGGTACTCGGGATAGACCGCGAACAGGCGCTCCTTGATGCGCTCGACGTGGCGTTCCTTGTACTCGAGGTAGCTCTCGTCGCGCTCGCCGGCGCGGCAGTGGAGCCACTGCCGGATGTGCTCGGTGAACGAGATCTCGAGGACGTTCACCACTCTGTGCGAGCGACTTCCCGCGGTCTCGATGCTGCGCATGACGACCAGCGCCTGGTCGCCTTCGCGGTGCGGATCGAACATCGCGTCCACGTCCGGCGTCGGCAGGAGAGAGAGGATCGACGGCCCGAAGGCCTCGCTCGGAGAGACGGGCTCCGGAGAATCGAGGACGCCGTAGACCGCGAACATCCCGATCGTCGGCTCGAAGTCGGTGACGCGATTCACGAACGCTTTCTTGATGTGCTCGCGCGGCAGGGTCTTCAGGATGTCGTACGGGTGGATCGTGAACGTACAGTGGTCCGCCGCCACCTCCTCGCCGTCGCTCAACACGAATCGCCCGACGGTGCGATTCTGCACGTCGGCGCACTCGACGATCGTCGTCGCGCGCTTGAGCTCGATGGGAAGGCCTTGCGCCCGTGTGCGGAAGGCGCGGACGAAGGCATCGCCGCCGTTTTCCACCCGCGCGACCGACTCGTGCATCCCCTGCGCGACCCGGCAGTGGTTCGCGAACGAGATCTCGGACGGCCGCGTCCCGTAGGTCATGGCGTAGATCGAGAGGACCGCCTTCAGGGCGGCATCGCTCGTGAGGCGACCGAGACCCTCGTCGAGGGAGATCTGGTCCTCCGGTAGCAGGACGGGAAACGCCGCGGGCTGCCGCAGACTCATGCCAGCGGTGCGGTCGCATACGCGCTGCGCTGTCGCGAAGTAGGCGTCGATGGCGCCGTGCTCACCCGGGAAGTAGCCCTTGAGAGCGTCCGCCGCCGCGGCACATCCGGTCGGCAGGTCGAACTCCCGGTCGTGCGACTCGATGAGGATGCGGCTCGAGCCCTTGCTGCCGCCCACGAACACCGGACGGATCATCTCGTCGATCCCGACGAGCTGCAGCATGTCGCGCAGGAGCGATTGCCCGACGAACCCGCCGGTGAAGTGGAAGCCGGTGTCGAAGGGTACGCCGTCGCGGTAGAAGCGCAGCATCGAGCCGCCGATCGCGCGGCTCTTCTCGACGAGGAGGACCGAGCGACCGGTCTCCGCGAGCAGCAGCGCGAGCGTCATGCCGCCGATCCCGCTACCCACGACGATGTCGTCGAACTTCCCCATCGGATGTGGAGGCGAGCGCTCAGGTCGACATCCCGCCGTTCACGGGGATGATCTGGCCGTGGATGTACATGTGCTCCTCGCAGCACAGGAACTGGACCACGGAGGCGACGTCCTCGACGGTGCCGACGCGCTGCAGGGGTACGAGCTGCGCCATGTGTGCGAGGTCGATGCCGGCGGTCATGTCGGTCTCGATGAAGCCGGGCGAGACCGCGTTGACCAGGATGTTGCGCTTCCCGACCTCGAGCGCGAGCGCCTTCACGGCACCGATCAGGCCTGCCTTGGAGGCGGCGTAGTTCATCTGCCCCGCGTTGCCCACCTGGCCGGCGAGCGACGAGATGGCGACGATGCGACCGCGTCGCGCGCGCAGCATCGAGAACAGCACCGCTCGCGTGACGTTGTAGAAGCCCGTCAAGTTCGTGGCGATGACCTGGGACCAGTCGTCCTCGGACATCCAGACGACGAGCTTGTCGCGGGTGATGCCGGAGTTGTAGACCACGACGTCCGGCGCCCGCTCCTCGGCCCGGGCCTGGAGGGCGCCGGTGGTCTCCGCGAAGGACGCCACGTCGAACCGGAGCAGGGTGCACTCGCGGCCCATCCCGGCGACCAGCGAAGCGACCTCCTCGGCCGCCTCGCGACTGCCGTGGTAGGTCAGCCAGAGGTCGAAGCCGGAGCGCGCGAGACGCAGCGCGATCGCTCGACCGATGCCGCGGCTGCCCCCGACGACGAGCGCGACACGCTTCCCGTCCGACGGTGCCTGACGACGTGGCGGTGACATCTCCGGAGCGACCTCAGTGATCGAGCCGAGCAGTCCGCGAGCCGGCCGAATGCGGCATGCGCCGGTAGCTCGGCGGGTACCCGCAACGCTGGAGCGCGTAGTCGATCACGGCGCAGCAGACGTCCTCGACGAAGTAGCTGCCGTAGCGTGTCAGCCGCGCCGTGGCTCCGTCGCGCGAGACGCAGCCGTGCGCCTCGAGATCGTCGAGCAGCGGCGTGAGCTCGTGGCTCGACTGCGGAAAGCGCCGGTCGATCTCGTCCAGGTCGACGCCGCGCTTGAGCTGCAGCCTCAGAAAGACCGCTCGGTACATCTGGTCCTGCGAGCCGAGCGCGAGCGAGCGCGCGATCGCCGGATCGCCCCGGTCGATCAGCTGCGAGTAGATCTGCAGCGACTCGTGCTTGTCGACGCTCAGGTGTCGCGTGAAGGAGCGCGCCCGCGACCCGAGCCCGACGAACGGGATCTCCTGCAGCCAGTGGTAGCGATACGGAAAGAAGCGGTCGCTCTCGAACCAGCCGTTCTGCTCGTAGCCGTTCCGCTCCATCCAGGCCTGCGAGTCGACCACCATCGCGAACAGGGCGTCGTCGTCGGTGAGGAGCTCCGGTCGCGAATCGTAGAGTGCGGTCGCGAGCGGGTTCACGATCTCGTGGCGCATGTACTCGACGGCGTCGGGCCGGAGCTCGTCGAGGGCGGCGAGGTCGTCGTGCAGTCCTTCCAGGGTCTGTCCCGGCAGGCCGATCATCATGTCGACGTTGACGGTGAGACCGGCGGCGTGGCACTCGGCCAGAACCTCGCGGATCTGGTCCGCCGGATTGCTGCGATTGACAAGTGCGGCGACCGCCGGGTCGAAGGTCTGGCAGCCGACGCTCAAGCGGTGAACGCCGGCGTCGGCCAGCTCGCGCGGCCGACCGTTGCCGCAGAGGTGCTTCGGGTAGGCCTCGACCGTGACGATGTTGCCCCGCGCGAACTCGCAGTACGCGTCGAGGGCGTCGAGGATCGCGCGCAGGTCCTCGGTCGGGTAGGCGGTCGGCGTGCCGCCGCCGAAGTAGACGGAGCGGATGCGCTTCCCCTGAAAGATGCCCGCGTCGCCGTAGAGCCGGATCTCGCCCAGCAGGCTCGCCAGATATCTGGCCTGCCCTTCGCGGTTCGCGCGCCGCGGCGCCGTGTTGCAGAAGACGCACTCGTGGTAGCAGAACGGTAGATGCACGTAGAGGAGCATCTCGTCGTCGTCGCGCAGGCTCTCGTTCATCCGCGCGAGGAGCGCGTGTCCTTCGGACGGGCGCGCCATCTCGAACTTTTGCGGGATGGAGAAGTCGGGGAAGCTCTTCGTGTAGTCGCGCAGGCCGTGGAAGAGCCCGTCTCGGATCTTCCGCAGGGTGGGGTCGGAGTGGATCATTTCCTGGTTGCGCCGAGATCGGGGGGCGGGAGCTCACCGCCCGGCGGCTCCAAGACCCCATACCCCGGCGAAACCGGCTGGATCAAGGACCGGCAGGGCGCGCGGTCGCCGCGCATCTCGTGCAGCTCCTCCTCCATCTGCGTGCGGATTCGTTGCGCGAGCGCCCGCACCACCTGGCGCTGCGGTCCGTCGCCGAACGGAGGCCTTACGGGATCGAGGTAGCGAACACGGACGCGCGCTCGCCATCGCGTCTGCACGACGACGCTTCCGGACGGGTAGGCGCGGTCGAGCCCCTCGACGACGATCGGCTGGATCGGCAGCCCGAACTCCTGGGCCACCCGGAAAGCGCCCATCCCGAACTCCTCGAGCTCGCCGGTCTTGCTGCGCGTCCCCTCGGGATAGAAGAGCAGCGAGCCACCGCACGCGAGCACGTCCTCGGCCGAGCGGCGCATCTTCTCGAGCGGCGCCGGTCGACCGCGGTCGGAGACGTAGAAGCCCGCGAACTGGAGATAGGATCGCAGGAAGGGTGTGCGGAAGAGGTAGCCGCGGGCGGGTCCCCGCACGCGCCGCTCGACCGAGAAGATGATCAGCGGATCGAGGAACGACTGGTGGTTCGCGACCAGGACCCTGCAGCCCGACGCGAGCCTGCGGCGGTCGTCGACCTCGATGCGGATGAACGGGAGGAGTCGGACGAAGAGGCCGACCGCCCGCTGCGTGGCGTCGGTGAGGCGATGCCGGGTCGCGGGAAGGAAGAAGCAGATGCCCGCCACCACCGGCAGGACGACGATCGCCCACAGGACCAGGCCGCTCCCGAAGATCGACCACGAGAAGACCGTGATGAGCACGCGCCATCCGAGGTCGAGCCAGCGGGCGACCGCGCTCATGCCGTCTCGCCACGATCCCAGCGGCGGACCTTGCCGCTCGGGGTCTTCGCGATCTCCGCGACCACGCGGATCTCCTTGGGCGCCTTGTACGAGGCGAGGTGACGGTAGCAGAAGCGCCGGATCGCGCGGTCGTCGGTCGCAAGACCCGGCACGAGCACCACGTCGGCCAGCGGCAGCTCGCCGAACTCGGCGTGCGGACGCGCGTAGACGAGTGCCTCGAGGACGCCGGGGCACTGCCGGAGGACCGCCTCCACCTCTTCGGGGAAGACCTTCATGCCGGCGAAGTTGATCACGTTCTTCCGGCGCCCGGCGAGATGGAGGAAGCCGTCCGCGTCGGCACGGCCGAGATCGCCGGTCGCGAACCAGCCGTCGCGGAGGATCTCGCTCTGCGGGCGCCATGGCGCGTAGTAGGCGTCGAGCAGGCCGGGGCCGCGGATCTCGACCTCGCCGATCCCGTCCGGCTCGACGTCGGCGAAGCGGACCTCGTAGCCGGGGAGGGCAAGGCCGACCGAGCCGTCCCTGGCGGGATCGCCCGAATCGTTCAGGAAGGGCAGCCCGACCTCGATGATCCCGTACGCCTCCGCGAGCGCGATCCCGAACTTGTGACGGAACTCGCGGGCGAGCTCGGTGGGGAGGCGTGCGGCGGTCGAGACGGCGAGGCGCACCTGGCGCAGCGCGGCCGGATCGAACAGGTCCGATGTGGCCATCATGCGGTAGTGGAACGGCGACGCGTACAGGACGGTCGGCTCGTGACGCACGACGCCGTCGGCCAGCGAGGACGGGAACTCGCGTCCGCAGAGGACGGTCGTCGCGCCGTTGCGCAGGAAGAGAAGGATCGTCACGACGAAGTGGAAGCTCATCGAGAGCACCCACAGCACCCGATCCGACGCGCCGATCTTCAGCCCGTGGTTCGCGGCCTCGGTCCGCTCGAGGATCGCGCGGTGCGACAGGACCACGCCCTTGCTCTCGCTCGTCGTCCCCGAGGAGAAGCGCAGGAAGGCGGCGCCGAGATCGTCGTATCCGGGCGGTCGGGTCCGGACTCCCGGTCGCACGACGAGACGGATCTCGCGCCCGCGGCGGCCGAGGCCTTGCACCGGCGTGCCGCCGGACAGCTTCGCCGCACCGGCCTCGTAGAGGACGAGGCGCGGGTCGATCTGCTCGAGGATGCGCTCGACCTCGCCGGGAGTGTCGGCCGGTACGGGCACGATCGTCGCTCGAAGCGCGAGGACGGCGAGACTCGCGACGACGTAGTCGATCGAGTCCCGGCAGACCAGCGCGACCGGCTCTGGGACGCTCATGCCGAGCGATGCGAGCTCGGCTGCGACGTCGTCCACCTCCGAGAGCAGCTCGGCGTAGCGGAGCTGCTCGACTCCCTCGGCGAGTGCGGTGACGTCGCGGTGTCGACGCGCGTTGCGCCGGATCTCGTCGAGCACGTTCACGAGCGGACCCAGCGCGCTGCCTCGCCTCCGGCGGTCTCGCCGAGCGAAAGGCAGGTCCCCATGGCTCGCGTCGACGCGTGCGCCAGGTGCGTCGCCGAGATGCAGCGGCCCGCCGCCCAGGCGTTGCCGATCGCTGCGACCTTCAGGCAGCGCAGCGGGATCTCGTAGTGCTCGCCGTCCGGCAGGTATTCGAAGCGCAGGCCGCCCTCCTGGCTCCAGATCTCGATCGGCCAGGCGCTCTTGACGGCCCCGTCGGGGAACTTCCGCGCGCCGAGCACGTCGTCCTCGGTGAGCGTGTAGTCTCCCTCGACGCGCTGCCCCTCGCGCTCGACGACGCGTGGCGAGCACTCGACGAGACGCGACGAGCGGAGCTCGGGCAGCGTCTCCTGCAGGTAGCGGAGCACCCGGTGCGCATCTTCTCTCGCGCGCGCTTCGCGACCCGTGCGGTCGGGCGGGACGCTGAGCTTCAGGTAGCCCTCCCCGGGCGAGTCGCCCGGGATGTACTGCGTGAACCGCGCGTGGAGCGGAAGGCGCCCCTCTCTCGATGCCTCGGCGAGGTGGTACGGCACCTTCAGCCGGAGCATGTCGTCGGCATCCGCGACGCCCACGATCCGCATGGACTGGCCCGCGAGCTGGATGTCACCGGCTGGAGTGCTGGCGCACGTCGCCCCCGCGAGGCGGACCACTGCGCCGTCGCCGCTGCAGTCCACGAGCGCGCGGGGACGGATCGAGAGCTCGCCGTGCGCGTCCCGCGCGCCGACGTGCTCCACCCGTCCCTCCGCCATCTCGGCCGCGACGACCCGGGTTCCGTACCGGACCTCGAGCGCGGGCTCGGCGGCCATGCGCGCCTGCAGCGTCGCGACGAGGTCGGCGGTCTTGAAGGGAAGGACGTACACGCGGCCCAGCGCCGTCACGCCGGTGGACCGGTCGCGCGCCGTCAGGTCGTCGAACAGCTCCTGGGCGAGGCCGTCGTTGAGCGGCCGGGTCGGCGCCGGGCTCCCGCTGCGGAACAGGCCGCACATCGAGCGGTGCATGCCGGCCGTGGCGACGCCGCCGGGTCCGCCCTCGTCTCCTACGAGGAGCGTCCGTGCGCCGGCACGTGCCGCTCCGATGGCGGCGCCGACGCCTGCGATCCCGGTGCCGACGACGAGCACGTCGCATTCGAGCGCGCGCAGCATCAGCGGCGGAGCTTCCCTTCGATGTCCGCGACGACACGGTCCGCCTCGGCCTCGGTCAGGACGCCCTCGGCGAAGGTCAGTTGCGCGCTGAGGCACGACCGCGACTGACGGAAGAAGACGCCGAGCCCGGGCGGAAACGGCACGGTCGGCATGTGGTAGCTCCGCTTCACCTCGGCGCCCAGGAAGCTCACCGGGACCTGGTTCGTCTCTCCGAGGAACGAGAAGCAGAACGAGGCCAGGCCGCGGCGCAGCACGGTGCGGGCGACCCGGCTCAGCACCGGCGTCGGCAGGATGCGTCCGAGGAGGCTTGCCTCCGCGAGGTTCACGGTGAGCTTGGTCTTGACCTGCTCGTACATCTGCTCCTTCAGCGATTCGACGAGGCGAGGGAGGTCCGCGACCGTCGCGGCGCTCTCACGGAAGAGGAGAAAGGAGAAGTGGTTGAACAGCAGCTCCTTGCCCTGCCCGCGTGGCCCTCGCGTGTCGGTCATCACCGGCACGACGTAGTCGTCTCCCGTCACTCCGCGGGACTCGAAGACGGCATGGAGCACCTGGAACACGATCGCGAGGCTGTAGGGCATCGTCATGAAGAGACCCGCGCGATCCTCGATTCGGGCCAGGATCTCCTCGGTCTCCCGTGCGTCGAACAAGACCTCGCGGAAGCCGAAGCGCCGCCGCGGGCCGCGACCGCGGTCGGGCAGGGTGCGCGGCTTCAGTCCGTCGAACAGCTTGAACAGGGCTGCGTTCACCTGCCGGCCGGCGGCGAACTTCTCGGCCCAGCGGTCGAGGTGCTCCGGCCGCGAGCGATCCGCGGGCGGGGTCGCCGTCGGTCGCCGGAAGTGCTGCTCGATCTCGCGCAGGAACGACTCGGCGCCGCGCGCGTCGAACATGCGGTGGTCGAAGATGACCGCGAGGGTGCTCTTCCCGGCGGCGTGGATGACGTGCGCGGCGATGTGCTGATCGCGGGCGGGGAACGGAGCGTTGGCGGTGCGCTCCAGGATCGCACGCACCTCGCGATCGCCGCCGACCCGGTGCACGGTCGGCGCCAGGGCCGCCGCCGGGACGCGGCGCGGGCTCCAGTACGGCGCCATGTGCCATGCCCGCCGCACGCGCGCCCACAGCTCGGGATAGGGCCCCGCGAGCGCCTCGAAGCCGCGGCGGAGGGCGTCGTCGTCGAGCTCGCCCTCGAGCTCGAGCACGACCTGCATCGACATCCCGACCACGGTGTCCCGCCTCGTCATGTCGTCGAGACAGAACAGGACCCAGTCCATCCCGCCGAGATAGCGCCTGCGCGGACTCAGTCGCACCGGGGGAGCGTATCAACGCAGCGCGCGCAGCACGAGGGAGCGCATCAACGCAGCGCCTGCTGCACGAGGGGGCGCGTCAACGCAGCGCCTGCTGCACGAGGGGGCGCGTCAACGCAGCGCCTGCTGCACGAGGGGGCGCGTCAACGCAGCGCCTGCTGCACGAGGGGGCGCGTCAACGCAGCGCCTGCTGCACGAGGGAGTGCATCAACGCAGCGCCTGCTGCACGAGGGAGCGGTCGAGCGGAGCGAAGCGGAAGCCGCGACGCCGGGCTGCCGCGAGGAAGAGCCCGAGTGTCCGCAGGAAGCCGTCGAGATGTGGCGGCGCGTGCGTGTCGTGCAGGAGGACGATGCTCCCGGGCCGGGCGCCGGCGAGGCCGCGCCTGGCGCGCGACTCGGTCCAGGCGAACGCGCGGTCGAAGGAGCGCACGTCCCAGTGCACGAGCGGGATGTCGAGCTTCTGCAGGGCCCAGTGCAGGGCCGGCGTCCGGACGCCGGCGGGCGAGCGGAACCCGACGGTCTCCCTGCCGGAGAGGTCCTGCAGTCGCCGCTCCGCCTCGTCGATCCAGCACAGCATGGCGCGCGGTCCACGGAAGTAGACGTTCCACCTGTGGTCCAGCGAGTGATTGCCGATCGCGTGACCGGCGTCGAGGATCCGGGAGACCAGCCCGGGCGCGCGCTCGGCGCGTTCCGCGACGAGGAAAAAGGTCGCCGCGCAGCCCTGCTCGGCCAGTGTGTCCAGCACCGCGGGCGTCGCTTCCGGGTCGGGGCCGTCGTCGAAGCTGAGGTACATCACCGGCGCCGCCGCACTGGACGGGATGCGGCGGACGCAGCGGCCCCACGAGAGCGTGGCCGGTGGCCAGGCGGGGCCATCGCCGTCGTGCGATCGAGGCCGGGGCCAGTGCCGCCATCTCGCTGAGGACCGGTGAAGAGCCATGAGCTTCGCGAGGATCTCGTCCACAATCGTCCGGCAGCCTGCCTTTGACCCACGGACGAGAAGGCTGTTAACTCGAACCGTTGCGACTTACCACGAGTGCGGCGAGGCTCCTCGCCGCTGCGTCCGCGTCATTCCTCTGGTCGTGCCAGGGGGCGCACGGCCGCCTCGCCATGGTCCACGCATGGGGCTGCCCGACCGTTCCCCAGCCGAGCGTTCCGCCGCCACCGGAGGTCGTCTACGCGTCGACCCCCGAGCAGGTGGTCGCTCCGCTGCGCGGTGCGATCGCGGCTGCCCTGTGTGCGCCGGAGACGACCGACCGAGCCACTCTTCGCGACGCGGCGGACGCGCTCGACGATACCCTGGCGTCCGCTCGCGACGCGATGCCGCTCGGCCGGCTGCGTGTGCTGCTCCAGGATGCGAATGCGCCCGATGAGCCCGCCTTTCGCGACGTGCTCCAGGCGCTCGCGCGGACCGAGCGCGCCTATCACTTCAACGAGATCGTCGCCGAGCGTCCGACGCTGTTTCTGGTGCACGGCTCCGATCGCGGGCCGTTCGACACCTTCGCCCCCTACCTCGAGGGGTTCGCGCAGACGCACAACGTCGTCTTCGTGCTCTACGACTCGTTCCGGCCGACGGCCCAGAAGGCCGCCTGGCTCGCCGATCGGATCCGGGAATGGCGCGCCGGCGCGGACGCGTCCGGCGCGCTCCACGTCGTCGCCTGGTCGGACGGTACGACCGTCCTGCGCAAGGCGGTGCTCGACGACGAAGAGGGCCTCTTTCGCGGGGCGCGCATCGTCAACCTCGCGCCGCCGCTCGCCGGGTCCCATCGCGCGCGCTGGGTGGACGACGGCCCGATGCGGTTGATCGCCTTTCCGGCGTTGCTCTATCTCGTGCGCAACTCGTACCTGATCGACATGGCGGAGGACTACAACCCGTACGGCGCGCTGATGGCCGAGATGTACGACCGCCGGGCGAGCGAGGTCATGGTGCAGCACCTCGGCAGCGGGTCCGAGCTGAACGTCGTCGTCGAGCGCGATCCGCACGCGCCGCAGAAACCGCTGGTCGGCTTTCTCGAGCCCGGGTTCGCGGCGTACGCGGCCCGCTACGACGCGAGCCTCGGTGCGAACCACGTTCGCCTGCCGGCGTGGAGCGAGAATCCGCACCAGGACGTCACACGAGATCCCGAAGCCATCCGCGCGGCCGTACGTCATCTCTCGGGGCATCCCGCACCGGTCGACGTGCGGCCTGCGGCGACCCGGCCCCAGCATGGGCGATCGTAGGCGAGTCTTCGTCACCGGGCTGGGCGCGATCACCGCCGCCGGGCCCTCGGTGGCGCACCTGCGCGCGGCGCTGCGCGCTTCCGAGACGCTGATCCGCCCCCTGCGCCTGCTCGATACCGGCAGTCTCCCGGATGGTCTCGTCGCGGCGGAGGTCGACCGCATCCCCGAGGCGGTCCGGCTCGCGCGCAGTGCGCGGGTCCGCGCCTCGCGATCCGATCGGCTCGCCCTCGTGGCGGCTGAGGAGGCGGTGGCGGCGAGCGGGCTGGCGCTCGATTCCGTGCCGTCGGACCGGATCGCGGTCGCGGTCGGGAGTTCGACCGGCGGCATGCTCGAGCTCGAGTCCTGCTACGAGGCGGGCGTGCGCGGGCGACGTCCGGGCCGGCTTCGCGCGCAGGTCCTCGCCGGTGCCGTCGGCTCGCCGGCGGCGCTCGTCGCGACGGCGTTCGGTGCGACGGGAAGGCGGCTGTCGCCCTCGACCGCCTGCTCGAGCAGCGCGATCGCGCTCGCGACCGGGCTCTCGTGGATCCGCAGCGGGGCTGCCGACGTGGCGATCGTCGGCGGCACCGACGGCCTCACGCGTATGACCGTGTCCGGGTTCCTCGGCCTGCAGGCGATGAGCCCAACGCCGTGCCGTCCGTTCGATCGCCGTCGCCAGGGCATGTCGCTCGGCGAGGGGGCGGCGTTCCTCGTCCTCGAGGCAGAGGACGTCGCGCGCCGGCGCGGCGCCGACCTCCTGGCCGAGCTCGCGGGTGCGTCGTCCTCGTGCGATGCCGCGCACTTGACGGCGCCCGACCCGGACGGGCGCGGCGCGGTGCAGGCGCTCGCCGGCGCGCTGCGCGACGCGGGCGTCAGTCCCGACGAGGTCGACTACGTGAATGCGCACGGCACCGCCACGCTGCAGAACGACCTCGCGGAGGCGAAGGCGCTCGCCCGGGTTTTCGGACCCGCGTCGGAGCGCGTTGCGGTGTCCTCGACGAAGGGGCTGATCGGACACCTTCTCGGCGCGGCGGGTGCCGTCGAGGCGCTGATCGGCGTCCTCGCGATCCAGGACGGCTTCGCGCCGCCCAACTTCAACGGCACCGAGCGCGACCCGGAGTGCGCGATCCGGCTCGTCCCTCCCGGTGGTCGCGAGCAACCCATCGGGATCGTGGTTTCGAATTCCTACGGCTTCGGGGGCAACAACTGCACCGTGGTGCTGCGGCGTCCATGAGCGATCCACGCGAAGACGCGATCGTCATCACGGGCATCGGGCTCGTGACGCCGCTCGGCACCGGGGCCGATGCCGTCTGGCACGCGTGGACGAACGGCGACTGCGGGTTCCGCGCGCTCGAGGCGGGCGATTCGCGGCTCGCGCAGGGCATCGATCCCTCGGATCTCCCGGCGGTCGAGCGCGCCGCCTTCGTGCGCGACTTCGTGCCGCGCGAGCACGTCCGGCACGGCCTCCTGCGCCGCATGGACTGGGTGTCGCGGATGCTCGTCGCAGCCGCGCGGCAGGCGTACCGCGATGCCGGGTGCGAAGCGCCCGACGAGAGCGAGCGTGAGCGGGCCGCGATCGTCGTCGGGTCGCAGTTCGGAAATCAGCGCGAGACCGCGCGCTACACCCGCCGCGTGCTCGACGCCGGCATCGGCGCCGGCTCGCCGATGCTGTTCCCGAATCTGGTGATCAACGCGGCCGCGGGCTACGCGGCGATCGAGCTCGGCTTCTCGGGTCCGAACCTCACGGTGTCCGAGCACGAGGCGTCGGGCGAAGCGGCCTTCGTCGCGGCACTCGACCTCCTGCTTTCGGGTGCGTGCGACCTCGCGATCGTCGGCGGCGTCGACGAGTTCGGCGAGGTCTACCTGCAGGCCCTCGCCGAGCGCAGGCTGCTCCATCCGTCCGTGGGATGGAACAAGGCCCTCACGCAGCGTGGCGCCGGCTGGCTGATCCCGGCCGAAGGAGCGGCGGCACTCGTGCTCGAGCGCGCGGACCGGGCGCGACGCCGCGGCGCCCGGGTCTACGGCGTCGTCGACGAGGCGGTCACGGTCGGATCCGGGGCCGGACCGTACGATCTCCCATCGCCGGCCGCCGCCGCGCGCACCCTGCGCGCGTGCGTCCTGCCGCAGGGCCGGGTCGATGCCTATCTCGGCCTCGCCGACGGCGGTGCGCCGCGTCGCGCGATCGATCACGCGTGCCGCGAAGCGCTGGCGGCGGCGCAGGGTGCGCCGGTGCGCTACGCCACCTTTCGCGAGCAGTGCGGCGATCACGGCAGCATCGGCATGCTCGGCATCGCGCTCGCCGCGCTCGCGGTGCACTGCGGAGCGTTCCCCGATCGGGAGCTCAGCTCCGCGCGCGTCCGGCGCTTGGCGCTCTTGGGCGCGGCTCGGAGCGGCGTGCTCGCACCCATCTCCCTCAGCAGCACGGATGAAATCTGTGATCCGTGAGGACCGCAGGTGCAGACCGCAAGTCCTTGCGCGAGGACTTGCGACCACTACCTCAGGATGAGGCAGTTTCTGCGTCCGCACTGGCCGATGACGTGGTGAACGTTTAGCATCCGGACGCCATGACCTCCGAACGCAAAGAAGCGATCCATGCACCGCACCAGCCGCTGACCGACTACTACGCCAGCGAGGCCGAGCGTGCAGGTTTTTTGCGCGCTATCTTCGACAGCACCGCCCAAGACTATGACCGCATGGAGGCCGTTCTGGGCCTGGGCACGGGCGCGTGGTATCGCGGTGAGGCGCTCAAGCGGGCCGGTCTCACGGCCGGTATGCGCGTATTGGACATAGGCACGGGCACGGGCTTGGTAGCGCGCGCCGCCGTGCGCATCACTGGCGATCCATCACTTGTGGTGGGCGTTGATCCGAGTCCCGGAATGATGGCGCAGGCCAACCTTCCGGGTGTTCAGTTAGTCGAAGGGCGCGCCGAGGAGGTCCCGTTCCCGGACGCCAGTTTCGATTTCGTGAGTCTGGGTTACGCGCTGCGGCATGTGAGCGACCTGTCAGTGGCCTTTGCGGAGTTCAAGCGCGTGCTGAAACCCGCGGGGAAGCTATGCCTGCTTGAAATCACCAAGCCGGAGAGCGCTTGGGGACGCAGGCTGCTCAAGGTCTACATGAGGAGCGTGCTCCCGTCCCTGGCCTTCGTGGTCAGTCAAAACAAGCACGGCACGCGGAAACTGTGGCGCTACTACTGGGACACCATCGAGGCTTGCGTGCCGCCGCACCAGGTCGTGACGACGCTGCAGTCCGTCGGTTTCGTTGATGCCCGACGTCACGTTGATGCCAAAGGCCTTCCCATCCTCGCCGAGTACCAGGCTACGAAACCGTAAGGGATGAGCATGCAGCCACTTACTTGGACGTCAGCGCGACCGGGCCGCGTTCCCAGAAGAGGCTCGCCGCCTTAGCTCGGGCGTCCTGGCTCGTATCGAACTCGGAGGTCTCATGGAGGCGAAAGTTAGGTATGTGGGCTGAGGTCGACGGGGAGAATCGCAGCCAGGCGGGCGAGAAGGGGGTGCTGTGTCTGGCACCTCGACCAAGGCAGCCGCTCAGCGACGCGCGCACAGGAGCACGTTGGCGAACGGCGTGCCTCGGCTCATCGGCTCGGTCTGCACGCTGAAGTCGAGCGCTTCGAGTGCCGCGCGCCACTGGGCCACGCTGCGGCAGTGGAACAGCGTCGCGCCGTGCCCGCGCGCGAGAGCGACGCTGCGATCGACCCAGTTGCTGACGCGAAACGGCAGACCGGCCGAGGCGTCGCCCACGCGCAGCAGCAGCACGCCGCCGCCGTCAAGCGACCGGCGAACGCGGCGCAGCACGTCGTCCTGCGCTGCGCGATCCATGTAGTGCAGCACGTCGAGGATCACGATGGCGTCTGCGACGCCGAGCTCCACGCTGCGGATGTCGCCCGCCTCCACGCCGCAGCCCGGGCCCAGGGCGCGCTGCGCGCGCGCCACGTCGGATGCCATCATCTCGATGCCGCGATAGGCCGCGATGCGCGGCCGGTCGGATGGAACGCCCTGCCGGTTCCATCCTTCGTGGTCGGCGGAGCCGGTGCGGACGTCAGTCGCCGCCAGCAGTGCCCCGAGCAGCCCCTGGCCACAGCCCAGGTCGAGTACGCGCGCCCCCTCGGGGATGAGTCGCGCCTCGAGCAGGTAGCGGAACACGGGATCGCCGAGCAGCTTGCCGCGCGCGAAGCGCCAGGCGAAGCGGCCGGCGACGCGATAGGGCTCGCTGGCTGCCTCGACGAGGCGAGCGTAGGCGTGGTCGTCGATCAATCGAGCACGGCGGGCTCGAGCCGTTGCGTGGGTGGACCCGAGATCATGGACTTGAGTCCATGGCATCTGGCTGCCGAGGTTGCACGCGGTGCCGGACGGTCGTGCACGCGGCCCGGCGTGCGCCGTCTTGCGCGGGCGCCCGCGCCGGCGCTATCAGGTCGCCGGTCATGTGCCGCGCATCGCTCCGAGGAGCCGGGCACGCGTGAGGGGCCCTTGGCGGAGAGTGGCCTGCGCGGTGGTCGGCATCGCGATCGGCGTGCTCGCGTCCGGCTGCCAGTACCTGGGAATGGTGCGCGACCAGCGCGCGATGCGCCGACAGTTCGCGCGTGAGCCACGGCTCGCCCTGCAGCGCGCCATGGCGCCGGGAGACGGCTATCGTGTCGCGGGCCGGATCACGGGGGCCGAGGCTCGCGACGAGGCGATCCTGCTGGTCGCCGTCGGCCACGAACTCGCCGCCGACGAGATCGTCGGCTGGAAGCTCGTCGCCCGCCCCATCGACTCGTACAACCTCCTGCTTCCCGAGGGGGACTACGACTTGCTGTTCTTCGCCGACGGCGATCGCGACGGCGTGTTCGAGTCGAGCGAGCTGGTCGGGAGCACGGATCCGTCGGCCCCCGTCGGTGTCCGGTCGGCCGCGTCCATCGACGGCTTCGCCATCGACGGCCCGGTGGTCGCCGTCGACCTGGCGAGCCCCCGGGCGGCGAGCGTGCCCGTCCGGATCGAGGTCAAGCGCTCGAGCAACGTCTTCGCGTCGCTCGACGACGACTTCTTCGCGGCCCGCTGGGGGCAGCGCGGTCTGTTCCACCCGATCGAGCTGATGGTGCACACCCAGGGGTACTTCTTCGGGCTCGAGGACCCCGACCCGCGCAAGACGCAGGTGCTCTTCGTGCACGGCATCGGCGGTGCGCCGGTCGAGTTCGCTTCGCTGGTCGCGGGTCTCGATCGATCGCGCTATCAGCCGTGGTTCTTCTTCTATCCGTCGGGGTTGCCGCTCGCGCAGATCGCGGCCGTACTGAGCTCGACGCTCGAGCTGTCGGCGGCGGAGCTGGGGCTGGAGCGCGTGGTGATCGTCGCGCACAGCATGGGTGGGCTGGTCGCCTACGAGGCCGTCACGATGCTGTCGCAAAGGGAGCCGCCGCGCTGGCTGAAGCTGCTCGTCTCGATTGCGACGCCCTACGGTGGCGACGACGGGGCACGCCGTGGCGTCGAGCGTGCGCCGGAGGTCGTGCCCTCGTGGCGCGACGTCGCGACCGGCAGCGACTTCGTGCAGCGCATCGCAGCGACGCCGCTGCCGGCCACGATGCCCTTCTACCTGCTCTTCGCCTACGACAACGGCGCCCGGCTCGGGCGTGTGAGCCCGAGCGGCGACGGCACGATCACGATGCGCAGCCAGCTCGCACTGCCGGTGCACCGGCGCGCGCAGCGCTCGTACGGGATCGACGCCACCCATACCGGCGTGCTCACCGATCCGACGACCATGTCGATCCTGGTGGGCGCGCTCGACGAGCACGCGGCGCCGGAACGCTGAGCGCCGCCGCAGCGCTTAGAGTACACCGTGAGAGACCGACGAGTCAGGCGAGGTTCCCACGGAACCCGGGTGCCGAGGTCCGCGCGGTGCTGACCCCGCAAGACCACGCGGTCAGACCCCGATCGAAGTTCGGTCCTGAGCGACCCCCGGCGGCGCTCGATCCGGCCACGGACGCGGGGCCGACGAAGCCGTCGTCGGCGCCCTCGATGTTGGCGAAGCTGGTCGCCCGCGCGAGCGGTTCTCACCTGCCGCGCGCGCGCGTCAGCTTCCCGCGTGCGTTGCGCGGCAGCGTCTCCGCCGCCTCGAGCCGGACCGTGCGCGCGGCGGCCGGGATCGCGCTCCGGATCTCCTCGCGGATCCTGCGGAACACATCGTCGGTCTGCCAGGCCGGGTCGACGACGACGCGTACCATGACGCGTGCGAGATCGCGCTCGTCCACGTCTCCGACGACCATGCACTCCCGCACGCCGGGCAGACGTAGCAGCCGCCGCTCGACCTCGGCCGGACGCACGAACTGGCCACGGACCTTGAAGCGATCGTCCAGGCGGCCCAGGTAGACGAAGCGACCCTCGCCGTCGATCTCGACCTCGTCGCCGGTCTCACACCAGGCCTCGCCGATCGGTTCGATCCGACCCTCGAGCCCATCCGACGAGATGCCGATGGCTCGACTTTCCCCCCGCACCGACAGCGCGCCCCGTCGATGCGGAGCCGGTGCCGCCCCGCCGACACGGACCTCGAAGCCCGGTACAACGCCGCCGAGCGAGCCGGGTCGTGCTGCCGCCAGATCCGCCGCCAGGAAGGAGTTGAACATCTCCGTACAGCCGAGGTTGTCGAGCGGGCGCTGGCCGAACGTCGACCGCCAGCGCTCGAACACGGACTCGGCGAGAGGCTCGCCCGCGGACAGGACGAGGCGCAGGTGCCGCAGTGCAGCGCCCCAGCTCGGCCGGTCGCCGAGGCGCGCGATCGCTTCCAGCGACCATGGCCCGCTGACCAGGACGGACGCCTCGTGGCGGCGCAGCTCGTGGAGGACCGTCGGCAGCCTGAGGTCGCCCGGGAGAATCGCGGCGGCACCGGCGAGGAGCGGGAACAGGAGGTTGTTGCCGAGCGCGTAGACGAACGGCAGTCCAGCCGTCGCGATCGTCCGGTCTCCCGGCTTCAGGGCGAGGATCCCGCGGCCGAACGCCTCGTAGGCCGCCCGCGGACCCCGGTGGGCATGGACCACGGCGCGCGGGTCGCCGGTCGTTCCCGAGGTGAACGTCCACAGAGCCGGGTCGTCGGCGTGGACCGCCGGCGGCTCGTGCGGAGCCGGCGGCCGGGGCCCGACCCAGGCCAGGATCGCTTCCGTGGCGATCGTCTCGCGCACCCCGATCGAAAGGTCACGATCCCCGAGTGCTCCGGCCACGCGCCAGTTGTGCACGATACGGTCCAGGCCGCTCCCGGGCTGGGCATCGACGAGGAGCGGCACGCATCGCGAGTACAGGCTCGCGAGGAGGGCCAGAGCGACGGCCATCTGATCGTAAGCCACGATGAGAACGCGGCTGCCGGGCGGAAAACGCTCATCGATCTCCGCCGCTCCATGTGCGGCTGCGGCTGCGAGCTCGGCGTAGCTCAGCCGGCGTGCACCGCCGAGAACGGCGGGTGCGGTCGCGGATGGCGGCTCCGCCAGCGCGCCCCAGAGGAGGTGGTTTCGTGGATCCTTGCTTCGCACGGGTCGCAGCATCGCGTGGGGTGCGCCGGGGACCACGCTCAGCGCGCCGCGCGGCGCTCGGCGCGCCGCTGCGCCGAGAGCCGGAGTCGCTTCGCGCGGTCCCGCTCGTTCTTCGGCAGCAGCGTCTTCGGGCCGCCCTGCAGCCACTCGTTGAGGCGCGCGAGCTGCACGAGCAGCCCGAGCACGGGCAGCGTGCGCCAGGACGGCGACTCGTGGCCGGCAAGGATCGAGGTGACCTCGCGCCGGAGCCAGCCGATTCCCCGCAGGTCGGGCGGCTCGATGAAGACCTCGCGGAACGGCGGGTCGTACCAGGCGTGAATGAACTTCGAGAAGACCTTCAGGGACGCCCGGGACTTGGCCACGTAGCGGTCGAAGTCGCGCGCCCTTGGCAGCCGCCCGTCCCGCAGCGCGGCTTCCGCGGCCCGGCTCGCTCGCCGGGCGCCGATCATCGCGAGGTGAACCCCCGACGAGAAGATCGGATCGACGAAGTTTCCGGCGTCGCCGATCACCACCCAGCCGTCGCCGGCGAGGTCGCGGAGCTTGTACTGAAAATCGGCGGTTGCCTCGATCTCCCGGGTCCGCACCGCGCCGTGCAGGCGGGCGGCGAGCGGTGGCAGCCGCTGCACGGCCTCGTTCCACAGCGCCTCGTGATCCATGCCGGCGCGGCGGCGCCGCGCGTACCATGCGTTGTCCATGGTGACACCGACCGACGTTCGGCCCTCGCCGAAGGGGATGATCCAGGCCCACCCGAAGGAGCCCGCGACCAGCCCGATCGTGCCCGCGTCGGTGCCCGTGGAGTGTCGGACGCCGTCGAAGTGCGCGTACAGGGCGATCTTGTTGAGCCGCGGATCGCGCTCCCGCATGGCGCGCTGCCTGCCGAGCAGGGTCGAGCGCCCCGAGCAGTCGGCGAGCAGGCGCCCGGCCACTCGCCGGCGGGTTCCGTCGGCGAGCTCGAGGTCGACGCCTGCCGCGCGATCGCCCTCGAACCACACCTGCTCGGCCCGGGTCGCGTCGAGGCACTCGACGCCCGCGGTGCGGGCGGAGTTCCAGAGCAGAAGATCGAACTGCGCTCGCGGCACCTCGTAGGCGAACGGGGACGACGCTCTGGCGCCGTCCGCGAAGTTCACGAAGCGGACGCCTCGGCGGTCGGCCAGCGAGAAGTACGCCCCGTACTTGCGCAAGAAGCCCGCCTGCTCGAGCGCTTCCTCGAGCCCCAGCTCGCGCCAGACCTTCGCTGTCCCGGGCAAGAGGCTCTCGCCGATCGTGAACCGGGGGTGTCGGTCCCGCTCCAGAAGCAGAACCTCGAAGCCGCGCTTCTTCATCAGGTGGGCGAACGTGGTGCCGGCAGGACCTCCGCCGATCACGACGACGTCGTACGCGCTCCGTGAAGGGCTCTGTGGGCTTGGCTCCGTCATCCGGACCTCATCGGCTGATTCGAACGCTCCCGACCTGCTCACCGCAGCCGTGGCGGATACACTCGATCCGCACCGGATCGGAAGGCTCCGGAAGCAGCGGAACGGTCAAGCGGTGGGGATTCTCGGTCACCGGCACGGCGAAGCGCAGGCGATCGCGCAGCATGAGCAGGGCGGCGGCACAGTGGAAGGCCGTACCGGTCATCATGCTCCCGTACACCGGCGAGTACGCCGCCACCGCTCGAGCGCCTGCCACCGCTCGATAGGGCGTTTCATCCTCCGTCAAGCCGTCGGAGTCGACCAGGACGAGGTCGGCGGCGTCGAGCGACGGCGCAGGCGCCACCTCGAGCGTCCCGTAGCACCGTGACGCTCGGTCACGAGCGAGCACGAAGAACACGCTACCCTCGCCCGGCACCGCCTCGGGTGCTGCTCCGAAGCGCAGCGGCTCGATCCGGCCGTCCGGGGCGAGCCGGATCCGCTCGCGACAGACGTACTCCATCACGGCGCCGCACTCCTCGGCTGCTCCGACCAGAACGTGCGAGCAGCGTCCTTCCGACAGCCACGCCGACGCCACGAGGAGAGCCTGGTGAAAAGAGAGGTGGAACTGGGTCAGCGTCGTTGTGGGGCCGTGGGCTCCCAGGTGGAGTGCGATGTGCGACGCGGCCGCGTTCTGCACGGAGCGTGAGAACAGCGTCGGCGAGGGCGCCGCTTCGCCGAACTCGAGCATCTCGTCGAGGAAGCGGAAGGCGGTCGCGTGCGATCCGAGACCGCTCGCAACGACGATGCCGACATCGGTGCTGCCCGGTGCGACCGCGAGACCGGCATCGACCACCGCATCGGCGGCGGCGAGCACCGCCATCTTCGTGAAGCGGTCCGCACGTCGCATCTGTCCGAGGATCGCGCGGTCGCGCAGCAGCGCGTCGTCCACCGCGTGCACCGGCACCTCCGCGCCGGGCAGAGAGGCGACCGCGCGCCACGTCGGTGCTCGCCAGCCCTCGCGCAGCGCGGCCGCGAGCGCGTCGAGACCGCGGCCGCGGCTGAAGACGATGCCGATGCCGGCGACGTTCATCGCCGCTCCCGCGCCCGATGCAGGACGATCATCACCGCTCCCGCGTTCGCCGCAGCACGAGTGCGGCATTGCCGCCGCCGAATGCCAGGGACGTGGAGACCGCGTGGTCGCGCTCGACCCGGGTGCGCCGCGCAAGCGGACGGATGCCGATCTGCGGGTCGCAGGTGGCGAACCCGGCACTCGCCGGCACCTCGCCGTCGCGCAGCGCGAGCGCCGTGAACGCCGCCTCGAGGCCGCCGGCGGCGCCGAGCGTGTGCCCGGTGATGCCTTTGGTCGACAGGAAGCGGACGTCCTTGCCGAAGACGCGCGCCAGGGTCGCCGCTTCGACCAGGTCGTTGTCCATCGTTCCGGTGCCGTGGGCGTTCACGAAGTCGACGTCCTCCGGCGTGATCGCCGCGGCCCGCAGAGCCCAGCGCAGCGCCGCCTCCAGCCCGACTCCCTCGGGATGGGGCGCCGTCAGGTGGTACGCGTCGATCGCCGAGCCGTACGCCGCGAGGACGAGATCCGCGCTTCGCCCCCGCGATTGCAGGCTCTCGGGTGTCTCGAGCACCAGGACGCCCGCCCCCTCCCCGAGGTTGAGCCCACCGCGGTCTCGGTCGAAGGGCCGGCAGGGCGCACTCGACAGGATGCCGAGAACACCGAAGCCGGACAGCGGCACCGAGCAGATCTCGTCCGCGCCCCCGGCCACCGCGATGTCGCAGTACCCGGCAGTGATCCAGGACCGCGCGATGCCGATCGCATCGGCGCCCGACGAGCACGCGTTGACCACCGTCACGGCCGGGCCGGACGCGCCGAGCGAGCGCTGCAGGGCACCTGCGAGGTTCCCGTGCAGATAGCGTTCGACCGAATCGAGCTTCGCGGGTGCGCCTGCCCGATAGGCGCGATAGAAGTCGAGGTCGTTGACCTGGCTCGCCACCGTGGTGCCGAGACAGATGCCCACCCGCCGCCCGTCCGGAAGCGGCAAGAGCCCGGCGTCCTGCAGGGCCTCGAGGACCGCCGTGCGGGCGAGGTCGAGGGTCCGCAGCCCGGGCGCGGGATCGTCCTGCTGCAAGCGAGCGACCTCGAAGACGGGATAGGACAGCTGCGACGGGAACACCGAGACCGGGCCAGGCCGGCGCGCGCCGGTGCGCAGGGATTCTCTGGTTGTCGCGACGCCGATCCCGGCGGCGGAGATCACGCCCAGCCCGGAGATGACGACGTCCTTCATCCTCGCGTCGTTCCCGCGTCGTTCGATTCCGACCGGGATCAGCTCGCCTGGAGGCCGTCGTGGATCCAGTGGACGAGCGTGTCGAGCGACTGGAAGATCTCGCGCGCCTCCTCCTCGTCCACGATCTCGAGGCCGTAGTTGCGCTGAACGAGAACGACGATCTCGACTGCGTCGAGCGAATCGAGGCCGAGCCCCTCGCCGAAGAGGATCTCCGCGTCACCGATCTCGTCGGGGACGACGTTCTCGAGTGCGAGGCTCTCGACGAGAAGGTGCTTCATCTCCCGTCGAATCTCTTCGAGTGACCTGGACTTCTGCATTGCCGGGAACCTCAGCTTCGGGGATCGCGCCGCAGGCTTTAGCCGATCGTCCTGGGGATGACGAGCCTCTCAGACCAGCCGACGGTGTGGGATCGGGAGGAGTCGGCGCAGCACGAGCCGGGTATGGACGCGGGTCAACCGGAGGTTGTCGACGAACGGCCGGAAGCGGGACACGCGGAGGTGCGGCGGCGGGTAGTGCACCGCGATCGGGACGCTGCGCAGCGGCAGGCCGGCCCAGACCGCCCGGGCGAGGATCTCGGCCTCGAAGTCGAAGCGCGAGCCCATGCACCGGATCCGCGAGATCTGCTCCACGGGATAGGCGCGAAATCCGCTCTGGCAGTCGTCGAGCCAGACGCCCGACTCGACCCACAGCCAGAAGTTGCCGAACCGCCGCCCGAAACGACTCGACCGGGGAGCCTGCGTTTCCTCGAAGCGCCGGGCGCCGACGATCAGGGCCGGCGCGGAGCTCCGCAGATCGGGGAGGAACGACTCCAGGTCGCGCGGGAAGTGCTGACCGTCCGCGTCGATGGTCAGTGCGATGCGGCCGCCCCGGGACTTCACGTACTCGATCCCGGTGCGGATCGCCTGCCCCTTGCCGCGATTGCGATCGTGCGACAGCACGGTGACGTCGACGTCCGCCAGGACGGCGCGCAGGTCGACGTCCGTGCTGCCGTCGTCGACGACCACGACGTGATCGAGCAGCTGCCTGCACTCGCGCACGACCGCGCGCACGGTCGTGCCGTCGTTGTGGACCGGCACCACCCACCAGACCGAGCTCAGCGCGTCACGTTCCGCCTGCGGGTCGACCATCAACACCTGTCGCCCGCGCCCCGCGCGGCGGGGCGCGATTCCGCTCGTGGTCGCATCCGGTACCGGATCGGCAGGCTCGCGAGGCTCGGGATCATGTTGGCGGCGACGCGCTGTGGACGACCGGCGAGCTCGACGCGGTCGACCCGCCGGACGAACTCTTCGAGAACCGCACCGGTCATCCGCCGTGCGAGCCGGCCGCCGAGACAGGCGTGCTCGCCGACCCCGAGTGCCACGTGCGGATTGGGCGTCCGTGCGAGGTCGAGCTCGTCCGGATTCGCGAAGACCTCCTCGTCCCGGTTCGCCGACGCGTGGAACAGCAGGACGCGATCTCCGGCACGGATCGTTCGGTTACGCAGAGGATGATCCTGCGTCGCCGTCCGCATCATGTACACGACCGGAGAGACGAAGCGCAGGATCTCGTCGGCCGCGGTGGCCGTGAGCGCGGGATCGGTCGCCCAGCGCCGCAAGGCGTCGGGTCGCTCGATCAGCGCGAGGAGGCCGCCGGCAACCGAGCCCCGCGTCGTCTCGTGACCGGCGGTCACGGTGACGAGGCCGTACGACAGGGTCTCCATGCGCCCCATCGGGCACCCGTCGATCTTCGCGGTCGCGAAAGCCGTCGCGAGATCGTCGCGCGGCTTCGCACGGCGATCCTCGATCAAGCGCGAGAAGTAGGAGTAGAACTCGAAGAACGTCTCCCGGTTGCGACCCGCGTGGTCGGCCTCGGCCTGTGCGATGTCCTCGCGCTCGAAGATCTCGCGCGTGACCTCCATCAGGAAGGGCTCGTCGCACTCGGGAACGCCGAGGAGCGTCGCCACGACGTGCAGCGGGTAGCGTGTGGCGACGCTCTCGACGAAATCGCACTCGCCCTCGTCGCCGAGCGCGTCGATGAGCCGTCGCGCAGTCCCGGTCACCACGGACTCGAGCCGAGCGAGCGCGGCCGTCGTGAACCAGGGAGCCGCGACCCGCCTGTACGCGCCGTGCTCCGGCGGGTCCATGTTGATGATGCTCCGCATCTGGTGCGCCGACTCGCGTGTCGTTCGCTCGAGCGCGATCCCCGGCGCGTTGACGAACAGCGTCGGCTGGCAGGAGAGCGCGACCACGTCGCTGTGTCTGGTCACGGCCCAGAAGGAGGGCCAGCCGTCGACCGTGAAGTGCGCGACCGGTGCTTGACGACGGAGTCGGGCCCACTCCCCGTGCGGGTAGCCGAGCTCCTTGTAGGCGCTCGGCTCGACGAAGCGCCGCGGGTCGACCGTGCTCATGCCGGCCGGTGACGAGCTGGCGCGCAGCGCTCGAGCCGCGCGGCGCGCTGCCTTGGCGCGCGAGACGGGGCTGCGCTCCGGAAGCGGCGCCAGCTGCTGACCCGGGGCCTTTGCATGCGCTGCGTTTATCGTCGAACATCCGACGGGCGCAAGGCGGTCTCCTGGCGGCAGGGCTCACCCTGCGCACGGGCTTGAATCCAGAAACCCGAGCAGGTAGCGCACCCTGCCGGTCGACATGACGCACGCCGCTCCAGGGGAAGATTGGCATCGACGTCGCGAGCGCGGGTCGCTCTGGGCGATGCACCTGGTCGCGTGGCTGTACCGCATCGTCGGTCACCACCTCGCCGCGCCACTCGTCGATCCGATCGTCGCGTACTTCTTCCTCACCGACGGCGCCGGTCGTCGCGCCTCGCGCGCCTATCTCGAGCGACTGTTCGCGACGCCGGGCGGCGCCTGGCGGCTGGGGCGAGCGCCACGGCTGTCCGACTCCTTCCGGCACTACCTGGAATTCGGCCGGACGGTCATGGAGCGCATGGGAATCTGGCTCGGGCGCGGGGACGGCTTCTCCGTCGAGGTCGAGGGCTGGGAGAATCTCGAGAACCTCATCCGCGACGGCCGCGGTGGGTTGATCCTCGGGGCCCACGTCGGGAGCTTCGACGCGATGCGACTCCTGGCGCGAAAGTCGTCACCCCGCGCCGTCAAGATTCTCATGCACACCGCCCATGCGGCACGGATCGGCGAGATCTTCCGCCGGCTCGGCGAGATCTCGGGAACCCCGTCGGAGATGGGTGTGATTCCGGTGCGTGCGGGATCGTTCGAGCACGTCCTCGAGGTCAAGCAATGCATCGCCCGCGGTGAGGTCGTGGCGATCCTCGCCGACCGCATGCACCCTCTGGAGCGGGGAGGGCGGGTGCCGGTGACGTTCCTCGGCCACACCGCCTACCTTCCGGAAAGCCCCATGCGGCTCGCCGCGGTGCTCGGTTGCCCGGTGGTGCTGATGGCGGGGCTCCGTGTCGCACCGCGACGATACGTCGTCGTCGTCGAGCCCCTGGCGGAGAGGCTCGTCCTGCCGCGTGGCTCTGCCGCGGAGCTGCGCCGGGCCTGCCAGCGCTACGCCGACTGGCTCGCGCGCCTGTGCGAGCGGGCCCCGCTGCAGTGGTTCAACTTCTTCGACTTCTGGGCCGGGCCGCCGGACCTCGAGCCGACGGGCACCGGAGCCACGCCTCCTCGCGAGCCTCGCTCGACCGGCGCACGTCCGTCTGCCGGACCGCCGCGCGAGGCGCGGACGGAAAGCGCTTGATTTCCGGGGCCCGATCGTCCACCCCCGGAACCGCGGAAGCGATCCTCGGAAGCGACTCGGACACGATGTTCGGACGCGGTGCAGGGCGCGCGCTGGGGGTTTCCGCGCATCGATCGAGGTCCCGATGAAGATCCTGATGATGTCGGCGAACGTGTCCTCCGAGCCGTACGCCGTCTATCCCCTCGGCATGAGCGTGATCGCCGGTGCCCTCGTGCGCGCCGGACACGACGTCCACCAGTACGACTTCCTCCAGGCAGGGATGTCGCTGGACTCGGTCGCGGAGGTCGTTCGTGAGCAGGCGCCGGAGCTGATCGGGATCTCGATCCGCAACATCGACAGCGTGAACATGCTGAACGAGAAGCGGTACATCGAGACCGCGGCGCAGATCGTCGCGCAGATCCGCGAGCTCACCGACGTCAAGGTCGTGATCGGCGGGTCGGCGGTGTCGATCATGCCCGAGGCGATCATGGACGTCGTCCGCGCCGACTACGCCATCGTCGGAGAGGGCGAGGCGCTCATCGTCGACTTCGTCCGCAACGCGGAGCGGGGAGTCTTCCCGGCGGCGTCCATTCTTCGCGTCCCGCGAATGCTCGATGGGGCGCAGTTCGCAGCCCCCCTCTACGATCCGATCCTGATGGACTACTACCTGCAGCAGGGCCGCATCGCGAACGTGCAGACCAAGCGCGGCTGCACGTTCAAGTGCGTCTACTGCAACTATCCCGTGCTCGAGGGGAAGACGATTCGCGCGCGGAACGCCGATCTCGTCGTCGACACGGTCGAGATGCTGCTCGAGCGTCACGACGTCAAGCATATCTTCTTCGTCGATTCCGTCTTCAACGACGGCCAGGGAGAGTTCCTGGAGGTCCCGAAGGCGATGAAGCGCCGGGGCCTGTCCGTCCCCTGGACCGGGTTCTTCAAGCCCGAAGGGCTCGACGACGCGAGCGTCGCACTGATGGCCGAGACCGGCCTCGCGCACGCCGAGGTCGGCGCGGATGCCGCAACCGACATCACGTTGAAGCGCCTGGCGAAGAAGTACCGTTATCGCGACATCGTCGAGAACAACGCGCTGCTCCATCGCCACGGAGTGCACGCAGCCCACTTCTTCATGTTCGGCGGACCCGGCGAGACCGAGGAGACGGTTCGCGAGGGCATCGACAACATCCGCCGCCTCGAGAACACGGTGTCGTTCATCGCGATGGGGCTGAGGATCTTTCCGGGGACTCCGCTCGCGAAGGTCGCGGACCAGCACGGGCTCTACGCGCGCGACTATCAGTCGCTCGACCCGATCTACTACGTCGCCCCCGGCCTCGACGTCGACTGGCTGTACGAGACGCTGAGCGAAGGATTCGGCGACCTCCGGCACTGTGTCTTCCCGCCGCACGCGCTCGATCGGGACTTGCAGTTCCTCTACAAGAAGGGGCACTCCGGCTTCCTCTGGGAGCTGATCATTCCGGGACGGGAGCGCGAGCGGCGCCGCGGTCGTCCCCGACCCCGCGCCGATCTGCGGCGGGCCGATCCACCCGGCAGCTGATCGAATCCTGGTGCCGCGTACCTCGCGGGGGCGCAGCGCCGCCGCCGTTCCCTTCCGCTGCGGCGTCGAGTAGGGATCCCGCAGTCCCGTGCCGCAAACACCGATCCCGCCCGGGCCGACTCCGGCCAGGTCGCTCGCTGCCGCGTTCTCCGACGTGCGCCGCGCCGATCCGCGAGCGCTCGCGATCCTCGACACCGATCGGAAACGCGCGCTGACCAGGGACGACCTCGCGCGCGCGGCCGACGGCACGGGTCGTCTCGTCGATGGCTTCCCGCCGGGCACGATCCTCGCGGTGCAGGTGCCCAACGGGCCCGCGTTCTTCGCCGCCATCCTGGCGTGCTGGCAGCGGGACCTCGTCCCGATGCCCGTGGACCACGACGTCGCCGCACCGGCGCTCGACGACCTGTGCCGGAGGACGGGTGCCGTGTCGGTGCTGCACGCCGGCCCGGACGACGACCTGGTGCTCCGGGTCGGCCCGCGGGACGCCGGCGGCCAGCTCGCGATGCCGCCCGGCGTGGCATTGCTCAAGGTCACGTCGGGCAGCACCGGCGAGCCGCGTGCCGTGGTCCTCGAGGCGGACGCACTGCTCGCGGGCGTTGGCCAGATCGTGTCGACGATGCAGCTCGAGCCCGCCGATCGCAATCTCGTCACGATCCCGCTCGCGCACTCGTACGCGTTCGACAACGTCGTGCTGACGCTGCTGCGCGACGGCATGGCCGCCGTGCTGGCACGCGACCTGACGCCGCGCCGCCTGCTCGCGGCGGCCCGCGACGCCGGCGCGACCGTCCTGCCGACGGTCCCGTTCCTGATCGACGTGCTCGCGCGAGCGCAGCGCGACGGTGCGCTGCCGGTGCTCCGGCGCGTGATCTCGGCGGGCGCGCCGCTGCCGGCGCGTGCCCGGGAGCGCTTCGCGGCGGCGTTCGGCGTGCGCCCGCGGACGTTCTACGGAGCGACCGAGTGCGGCGGCATCGCCTTCGACCGCGAGGGCGTTGCCGAGCTGCCCGACGGCTGCGTCGGTACGGCGCTCGACGGCGTGCACCTCTTGCTGGAAGAGACCGACGAGGACGGTGTCGGCCGCGTGTACGTGCGCAGCGCGTCCGCCGCGGGGCGGTATCTGCCGGAGTCGCTGGCCGAGGCAGGCGAGGACGTGCTCGGTCGCGGGCGCTTTCGCACCGCGGACCTCGGGCGGCTCGACGCGCAAGGCCGCCTCCACCTCGTCGGGCGCGTGCACGACGTGGTGAACGTCGGGGGGCGCAAGGTCTACCCGGCGGAGGTCGAGCGCGTGATCCGGGCGGTGCCCGGCGTGCTCGACGTCGTCGTGACCGGCGAGGCACGCTCGGCGGTCGCCGACGCACTGCGTGCGGTGGTCGCGGCCGAGCCGCACGTCACGCGCGCCGAGGTCGCGGCCGCCTGCGAGCAGCGCCTCGCGCGCCACAAGGTGCCGCGCTCGATCGAGCTGGTCGCGGAGCTGCCCCGGACGCTGCGTGGCAAGATCGACCGCCGCAGATTGGACGCCCGCTGCGCGAACGATTAAACCGACGGTCCCGGCTCCCGGCCGGTCGAGCGTTCATGACCAGAGCGGAAATTCGCCACCGTGCCAAGGAGCTGCTCATCAGCGGCCTCCGGCTCGAGGTCTCCCCCGAGGAGATCGTCGACGCCGAGCCCATCTTCGGCTCGGGCCTCGGCCTCGACTCGATCGATGCGCTCGAGTTCGTGGTGCTGATCGAGGAGAACTTCGGCGTGGCGATCCCGGACGAGACGGTCGCGAAGGACGCGCTGGCCTCGATCGACGCACTCGCCGAATTCGTCGAGGGCGAGCGTCGCCGGCAGAATCTCTCCTGAGCGGACGCCGGCCACCTTGCGGCGCGGGCGGCGGCGGCGAAGGATGACCTCGATGACCCGCCGGCGGATCGCTCTGGCGTGCGATCGGGGGCGTGGCACGGCCGCCGCCCTCGCGATGCTCGCCGTTCTGGCGGCGGGCGTGCCGCCGACCGGCGCGGTCGCACCCGAGGACCCGCGCACCGGCGCGGGGGGGGCCGCGTCCCCCGGATGCGGCCGCCCGGAGCAGTGTCTCGCGCGCATGGTCGAGGCGCAGCGCGGCATCTCCGGGATCCGCGCCGGGTTCCGGCAGACGAAGCACGTGGCGCTGCTCGCCGAGCCGCTGGTCTCGACGGGTCGCTTCGCGTTCGAGCGACCCGACCGCGTGCGCTGGGAGATGGTGGCGCCGGAGCGCCTCATCGTGGAGATCGCGGGCGGCGAGCTGCGCGCCGGACCGCCCGGGGCGGTCGCGGAGGTCGACGCGGGGCCGGCCGTCGGCCTGTTCCGTGACCTCGGCGGCATCTTCACCGGGGCGCCGGCCTACGCCGACGGGCAGCGCTTCGCGCTCGCGCCCGGGACGGCTGGTCCGTGGAGCTTCGTCCTGACGCCCCGCGATCCCTCGGTAGCGCGGGTGATCCGCACGATCGTCATCGAGCTCGACCCGGCGAGCGGCGGGCCGCGCCGGGTGACGATCGCCGAGAACGGCGGCGATCGCACGGAGATCGAGCTGCTCGACGCAAAGGTGGAGCGCGCGGGGAAGCTGGAGCGCGACGCGGAGGTGGAGCGAGCGGGGAAGCTCGAGCGCGACGCGGAGGTGGAGCGCGCGGGGAAGCTGGAGCGCGACGCGGAGGTGGAGCGAGCGGGGAAGCTCGAGCGCGACGCGAACGTCGAGCGCGCCGCCCCGGAAGGCGCGGGCCCGTGACGGGCGCGGGGCGCCGCTGCCTCGCGGCTCTCGCGCTGTCGGTCGCGGCCGCCTGCGCGGTGCGCCGGCCCGCACCG
>Ga0194132_10001816_pt1 | contig 42219 bp, 44 predicted proteins | sample TA2KigOf80mmetaG_FD_148612 | JGI IMG/M metagenome (GOLD analysis project Ga0194132, IMG submission 148612) | Freshwater microbial communities from Lake Tanganyika, Tanzania - TA2015054 Kigoma Offshore 80m | ecosystem: Environmental > Aquatic > Freshwater > Lake | place: Tanzania: Lake... | reverse complement strand
CTTCTCGCTTATCGCGAACTCGACGACGCGCTCGGCCTGATGGCTGTCGCGGGCCAGCACCTGGTCGATGGGCGCACGGGCCGGAACGGTCGCCATGATCTGGTGGGCATGCTGCGCCAGTCGGTGTACGGCCGGCTGGCCGGCTACGAGGATGTGAACGACGCCGACCGGCTGGGGCGTGATCCGGCGATGCGCTGGATCGTCGGCGGCAAGGCTGTCGAGCGCGATGCGGCCTCGGCCAGCCAGATGGGGCGGTTCGAGACCGAGTGGCTCGCGAGCGACGAGAACCTTGCCGCGCTCAGCGATCTGTCCGGGCAATGGATCGACTCCATTCGCGACCGGCGTTCGCCGCGGTCCATCGTGCTCGACATGGACTCAAGCGTCAGCCCGACCTACGGCGATCAGGAAGGCACCCCCTACAACGGCCACTTCGCCTGCACCTGCTACCATCCACTATTCGTGTTCAACCAGTTCGGTGACCTGGAGCGTTCCGCGCTGCGCCCGGGCAACGTCCATTCGGCGGACGGCTGGAAGGACGTGCTCGAACCGGTCGTGGCCCGTTACCGCGAGCGCGACCTTCGCCGCTACTTCCGCGCCGATGCCGCCTTCGCCAACCCCGAGGTCTACGCGTTCCTGGAGGGCGAAGGCTACCAGTATACGATCCGGCTGCCGGCCAACCGCATCCTGCAGGAGCGCATCGGCTACCTGCTCAAGCGCCCTGTCGGTCGCCCGCCGCTGACGGTCCGGCGCTCCTACGCCAGCTTCAGCTATCAGGCACAGAGCTGGACGATGCCACGCCGCGTCGTGGCCAAGGTCGAGTGGCACCCCGGCGAGCTTTATCCCCGCGTCGGCTTCATCGTCACCAACCTGTCGCGTCCGGCGGAGCGGGTCGTCACCTTCTACAACAGGCGCGGCACGTGCGAGCAATGGATCAAGGAAGGCAAGACCGCGATCAAGTGGACCCGGCTGTCGTGCTGCTCGTTCGCCGCCAACGCGGTGCGTCTGCAGTTGCACGCGCTGGCCTACAACATCGCCGACTTCATGCGCACCCTGGTCTTGCCCGAAGCTGTCGCGCAATGGTCGCTGACCAGCCTTCGGGAGAAGCTGGTGAAGATCGGCGCCAAGGTCGTGCGCCACGCCCGCTACGCTGTCTTCCAGATGGCCGAGGTCGCGGTGCCGAGAGAACTGCTCACGCAAATCCTGCGGCTGATCGACGGACTGCGACGACGACCAGCCCCAGCGTAAGACCGAACGGGGCGAATGCGTCGTCACCACGGGAGAAGTGCGTCTGAATGACGAGAGTAAAGAGCCAAATCGATGGATCAAACGTCGTTCGGGAGGTCGTACAGGGCGGAAGCAACGGGGAAACGGGGTTGCACGCCCACGGTTTCCCCGGAACCGGCCAGACTGCTATGGTTTGCCTCGTTCCAAGGCGGGCATCTGGGGAATGTCGGCCTAGCTCGAATGAGAGCCGAAAAGGCGCGCCGCCCGATCGACGAATGACAATCCGCCCGATACCGATGAAGCTCCTCTATCTCACCATCGCGCTCGCAGCTCTCGTTGCCCTATCGATACTCCCCAAGGATGCGCCCCATGAGGACAGGTCGATGCGCGCCAAACTCTCCGACAATGATTACGCGCTAAACCAGTTGTCCATCCCGTACATCGAGGACCCTTATATTCAGGCTGCGGCAGCGCGAATCTATTGGTGTGGGACACCGACGATCCAGTATCTGGGGACCCACCCGGAGCCGGACCCATTATTTCTTCGCGCCAATGCCGTGAAGCTCGCAGCAAGTATTCGATTTTCTGGTGGAAAGGCTCGCTCGGGGTGGTGGGAGTCGAAGTGACGATCGCTGAAGGCGGCTTGCCGCAGGGCGGTCGACGTCTAATCAGGCCGCGCGAACCGCGCCGCCGACCGGTCGTGGTCTAGGGCGGGGCCAAGCGCAGCCGCCTCGGCGCCGTAGGCGGCGAGGCGCTCGGCGGCCGGATCCCAAGCTTCCGTCTCGAATGCGGTCGCCAGTTCTTGCAGTAGGCGTGAGAGCGTGATGAGGCGCGCACGCGCCGGTTCGTGGGCGGGCTCGGGGAAGCGCTCGTAAAGCGCGCCGAGTTCACGCCGCAACACCGCGACCACGGCGACGGCAACCACGCCATCGCGTGCGACGAACGCGACCTCGAGTCCCTCCTTGAATCGGTCGAGCCGGGCCAGTTCGCCGGCGAGCGAGACCGGCTCGGTCCGTGCGCTCGCGCTGCCGACGGCGGCGAGGTAGGCGAGGAGATCGGCACGCTCGGCTTCGGCGAGACCCAAGCCATAGTGGCGGTCGAAATGCGCGACGGTCGCGGCGAGCGTCGCGGCGCGGCCATCGTGGAAATAGGGTGCGGTCGCGGCGGCGCCCAATAGGCTCGCGGTGTCGAACACGCCACCGGTACCGACATCGTGGCGGCGGCGGTCGGTGAAAGCCTGCGCCGGCGGGTGGCACGCGGCGCACGAAAGCTGAGGCCGGCCCGGAAACGGGCGCGCGAACACCGCTTCGCCCCGTCTAGCCGCCGCGCTCGCCCGAGCCGATAACCGCCCGGCGCCGTCGAGGTTGGCGTTGGCGGGGAAGTCGAACTGGCGTTGGAACAGGACCAGCGCCTCGAGCGCGAGCGGCGAGGGCTCCTCGCCGTCGAACTCATCGACGATCGCGTGGCGGGTGAAGTCGGCGAGCGTCGGGAACTTGCCGGCGCGGCCATAGGGCGCGGTCGCCGCGACCCCGGCCAGGCTCGGGATGTCGCGATGGTTGGCGATGCCGTCGTCGGCGCGGCGATTGAAGAGGCGGGTAGTGACGTCGAGCCCGCCCGGCCGGGCGGAGAGCCCGCGGATGAAAAACTGCGGGTTGGTCGTGCCCTCGACGTGGCAGGCCTGGCACGAGAGGCCGCTCCGGCGCGCGACCGTGCCGAGGAGCTCGGGGGCGCGGAACAGCGCTTCGCCCAAAGCGGCATGCGCGGCATCGTCGGGATCGGCGGGCGGCCGGCGCGGGAGCGTGGGCCGGGTCAATGCCGGCGCGGCGGTCGCGCTCTCGCGCTGCCAGACGACCGGGGGTGGCGGTGAAACGATCTCGGACGCCGCGGCCGCCCCACCGACCGCGAGCGCCATCACCGCAGCGAAAATCGCGCGCGGCACCGGCCGCGGCATCGCCGTCGCCGTCAGGCGGCCTCGGTCCCGCCGACGGTCAGGCCATCGACCCGCATGGTCGGCTGGCCGACGCCGCACGGTATGCCCTGGCCGTCCTTGCCGCAGGTACCGACGCCGGCATCGAGCGCCAAGTCATTGCCGATCATCGCTACTTTGGTGAGGACGTCGGGGCCGTTGCCGATCAAGGTCGCGCCCTTGACCGGCTGGCCGATCTTGCCGTTCTCGATCCGGTAGGCCTCGGTGCAGGTGAAGACGAACTTGCCCGAGGTGATGTCGACCTGGCCGCCGCCGAAATTGACGGCGTAGAGGCCCTTGTCGACCGTGGCCAGGATTTCCTCGGGCGCGCGGGTGCCGGCCAGCATGAACGTATTGCGCATGCGCGGCATCGGCGAATGCGCGTAGCTCTCGCGCCGGCCGCTCCCGGTCGAGCGGCTCCCCATCAGGCGCGCGTTGAGGCGATCCTGGAGATAGCCGACCAAAACGCCGTCCTCGATCAGCACCGTGCGCTCGGTGGGGGTGCCTTCGTCGTCGATCGTGAGCGAGCCGCGCCGGTTGGGAAGGGTGCCGTCGTCGACCACGGCGACGCCGGGGGCGGCGACGCGCTGGCCCATCAGGCCGGCGAAGGCCGAGGTTTTCTTCCGGTTGAAGTCGCCTTCGAGGCCGTGGCCGACCGCCTCGTGCAGGAGGACGCCCGGCCAGCCCGGCCCCAGCACGACCGTCATCTCGCCGGCCGGCGCCGGCTTCGAGTCGAGGTTGATCAGCGCTTGGCGGAGCGCCTCGTCGACCTGGGCGCGCCAGGCGCCAGCGCCGATATAGGGGTCGTAGAGGGTGCGGCCGCCGACCCCGTGGGTGCCGGTTTCGCGCCGGTCGCCCTCGCCGACCACGACCGTGACGTTGATGCGGACCAGCGGCCGGATGTCGTGGGCGCGCGCGCCATCGGCGCGGACGATCTCGACCGCCTGCCAAGACGCGGCGAGGCTCGCGCTCACCTGGCGGACGCGCGGGTCCTTGGCGCGGGCGTAGGCGTCGATCTCGGCCAAGAGCTTGACTTTGGCCTCGAAGCCGAGCGCGGCCAACGGGTTGACGTCGTCGTAGAGGCGCCGGTTGGTTGCCACCGGGTCGAGCGCCATGGCGCCGGCGGCGCCGGTCTTGATCGCGCGGACGGCGGTGGCGGCGCGTTTGAGCGCGGCCTCGGACAGTTCGGAGGCATGGGCGTAGCCGGTCGACTCGCCGGCGACGGCGCGGAGCCCGAAGCCCTGCGCCGAATCGAAGCTCGCGCTCTTCAAGCGGCCGTCGTCGAACACCAGGCTCTCGGACTGGCGGTATTCGAGGAACAGCTCGCCATCGTCCATGCCGGACAGGGCCTCGCCGACGAGGCGATCGACCCGGCCGCGGTCGAGTCCGGCGCGGTCGTAGAACAGCTCGGCGGCGGTCGGCGGGCGGGTGGGCGTGGGCATGGCGGCGATCCGGCGCGGCGCCTCATTGCGGCGCGTCGCCGTAATATGGGCGCTCTGCGAACCGTTGTCACCTGAACGGCTCCCGCCGGCCGTTCGGCGGTTTCCGGGTTGTTAGGGTCGGCGGCCTTGCGTATAAGTCGGCGCAAGTATTTGCCGTTCCGTGCGCACTCCGACTACAATCCATGACCGCCTCGGGTCAAACGGCCCAACGGCGGTTTTCGCGGGCAGGGGAGCCGAGCTTCAATGCGGATAGGTCGTTCTGTTTTCTCGATTCTTGGCGCTCTGGCGCTGCTCGTGATGGCGGCCGGCGCGGCCTTCGCCGCCCAGCCGCTGCCATGGCAGATCGATTTCCAGCCGGCGGTGACGCCGATCGCGGAGCGGGTCCACGACTTCAACATCCTGCTCTCGGTGATCATCGTCGCGATCTCGATCTTCGTGATGATCTTGCTGCTGGTGGTGATGGTCAAGTTCCGGCGGAGCGCCAACCCCAACCCGTCCAAGACCACCCACAACGCGCTGCTCGAAGTGGTGTGGACGGTGATCCCGATCGTCATCCTGGTCGTGATCGCGATCCCCTCGTTCCGGCTGCTCTATTTCATCGACAAGGTGCCCGACGACGTCGGCCTCACCATCAAGGTGGTCGGCCATCAGTGGTATTGGTCGTATGAGTACCAGGACCACAAATTCGCCTTCGACGCCAATTTGGACGAGAAAGCCAAGCCGCGCCTGCTCGAGACCGACAATCGCGTGGTGCTGCCGGTCAACACCACCGTCCGCCTGTTGCTCACCGCCGACGACGTGATCCACGCCTGGACGGTGCCGGCGTTCGGGATGAAGTTCGACACCATCCCCGGACGGCTCGTCGAGACCTGGGTCAACGTCAAGAAGGAAGGCGTCTATTACGGCCAGTGCTCGGAGCTGTGCGGCGCCCGCCACAGCAAGATGCCGATCGCGGTCGAGGTAGTGTCGAAAGAGAAGTTCACGGCGTGGGTGGCCGACGCGAAAAAGAAGTTCGCGACCGGACCCGACACGACGCCGGCCATCGCCACCGCCGCCGTCCGCGAATAACGAACCGCACGCCGCCGCGTACCCGGCGCGAAGCAGAAGGACCCTCAGCGATGAACGCTCAAAGCCACGCCCACGGAGCCCACGATCACACCCCGTCCGGTTGGCGCCGCTACCTCTATTCGACCAACCACAAGGACATCGGCACGATGTACATCGTGTTCGGGCTGGTCGGCGGCCTCGCCGGCGGCATCCTGTCGATGCTGATGCGGATCGAGCTGGCCGAACCGGGCCCGGGCATCTTGGGCGGCAACGACCAGATCTACAACGTCTTCGTCTCCGCGCACGGCCTAATCATGGTGTTCTTCCTGATCATGCCGACCTTCATCGGCGGGTTCGGCAACTGGATGATCCCGATGATGATCGGGGCGCCCGACATGGCGTTTCCGCGCATGAACAACATCAGCTTTTGGCTGCTGATCCCCTCGGCGATCCTGCTCTACCTCTCGCCGTTCGTGGGCGACGGGCCCGGCACCGGCTGGACCGTCTACGCCCCGCTCGCGACCTCGGGCCATCCCGGGCCGGCGGTCGACATGGTGATCTTCGCGCTGCATCTGGCCGGCGCGTCCTCGATCCTCGGCGCGATCAATTTCATCACCACCATCTTCAACATGCGTGCGCCGGGCATGACGCTCCACAAGATGCCGCTGTTCGTGTGGGCGCTGCTGATCACCGCGTTCCTGCTCCTGCTCTCGCTCCCGGTACTGGCCGGTGCCATCACCATGCTCCTGACCGATCGCAACTTCGGCACCGCGTTCTTCGACGCGGCCAAGGGCGGCGATCCGGTGCTCTACCAGCACCTGTTCTGGTTCTTCGGCCACCCCGAGGTCTACATTCTGATTTTGCCGGCGTTCGGCGTGATCAGCATGATCATCCCGACCTTCTGCCGCAAGCCGATCTTCGGCTACCTCGGCATGGTCTACGCCATGGTGGCGATCGGCGTGATCGGCTTCGTGGTGTGGGCGCACCACATGTACACCGCCGGCATGCCGATCAACGCGCGGGCCTACTTCATCGCCGCGACGATGGTGATCGCGGTGCCGACCGGCATCAAGATCTTCTCGTGGATCGCGACCATGTGGGGCGGCTCGATCGAGTTCAAGGTGCCGATGCTGTGGTCGATCGGCCTGATCTTCCTGTTCACTGTCGGCGGCGTCACCGGCGTTGTGCTCGCCAACGCCGGCATCGACTATGCGCTCCACGACACCTACTACGTGGTCGCGCACTTCCACTACGTGCTATCGATGGGCGCGCTGTTCGGGATCTTCGCCGGCTTCTACTACTGGATCGGCAAGATGTGCGGGCGCCAGTACAACGAAGCGTTCGGCCAGATCCACTTCTGGCTGACCTTCATCGGCGTCAACATCACGTTCTTCCCGCAGCACTTCTTGGGCGTCGCCGGCATGCCGCGCCGCATCGCCGACTATCCCGATGCGCTCGCCGGCTGGAACCTGGTGTCGTCGATCGGCTCGTATATTTCGGGCTTTGCCGCGCTGTGGTTCCTGTTCGTGCTGTGGCACACCATGACCCGCGGCGAGAAATGCGCCGACAATCCGTGGGGCGAGGGCGCGACCTCCCTCGAGTGGACGGTGCCCTCGCCGGCGCCGTTCCACACTTTCGAGCACGTACCGACGATCCGGTCGTCAGCGGGCGGGCACTAACCGGGCGCCGCCGGGCGCGGCGGCGGAGGGTAACGCGTGGCGAGACCGTCGGCGGTAGGAATCGGGCCGGACGCGCCGAACACCAGGCTCGGCGAGGAGGCGCGCGTTGCCGACTTCTTTGCGCTCCTCAAGCCGCGGGTCGCCGCGCTGGTCGCCTTCACCGGCTTTGTCGGGTTGTGGCTCGCCGGCGGAACGGTGCACCCGTTCCTCGCCGCGGTTGCGGTCCTCGCGATCGCGCTCGGCTCGGGCGGGGCCGGCGCCATCAACATGTGGTACGAAGCCGATATCGATGCGCGGATGACGCGGACGCGGTCGCGGCCGGTTCCGGCCGGCCGCGTCAGCCCGAGCGCCGCGCTCGGTTTTGGCGTCGTGACCGCGACCTTCGCGGTGATGACGCTCGCGCTCGCCACCACCTATCTGGCCGCCGGGCTGCTCGCCGGCGCGGTTCTGTTCTACGTGTTCGTCTACACAATCTGGCTCAAGCGCCGGACGCCGCAGAACATCGTGATCGGCGGCGCGGCCGGCGCGTTGCCGCCCGTCATCGGGTGGGCGGCGGCGACCGGCACGATCGATCTCTTTCCGCTGCTGTTGTTCGGGCTGATCTTCATCTGGACGCCGGCCCATTTCTGGGCGCTCGCGCTCTACAAGGCCGAGGACTACGCCCGCGCCAGTGTGCCGATGCTACCGGTAGTGGCGGGGCAGGCCGAAACCCGGCGCCAGATTCTGCTCTATGCCGTCGCGCTGCAGGCGTTTGCACTGGCGCCGTGGGCGCTCGGTTTGAGCGGCGCGCTCTACGGGACCGGCGCGGTTGTACTCGGCGCCGGCTTCGTCGCGCTCGCGCTCGCGCTGTGGCGGCGCGGCACCGTGAGCCTGGCGCGCGCAACCTTCGCCTATTCGATCCTCTATCTCTTCTTGTCGTTCGCGCTGCTGATCGTCGACCGCGCCGTGGGCCGCTGACGCCGCCATGCCGATCACCGATCAACATCGCCGCAAGCGCGGCCGCAATCTGGCGCTGGCCGGCGTGTTGGTGGCGCTCGTGATCCTGTTCTATTTTATGACCCTCGCGCGCATGGGCGGAGGCGGCTCGTGACCGGCGTGCGCGCGGCGCGGCAACGGACCACCGCGTTGGTGTTAGGCGGCGTCGCGCTCGCCATGGTCGGGGCGTCGTTCGCGGCGGTGCCGCTCTACCGCCTGTTCTGCCAGGTCACCGGCTATGGCGGTACGACGCAAGTGGCGGCGCAAGCGCCGGGGGTGTCCAGCGAGCGGATCGTGACGGTGCGTTTCAACACGCATGTCGCGCCCGATCTGCCGTGGTCGTTCGAGCCCCCGGCGCCGGTCAAGGTCCGGCTCGGCGAAGAGGCCGTGGTCGCCTACCGCGCGACCAATCGGTCGAAGAAGACCATGACGGCGCAAGCGTCGTTCAACGTGACCCCGTTCAAGGCCGGGCCCTATTTCGCCAAGATCGAGTGCTTCTGCTTCGCCGAGCAGGAGCTCGAACCGGGCCAGTCGATCGAGATGCCGGTCACTTTTTTCATCGATCCCGAGATCGTCGCCAATCGGCATCTCGACGACATCAAGACCGTGACGCTGTCCTACACGTTGTACCGGGTCGATGAAGCGGATAAAAAGAAGCGGCCGGCCAAGGTTGCGGCGGCGCCGCAGGCCAACCAGTGACGGAGATGAGCGATGGCTGACGCCCACACTAGAAATCACGCCTACCACATGGTCGAGCCGAGCCCGTGGCCGGCGCTGGGCGCGCTGGCGGCCGGCGTGCTCATGATCGGCACGGTGCTCGGGATGCACGGCTATACCTGGGTGGTCGCGGCACTCGGCCTGCTGCTCGTGCTCTACACCATGTTCGTGTGGTGGCGGGACGTAGTGCGTGAAGCCGAAACCGGCTCGCACACCAAGGTGGTTCAATTGGGTCTCCGTTACGGCATGGTGCTGTTCATCGCCTCCGAGGTGATGTTTTTCGTCGCCTGGTTCTGGGCGTTTTTCAACGCCAGTCTGTTTCCGACGGCGGAGATGGGCGGGACCTGGCCGCCCGAAGGCGTTCAGGTATTCCCTACCTGGGACCTGCCGTTCCTCAACACCCTCATCCTCTTGACCTCGGGCACGACCGTGACCTGGGCCCATCACGCGCTCAAAGAAGGCAACCGCCAAGGCCTGATTCAAGGTCTCTGGCTCACCATCATCCTGGGCGCCGCCTTTACCGCTGTTCAAGCTTACGAGTACGTCCACGCCGCGTTCTCGATCAGCGGCGGTATCTACGGTTCGACCTTCTTCATGGCGACCGGGTTCCACGGGTTGCACGTGATCATCGGCACGATCTTCCTCACCGTCTGCCTGGTCCGCGCCTATCAGGGCCACTTCAAGCCCGACCAGCATTTCGGCTTCGAGGCGGCGGCGTGGTACTGGCATTTCGTCGACGTGGTGTGGCTGTTCCTGTTCAGCTGCATCTACTGGTGGGGCTCGGGCGCGGCGCCGGTCGCCCACTGAGCCGCCCGCCACCCGACCGGCGCCGCCGATGACGACGCCGGCCGCGGGCCCGTCGGCGATCCTCGTCGGTTTGCGCTGCCGCTGCCCGCGTTGCGGCCAAGGCCCGCTCTTTGCCGGCTATCTGACGGTCGCGCCGCAATGTTCGCGCTGCGGGCTCGACCTCTCGCGCCACGATTCGGGCGACGGCCCGGCCGTGTTCGTGGTGCTGATCGTCGGATTCATCGTGATCGGCGCCGCGCTTGTCGTCGAGGGGCTGTGGAGCCCGCCGCTCTGGGTCCATCTGGTCGCCTGGATCGCGCTCGCCACCGGCCTCGCGCTTGCGCTGCTGCCGCCGTTCAAGGGCGTCCTCATCGCGATCGAGACCAAGCACGATGCCGGCGAGGGCGAACGCGACCGCTAGAGAGTTCGGCGAGGACCATGTCGGCTAGCACCGCAGCGTGCGGCCGGGCATGTTCGCGCGGAATGCCTGCTTCTTCATTCGGCGCCGTCGAGGGTATTGAAGATGCGACCTTCAGAGGGTTCGAAGGCTTGAGCGGCTTCCGTCGAATGCTGTGGCCGACGCTGGTGGCGGTGCCGACGCTCGCGGTTCTGCTGGGGCTCGGGTTTTGGCAGCTCGCGCGCGGCGAGTGGAAGACCGCGCTGATCGCCACCCGCGAGCGCGCGCTCGCCGCCACGCCGGTCCCGTTCCCCACCGAAACGGCGGCGGTCGCGGCGCTCGATCATGTCCGGGTCGCGCTCGCCGGCACGTTCCGCCACGAGCACGAGTTCCACCTGATCGCTCCGCCCAAGACCGGTCGCAACGGTTTTCATGTGGTGACTCCGCTCGCGCCGGAGGGGGGCGCCGCCTGGGTCCTGGTCGACCGTGGCTTCGTTCCGGTCGAGGCCAAGGCCGCGCAGAGCCGCGGCGCCCCGCAGATCGCGGAGCCGGTTACCGTGGTCGGGATTGCGCGCCGGCCGCCTCAACGCCGCGCCTTCATGGGCGCCAACGACCCGGTCGGTAACGTGTGGATGCACGTCGATCTCGTGGCCATGGCGGCGCTGTTGGGCCGCCCGCTCGCACCGACCTTGATCGTCGCCGAGCCGACGCCAAACGCGCGCGGCTGGCCGCGGGCCGAGCCGCTCGCGACCGATCTCGCCAACCCGCACTTGGGCTACGCGCTCACCTGGTTCGGGTTAGCGGCGGCGCTGGCCGTGATCTACATTCTGCTTTTCCGCCGCCCTTCCCGATGACCGCTACCGCCTACCGCGCGCTCGAAGCCAAGTTCCGCAAGATCGCCAGCCTCGACGGCGCGATGGCGGTGCTGCACTGGGACAGCGCGACGATGATGCCGGCGGGCGGCGCCGAGACCCGGGCCGAGCAGCTCGCGACCTTGGCCGAGATTCGCCATCAGGCGATGACCGACCCGACGATCCCCGATCTCGCCGCTGCCGCCGCGAGCGCGATCGACGTGGCCGACGGCTGGCGGCATGGCAATCTGCGCGAGGCGCTCCGGCAGTGGCGGCACGCCAACGCATTGCCGCCCGATCTGGTGGTGCGCCGCTCGAAGGCGAACTCGGCCTGCGAAATGGCGTGGCGGAGCGCGCGCGGCAACAACGACTTCAAGGCCGTGGCACCGCTCCTCGAAACCGTGATCGCGATCGCGGTCGAGGTTGCCGCCGCCAAGGCAGCCGCACTGGGGCTTGCGCCCTATGACGCGCTGCTCGATTCCTACGATCCCGACCTCCGCGGCGCCGAAGTGGATCGCTTGTTCGCCGATCTCAAAAACTTCCTGCCCGGGTTTCTGGATCGGGTGCTGGCCGGGCAGACGAAAGCCCCGGCCGCGATCGTGCCCGCGGGCCCGTTCCGCCAGGCCGACCAGCGGGCGCTCGCCGAGCGGCTCCTCGATGCGCTCGGCTTCGATCGCCATCATGGCCGGCTCGACGTCAGCCACCACCCCTTTACCGGCGGCGTCCCAGCCGACGTCCGCATCACCACGCGCTACGATGAGAGCAACTTCACGCGCTCGTTGATGGCGGTGATCCACGAGACCGGACATGCGCTCTACGAGATGGGGCTGCCCGCCGAATGGCGCGAGCAACCGGTCGGCAGCGCGCGCGGGATGACCATGCACGAGAGCCAGTCGCTGTTGATGGAGATGCACGCCTGCCGCTCGATCGAATTCTTGAGCTATCTTGCGCCGCATGCGCGCGCTGCCTTTGCCGGCACCGGCGCGGCGTGGGAGATCGCGAACCTGAAGCGCGTCTACCTCAAGGTCGAGCGCGGCCTGATCCGCGTCGACGCCGACGAGGTCACCTATCCGCTTCACGTGATCCTGCGCTACGACCTCGAGCGGGCGCTGCTCGCCGGGTCGCTCATGGTCGCCGATCTGCCCCAAGCCTGGCGCGAGGGCTTAGGCCGTCTGGTCGGGGTCGTTCCGCCCGACGACAAGGACGGGTGCCTCCAGGACATTCACTGGTACGGCGGCGATTTCGGCTATTTCCCGACCTACACGTTGGGCGCGCTCGCCGCCGCCCAGCTCTATGCCGCCGCCAAGCGTGCGGTGCCCGAGATTCCGGCGGCGATCGGCGCCGGGCGGTTCGTGCCCCTGGTCGGCTGGCTCCGCGCCAACGTCCACGGCGTCGGCTCGCGGCTCTCGACGCAGGAAATCCTCGCCGCCGCGACCGGGGCCCCGCTCGGCACCGAGGCGTTCAAGCGGCACCTGACCGCGCGGTATCTCGGCGAATAACGCGCCTCGACCCCTTCCCCAAAGCTTTCCCCTCGGAACCGAGGGGGAGGGGGGTGGGTGGCGGGATCAGCGCTTGAAGTGCTTGGACAGCGCCAAGCCCTGGCGCTGGTAGGACGAGCCGATCCCCGAACCGTAGAGCCGATCGGGGATCATGGTGAGGCGCTCGTAGGTGAGGCGCGCCACCACCTGGCCGTGCTCCAAGAGGAACGGGACTTCGTAGGAGCGGACTTCGAGCACCGCGCGCGATCCTTCGCCGCCGGCCTCGGAATAGCCGAATCCGGGATCGAAGAAGCCGGCATAGTGGGCGCGGAACTCGCCCTGGAGCGGGTTGAAGGCGGCCATTTCGGCGGCGTGGTCGGGCGGCACGGTGACCGCTTCCTTCGACACCAAGATGTAGAACGCGTCCGGATCGAGGATCAGGTTGCCGTCGCGATTGGCGAGGATCGGCTCCCAATAGTCGGAGGGGTCGTAGTGGTTGTGGCGGTCGACATCGACGATGTCGGTGTGGGCTTTGGCTTTGTAGCCGATCAGACCGCCCAGCGTTTCGCCGCGTAAGTCGACCGTGACCGGTACGCCGCCGGCGATCCGGTGTGCCGCCTCGCCCTCGCCGTGGACGAGCCTGGTTTCTTCGTGGAGCCGCTGCATGCCGGTATCGGTCGGCCGCGGCGAACCGCGCCGGAACCTGAGCTGGCTCAAGCGCGAGCCGCGGCGCACCAGCACGCTGAAGGTACGCGGCGAGATCTCGGCGTAGAGCGGGCCCTTGTAGGCTTCTCGTACGCGGTCGAATTCGCTGCCATTGTCGGTGATGAGGCGGGTGAAGATGTCGAGCCGGCCGGTCGAACTCTTGGGGTTGGCGATGCCGGAGAGCCGCTTGCCGAGGCGGACGTGCTCGAGCAGCGGCACGATGTAGACGCAGCCGCGTTCGAGCACCGCGCCGTTGGTCAAGTCGATCTTGTGGGTGGCGAGCGCCTCGAGCTTGTCCTCGACCCGGAAGTGCCGACCCGGCAGAAAGCTCGCGCGCACGCGATAGGCGAGGGGGCCCAGCCGCAGGTCGATCGAGGACGGCTGGATCTGCTCCTCGCTGATCAGCGCTGCGGTCGAGAACAGCACCTTTTCGCGGATGAGGGCGCGCATCTCCTGCGCCGGCAGGATGCCGGTGCTGCGGAGCGGCGTCGGCGCCTCCTCGGCGCCGGGCGGGAAATGGATCGAGACCTGCTCGCCTGTCACGGCTCTGGTTCCTCGTCTGTCGATAGACGTTTTTCGCTTATTTTTCAATGGTTTATTAGGCAAGTTCGCGCACTCCTCATGCCCCGAACGATCCCCCGAGCGCGGACGGCCAAGCCGTTGACGCGGCAAGCTCCGTCTGCCTATCCCCACTATGCACCGGCTGGGGATCGAAGTTATTCCTGCCGCCTTCCATTGCCCGACCGCGACGCCACCTTATAGTCTGGCCGCGATCGCGAGGCATGTCGTTGCGTTACGTGAGTACCCGGGGCACCGCCCCTGTTCTCGATTTCAGGGGGGTGGTCCTCGCCGGCCTCGCCGCCGACGGCGGACTCTACGTGCCGGAATCATGGCCGGCGTTGACGCCCGCCGAATTCGTGGCGCTACGCGGCGCACGCTACCAGGAGGTCGCGCTCCGCGTTCTGACGCCGTTCGTGGGCGATACCCTCGAGCGCGCGACGCTCGCGCGGCTGATCGAGGAAGCCTACTCCACCTTCACCCACCCGGCGGTCGCGCCGCTCCGCCAGATCGCCGCCGACGAGTGGCTGCTCGAGCTGTTCCACGGCCCGACGCTGGCGTTCAAGGACATCGCGCTTCAGCTGCTCGGCCGGCTGATGGACCATTTTCTCGCGCAGGCCCGGACCCGGCTCGTGATCGTCGGCGCGACCTCGGGCGACACCGGCTCGGCCGCGATCGCCGCCTGCCGCGACCGCGCCGCCATCGAGATCTTCATCCTTCACCCCAAGGGCCGAGTCTCGGACGTGCAGCGCCGGCAAATGACGACGGTCGCGGCGGCGAATGTCCACAACCTAGCCGTCGATGGCACTTTCGACGACTGCCAGGCGCTGGTGAAGCGGCTGTTCGCCGATCGCGCCTTCGCCCAGCGCTACAATCTGGGGGCGGTCAATTCGATCAATTGGGCCCGCATCGTCGCCCAGGCGGTCTACTACGTGACGGCGGCGCTGGCGCTGGGGGCACCCGAACGAAGCATCACCTTCGCGGTGCCGACCGGCAACTTCGGCAACGTCTATGCCGGGTATTGCGCGCATCGGATCGGATTGCCGATCCAACGCCTGGTGGTCGCAACCAACCGGAACGACATCCTGGCCCGGGTGTTCGCGACTGGCGAATACCGGCCGGCCGGCGTGGTCCCGACCTCGAGCCCGAGCATGGATATCCAGGTCGCGAGCAATTTCGAGCGGCTCCTGTTCGAGTTCCACGACCGCGATGGCGCCCGCGTTGCGGCGTCGATGAACAGCCTCGCCCAATCGGGCTCGTTCGTGCTCGATAGCGCGCGCCGCGCGCGCGCCGAGGCGATCTTTGCGGCGGCGGCGACCGACGAAGAAGCGACGCTCGCCACGATCCGCGCCGTTGCCGACACCGCAGGGATCGTGGTCGATCCGCACACCGCCGTCGGCATCGCCGCCGGCCGGCGCGTCAAGGGAACCGGCGCCGGACCGCTCGTTCACCTCGCCACCGCTCATCCGGCCAAGTTCCCGGACGCGGTCCGGCGCGCGCTGGGGCGGGTCCCCGAGCCGCCGCCCGCCATCGCCGCGCTCGCCGGCCAGCCCGAGCGCTACGACACCATCGCCAACGACATCGGCGCCTTGACCGAGTACGTTCGCACCCATGTCTAGCGACAGGCCTCAGTCTTCGACGATCGAGAACGTGAGCGAAACCCAGCTCGCCAATGGCATGCGCGTCGTGACCGACGCGATGGCGGGGGTCGAGAGCGCCGCGGTCGGCGTCTGGGTCGGGGTCGGCGGGCGCAACGAAACGCCGGCTTTGAACGGCGTCTCGCATATGCTCGAGCACATGGCGTTCAAGGGCACCGAACGGCGGAGCGCGCGCGCGATCGCCGAAGAGATCGAAGCGGTCGGCGGACACGTGAACGCCTACACCTCGCGCGAGCAGACCGCCTACTACGCGCGCGTGCTCAAGGAGGACGTGCCGCTCGCGGTCGATATCCTGGCCGATATCCTGCAGCACTCGACGTTCGACGAGGACGAGCTCAAGCGCGAGCGTGACGTCATCGTCCAGGAAATCGGTCAGACCGAGGATACGCCCGACGACCTCGTGTTCGACAAGTTCCAAGAGACCGCCTACCCGGCGCAAGCGCTCGGGCGCTCGATCCTGGGTTCGGTCGAACGTGTCCAGAGCCTCGGCCGCGCCGACCTGATCGGCTATATGGACGCGCACTACGCGGCCCCAACGATGGTGCTGGCCGGCGCCGGCCGGGTCGACCACGATGCACTGGTCGAGCTGGCGGCGGCTCGGTTCGGGGAACTTCCGGCGCGCGGCGCCACCGACTTCGAACGCGGCCAATACCAGGCCGGCGACTGCCGCGACGCGCGCGACCTCGAGCAGGTCCACGTCGTCCTCGGGTTCGACGGGGTCGCGCACGAGGATCCCGACTTTTACACCGCCAACGTGCTCTCGACGCTGTTGGGCGGCGGCATGTCGTCGCGCCTGTTTCAAGAAGTGCGCGAGAAGCGCGGGCTCTGCTATTCGGTTTACTCGTTCACCTCTTCCTACGTCGACGGCGGATTGTTCGGGGTTTACGCCGGCACCGGCGCCACCCAGGTCGAGGATTTGATCGCAGTGACGGCGGACGAGGTCATGAAGTCGACGGTCGCGATCGGGGCCGACGAGCTCGACCGCGCCCGCGCGCAGATCAAGGCCGGGCTGCTAATGGCGCTCGAAAGCTCGTCGTCGCGCTGCGAGCGCTTGGCCCGCCACTTGCTGATTTTCGGCCGGCCGATCCCGACCGCCGAAGTGGTCGCCGCGATCGAGGCGATCGATGTTGCCGCCGTGGTGCGCGTCGCCGAGCGGTTGTTCAAGGGGGCGCGCCCGGTCGTGACCGCGCTCGGCCCGATCGGCCGGCTTGAACAGTACGACCGGATCGCGGCAAGATTTGGCTGAGCGGGGTTGACCCCGGTAAGGAAGGCGGACCCCGTTGTCGATCCTCAAGACTTTCGTGACGCCGATCGCCGAGCGGACCGTCGTCGGCAAGGCGGTGTATCTACGGGCGCCGCAACTCCGCGATTTCGAGCCGTGGGCCCAGCTTCGCGCCGAGTCGCTCGACTTCCTGGTGCCGTGGGAGCCGACCTGGCCGCACGATGCGCTGACCCGGGCCGCATTTCGACGCCGCTTGCGCCGCTATGAGCAGGACGCGCGCGATGATTCGGGCTATGCCTTCTATATTTTCCGCCGCTCCGACGACGCCTTGGTCGGCGGCGTCACGCTTTCGAACGTCCGCCGCGGCGTCACCCAGTCCTGCTCGATCGGCTATTGGATGGGCCGTCCGTACGCCCGGTTGGGTTTGATGCGGGATGCGTTGATCGCTCTAATTCCTTTTATTTTCAATGATATAGGACTGCGCCGCCTGGAGGCGGCATGCATTCCGACCAACGCCCCGAGCCGGCGTCTGCTCGAGAGCCTGGGCTTCACCCGCGAGGGCTATGCGCGCGAATATCTCTGCATCAACGGGGTGTGGCAGGATCATTTGCTGTTCGCGATGATCGGATCCGACATCCGGCCCGGCGACAGTGTATAAGGACGCATGGCCGCGAACGAAACCGCCCTGTGGCTCGCCGTGATCGAACGCGCCTTCTCCGACGCGGTCGGCGAGGCGGGCGATGCCGCGTTCAACAGCGTCGAAGCGCGGCGTTGGATCATGACGCGTAACGACGACTTCGACCTGGTCTGCCAATTGGCCGGAATCGAACCGCACGCGGTCCGCGTCACGCTCGCCAAACGGATCGAGACGCTACCGGCGGCGATTGAAGGTGCGGTTCGGACGGCGTGAGCCGGGCGCGGGCGTGCGCTCGTCGCGGTGGCGGAAAATGACCCGCCCCTTTTCCAGATCGTAAGGCGACATCTCGATCGTGACGCGATCCCCGGCCAGCGTCCGGATGCGGTTCTTGCGCATCCGGCCGGCGGTGTAGGCCATCACTTCGCGGTCGTTGTCGAGGCGGACGCGGAAGCGCCCGTCCGGCAGGACGTCGATGACAGTCGCTTCGAGCTCGATCAGGTCTTCTTTAGCCATGGGGTCACCGAGGCTGTTGGCTGCGATAGGCGTCGCGGTCGGGCTCGCGGCGCGGGGCGGGAGATGACCGCTGGTTGCGACCGCGGCCGTGCCGGGTGCCGTTGCGGCCGGCGTTGCGGCGGCGCGGCTCGTCGGGCGTGCGATCGGCCGGGCCGGCGGCCGGCAGCGCGTGGGTGGCAACCGCAAGCGTCTTGCGGGTCAACTTCTCGATCGCCTTGAGGAACGGGCGTTCGGCCGGGTCGCACAGCGCGATCGCGGCGCCGCCCGAGCCGGCGCGCGCGGTGCGGCCGATGCGATGGACGTAATCCTCGGGCACGTTCGGGATATCGAAGTTGACGACGTGCGAGATGTCATCGACGTCGATCCCGCGCGAGGCGATGTCGGTCGCGACCAGAACGCGAACGTGCCCGGCGCGGAAGCCGTCGAGGGCGCGCTGGCGCGCGCTCTGCGACTTGTTGCCATGGATGGCATCGGCCGCGACCTTGGCGCGATCGAGATGCTCGGCGACGCGATTGGCGCCGTGCTTGGTGCGGGTGAAGACGATCACCCGCGTCATTCCGGGATCGCGCAAGAGGTCGGCCAACAGCCGGCGCTTGTCGGCGGCGGCGACGTGGATCACGCGCTGCTCGATCCGCTCGACCGCGACCCCGGTCGGGGCGAGGTCGACGCGCTCGGGTGAGCTCAGCATCTCGCCGGCGAGGCGGGCGATGTCGGTCGGCATGGTGGCCGAAAACAGGAGCGACTGGCGGTCGCGCGGCAGCTTGGCGACGATGCGGCGGACGTCGCGGATGAAACCCATGTCCATCATGCGATCGGCCTCGTCGAGCACGAAGGTGCGGGCGCGGTCGAGCCGGACATGGCCTTGTTCGATCAGGTCGAGCAGGCGCCCCGGCGTGGCAATCAGAATGTCGACCCCGCGCGCCATCGCTTGGACTTGAGGATTTTGACCGACGCCGCCGTAGATGACGGCGATGCGGAGCCCGACATTCCTGCCGTAGGTGCGGCAATCGTCGGCGATCTGGATCGCGAGCTCGCGGGTGGGGGCGAGGATGAGGGCGTGGGTGGCACGGGCGCCAGCCGGTTCGCGGCGCTCGGACAGGCGCTGCAGGATCGGGACGGCGAAGGCGGCGGTCTTGCCGCTGCCGGTCTGGGCGATGCCGAGAAGGTCCTTGCCCGCGAGCAAGATCGGAATCGCGCGCGCCTGGATCGGCGTCGACGCGCTATAGCCTTGGGCGGTGAGGGCAGCCCGAATCGGCTCGGAAACGCCGAGTTCGGCGAAACTAGGGAGAGTCATTAAACAGTTATCCTTGTGGCGTCGGCGCGGGAAAAGTCTTGGGACTCCCGGCGCCGTTACGCTGTTGCCATCCCCACGCGCAAAGCGGGGGTAGCGGTTTATGAAAGATTGTCCCGAGATAAGGCGCTTCAGGGAAGCGCGTTCGCGCAATCGCGAGAAACCAAGTGCGGCGGACCATACGCGTCATGGTTGCCGCGGTCAATCGAATTCGGTGGGGTGCGGCACTCGGACCGGGTCACGACGCAGCGAACGAGCCGGGCGAGGAGGGAGGAGGAGCTACGTCGCGCCGGCGCCGGCTAAACAGTAGCGGGCAACGGGCTCTATCCTACGAGGCGCCGACAAAGGCGCGCAGGGTGCTCTCGACGATGCGTCGGGTGGCGCCGTTGCGATCGAGCGTCGGGTTGTACTCGACCAGTTCGAACCCGCAACAGCCCGACAGCGCAGCGGCGGCGCGAATGCCCCGCATCACTGCGAGCGGGGCGAGTCCGTCGGCGACCGAAACGGCGACGGCAGGTGCCGCAGCCGGATCAAGCGCGTCGATGTCGAGCGAGAGGCCGAATCCGGCGGTACCGCGGCTGGCGCGAGCGACCGCCTCGTCGAGCGCCGCATCGAGGCCGCGCCGGGCGACCTCGTCCATCGCGATCACGCGCACGCCAAGGCGGTCGAGGAGGGCGGCCTCCGCCGGCGCCCAGCTCCTGGCGCCGACGAGGCAGACGTGAGCGGGGTCGAGCGCGGGCGTGCGCGGGCGTGCGCGGCCCCAAGCCGATCAGGCGCGGGTCGCCGACGCCGAGGAGACAGGCGAGCGGCATGCCGTGCAGATTGCCAGACGGCGTCATCGCTGGCGTATGGCTGTCCAGGTGTGCGTCGAGCCAAACGAGGCCGATACGGCCGAACGCCCGCGCGGCGCCGCTCCAGGTTCCGATCGCCCCGCCGTGATCCCCGCCGATCACGACAAACCGCTGGCCTCGTTCGGCAATGGCGCACACGCTCGCGGAGAGGGAACGGTAAAGAGGCACGACCGCGGCGATGGTTTGCTCGAGTCCGGTGCCGCGCCGCCCGACGCGCAGGATGTCACTCCAGCGAACCGCTTTTCCGTTCCAACGAAGGGCCGATCCCGATAGCAACGCCGCCAGGACTTCAGGTGCGGCCTCGCAACGAACGTCCGGCGCTCCGAAGCCGCAAGCGACACCGACCACCTCGACCGGGCGGGTTTGGTACGCCGCTGCGGGAAGCCCCATCAACTCACGGACGCTCCATGCCGTCGTCCACCTAGTGCTTAATACTATATGTAGCGGCCTCGGATCCGAATCGCCACAAGATTATGCGACCTACAGTGGACGGCTCGCGTAAGCCGCAGTCGGACGGGGGCCGCGCCCGATAGCGGGCCGGTTAAGCGCGGCCGGCTTCGCTCGAAAGCTTGGCGACGTCGAAACCGAGCTTGTTGACGGCGCGGTGCCATTTCTCGTGATTGGCGGCACCGAAAACGAGATCCTGATCGGCCGTCGCGTGCAGCCAACCGTTCGACTGGATCTCCGAATCGAGCTGGCCGGGGGCCCAGCCGGCGTAGCCCAGCGCGAGCAGGAACCGCTGCGGGCCCTCGCCGGCGGCGATCAACCGGAGGATATCGATCGAAGCGGTCAAGCCGACGCCGTCGTCGACCATCAGGGTGCCGGGCTGCTGGTAATCGGCGCTGTGGAGCACGAACCCGCGCGAGGTCTCGACCGGTCCGCCGAAGTGGATCTTGAGCGAGTCGGGAATCCGCTGAGTCTCGATGCTGAGCTGTTCGAGCAGGTCGCGAAAGCTGATGTTGTCGAGCAGCTTGTTGATGACGATGCCCATCGCTCCGGTCGCCGAATGGGCGCACATATAGATCACGGTCCGGGCGAAACGCGGGTCGGGCATGGTCGGCATCGCGATCAGGAGTTGACCGGTCAACGACGGTGCGTCGGCGTCGCGCGCCTCAGGCTCGGTCGGCGTTTCGGACCTCGTCATGGTTTGCTCCCTCGCCGGCCGCTCCGTCGCATCGACGTCGCGCCGGCGAGTACGTTCACAATTTTATGAAACGCCATCGCGCCTGGGAACCTATATTTCCTGAAGTGGCGGGCTCGGCCCGCGCAAGGAGAACGACCGCGTGCGCCTTATCCTCTTCGTTGCGACGGCGATCGCCTGGCTGGCCGCCGCGCCGCCGGTGGCGGCGCAAGCGACCGCTTGGCAGGACCTCGAGCACGCCAAGGCGCGCTTGATCGCGGCGACGTCGGCGGTCGGGACCGCGGCCGACGTCTGGCTCGGCCTGCAGGTCAAGCTCGATCCCGAATTCAAGACCTATTGGCGCTCACCCGGCGATGCCGGCGTCCCACCCGAACTCGACTGGTCGGCCTCGCGCAACGTTGCCGGCCTCACGATCGAATGGCCGACCCCCAAGCGCTACGTTCTCGCCGGCTTCCATACCTTCGGTTATGCCGATGAGGTCGTGTTGCCGCTCAAGGTGACGCTCGTGCGTCCCGGCGAGCCGGTCGCGGTCCGGCTCGATCTCGCAATCGGTATTTGCCGCGATATCTGCGTGCTCGGCGAGGCGAGCTTCAAGCTCGACCTGCCGGCGGGAGCGGCGACGCCCTCGCCTCACGCCGCGGCGATCGAGCGTTACCGCGCGCGCGTGCCGGGCGCACCGCAGGGCATCGCGATATCGGCGTGGGTGGCGAACCGACCCGGCGACGTCGCGCTGACGGTCGATGCGGTTCGCGATGACGGTCCGGCGTTCGGCGCGATCGACGTCATCGTCGAGGGGCTCGACGGGGTCGCGATCCCGCCGCCCCAAATCGAACGGCGCGGTGCGCGCGAGGTAGCGGCGGTTTACCGCTGGCCGGCGAAAGACGCGGCCCACGTGGTGCCGGGGCGCACGGTCGTGGTGACGTTGATCGAGGCCGGTCGCGGCGGCGTCGAACAGCGCGTGACGCTCGGCGCGCGCTGACGTGCGGCCTTTTCCGGTCGGTACCTTTCGCGTACAGTCGCGCGCAACGGGCGTTCGGCCACGGACGCGCCGACAAGAAAACCGCAGGAGGACCGATGACCATCAAAGTAGGCGACAAGATTCCGAGCGTGACTCTTCGCTACATGGGCCCGAGCGGCCCGGCGACCATTACCACCGACGATCTCACCAAGGGTAAGAAGGTCGTGCTGTTCAACGTACCGGGCGCGTTCACGCCGACCTGCTCGGCCAAGCATCTGCCCGGGTTCGTCCAGAATGCCGACAAGATCAAAGCCAAGGGCATCGATACCGTCGCCTGCGTATCGGTCAACGACGCGTTCGTCATGGACGCTTGGGGCAAGGCTCAGAACACCGGCGACAAGGTGATGATGCTCGCCGACGGCAACGGCGATCTCGCCCGCGCCATGGGCGTCGAAATGGACGGCACCGGCTTCGGCCTCGGCCACCGTGCGCGCCGTTATTCGATGGTGATCGACAACGGCAAGGTCACCAAATTCAACCTCGAAGAAGCCGGCAAGTTCGAAATCAGCTCGGCCGAGAAGATGCTCGAGCAGATTTGAACGCTCGGTCCCTGAGCCGCCGCCGAACCGCACTGCGACGCGCCCGGCTCGACGCCGGGCGCGTTTTCATCGGCGCGCGAGGTCAGCGATCGCGGCGCGGGCCAAACGATCGGCGCGCTCGTTCTCGGGGTGGCCGTTGTGGCCGCGGATCCAGAACCATTCGACGCGATGGCGGGCGAGCGCCGCGTCGAGCCGCTGCCACAGATCGACGTTCTTGACCGGCTTGCGGTCTGCGGTGCGCCAGCCGTTCTTCTTCCACTTGTGGATCCACTGGGTGATGCCGTCCTTGACGTAGGTCGAGTCGGTGTGGATGCGGACCTGCATCGGCCGGGTCAGCGCGACGAGGCCGTTGATCGCGGCCAAAAGCTCCATCCGGTTGTTGGTGGTGGCGGATTCGCCGCCCATCAGCTCGCGCTCGTGGTCACCATAGACCATGAGCACGCCCCAGCCGCCGGGCCCGGGATTCCCCGCGCACGCGCCGTCGGTATAGAGATCGACGATCCCTTCGGTCGCGGTCATGCGACGCCGTAGGCGGCGGGGCCGGCGACGCCGCGGTGGAAGCGGAGCTTGCGCGCGTATTCGAGCGGGTCCTTGGGCTTGACCAGCGCGCCTTCGACGTGGTGGAGCCAGTCGTAGAGGCGGGTCAGCAGGAAACGCAGCGCCGAGCCGCGCGCGAGAATCGGAAGCGCGTCGAGTTCAGCCGGGTCGAGCGGCCGGCTCTTCCGGTAAGCCGCGATCAGCGCACGGGCCTTGGTGGCGTTGAACTCGCCGGTCGGCTCGAAGCACCAGGCGTTCAGGCAGACGGCGAGGTCGTAGGCGAGGAAATCGTTGCAGGCGAAGTAAAAGTCGATCAGTCCCGACAAGCGATCGTCGAGGAAGAAAACGTTGTCGGGAAAAAGGTCGGCATGGATCACACCGATCGGCAGGTCGCGCGGCCAAGTCGAGGCGAGGGTTTCGAGTTCGGCCGCGACTTCGCCGGCGAGGCCCGCTTCTACTTCGTGGGCGCGCGCGGCGACGTCGTCGTGGAGCTTGCGCCAACCGGCCATTCCCAAGTCGTTGGCGCGCGCCAAGCGAAAGTCGCGCCCGGCGAGATGGAGCGCAGCCAGCGCTTCGCCGAGCGCCGAGCAGTGGGCGACGGTCGGACGACGCACCCACAGGCCCTTGAGGAAACTGACGACCGCTGCCGGGCGTCCCGCGATCGCGCGGAGCGCCGCACCGTCGCGGCCGTGGATCGGCGTCGGGCAGGCGATGCCCCTGGCTGCGAGGTGATCCATGAGCCCGAGGAAGTAGGGGAGATCGGTCCGTGCCACCCGTTTCTCGTAGAGCGTCAAGATGTAGGTGCCGCCGGTGGTGCTGAGGAGATAGTTGGAATTCTCGACGCCTTCGGCGATGCCCTTGCAGCTCACTACCGCGCCGATGTCGTATTCGGCGATGAACGCTTCGAGCTCGTCGTCGGAAATCTCGGTGTAGACCGCCATCGCTCAGGCCTCGAGCGCATGCGGTACGCGGAAGTGAACGTCCTCGTGCGCGACCGCGACTTCCTCGACCGCAACCGCGAACCGTTCGCGCAACGCCGCCAACACCTGATCGACCAGGACCTCTGGCGCCGAGGCGCCGGCGCTGAGCCCGAGGCGACGAACGCCGGCGAGCGCGCCCCAGTCGATCTCGGCGGCGCGTCGGATCAGGAGAGCGTGCGCGCAGCCCGCCGCCTTCGCCACCTCGACCAAACGCAGCGAATTCGACGAGTTGGGGGCACCGATGATGATCAAGGAGTCGCAGCGCCCGGCAATCGCCCGCACCGCCGCTTGGCGGTTGGTGGTGGCGTAGCAGATGTCGTCCTTGTGCGGCCCTTGGATCCGGGGGAAGCGGCGCTTGAGAACGGCGACGATATGGGCGGTGTCGTCGACCGACAACGTTGTCTGCGTCAGATAGGCGAGCCGCTCGGGCGTCGCCGGGGCGCAGTTCTCGGCGTCGGCCGCGGTCTCGATCAGGGTGATTGCGCCGGACTCGAGCTGACCCATGGTCCCGATCACCTCGGGATGGCCGGCGTGGCCAATCAGGAGGATGTGCCGGCCGCCCGCCGCGTGGCGCTCGGCTTCGATGTGAACCTTGCTGACGAGCGGGCAGGTGGCATCGACATAGAGCAGCGCGCGGGCTTCGGCCGCAGCCGGTACCGACTTCGGCACGCCATGGGCCGAAAAGATGACCGGGCGTCCGTCCGGCACCTCGTCGACCTCGTCGACGAACACCGCACCCTTGGCCTCGAGCCGCTCGACCACGAAACGGTTGTGGACGATCTCGTGGCGGACGAAAACCGGCGCCCCGAACTTGGCGATCGCGCGCTCGACGATCTGGACGGCGCGATCGACTCCGGCGCAAAAACCGCGCGGGCCGGCGAGCAGGACGTTGAGCGGTGGGTGGGTCATCGCACTTCGGGCGCCGCCTTGTTTGCCCGCGCCTGCTCCGCTACAGTCGCCCGGCTTTTCGAACGTGTCGCGTGCGCGCACGCACGTTGCAGCCGGGCACGCGGAACAAGCTCAGGACGTGATTACTGGAGGAACTTGGTCATGGCAACGCCAAATATCGCGCAGAAGGCTCCCTATGGCACCCCGGTCGAAGCCGGCCAGTCCTACTGGTGGTGCGCGTGCGGCATGAGCAAGAAGCAGCCGTTCTGCGACGGCTCGCACAAGGGCAGCGGATTCGCGCCGCTCGAGTACAAAGCGACCCAATCGACCACCGTCTATTTCTGCGGCTGCAAGCGGACGGCGAAGCAGCCGATGTGCGACGGTACCCATAGCAAGATCTAGTTGACCGACCGGCGACGCGAGGCGGTGGCGGTGGGAAGTTCCCGGTGCGGGCCCGCCCGCTGGCTCACGTTCGCGGCGGCCGCGGTTCTACTGGGCGGCTGCGGCTTGTTCAACAACACGCCGCCGCCGCCGTGTCCGCGAATCTCGATCCTCCGCGATGCCGAGCGCGTCACCTTGTTCCGCGCCGGCCCCGGCCGCGACGTCAACGACATCGAATTCGAGGCCGAGATCGGCGAAATCCGCGCCGCTTGCGAGATCAAGGGCAACCAGGTCGCGGTGCGAACCCAAGTCGCGATCTTCGCGGCGCGCGGCCCGGCCGCGGCCGGGAAGCCGCTCGCGCTCGCTTACTTCGTCGCCATCACCGACCCGGGCGGGCGCATCATCGCCAAGGAAGTGTTCGAGAGCCCGTTCGGGTTCAAAACGAATCAGAAGCGCGCCGGCGTCACCGAAGAAATCGACCAGGCGATCCCGCTCGCCGGTAAGGTCCAGGCGGAGGACTACGACATCCTGGTCGGCTTCCAGCTTTCGGCCGAGCAACTCGAGTACAACCGCCGCAGCCGGCCGCGCTGACCGCCGTCCATTGACTTGAGGGACCCGCCGTCTATCATGCGGACGCGGTTCACATTCGCGTGCGGGCCGCGCAGTCGAACCCTGCGGGAGAGACCGGCCCCCGGCCGGCGCCGAAGGAGCAACCGCCCCCGGAAACTCTCAGGCCAACGGACCGCAGGGGGATCAAACTCTGGAAAGCGGGCGGTGCGTCTTCGCCGCCCCACCGAAGAGGCAAGCCGGCCATCGCCGGTCAATCTTTCAGGTCTCGGACAGAGGGGGGCAGCCGTAGTCGGCGCGCTATTCCGCGCGTCGGGCTGCCCGGGGTGTTATGTCCGAGTCCGATCTCAAAACGACGCCGCTCTACGCGCTCCATCAAGAGCTCGGTGCCAAGCTCGTGCCGTTCGCGGGCTATGCCATGCCGGTCAATTACCCGGACGGGATCCTGGCCGAGCACCTGCACACGCGGGCGAAAGCGGGGCTATTCGACGTCTCCCATATGGGGCAAGTGCGGGTCGATGGCGCCGATGCCGCTCCGCTGCTCGAAGAGCTGGTGCCGGGCGATATCCAAGGCCTGGCCCCGAACGCGATCCGCTACACGCTGTTCACGAACGACCACGGCGGCATCCGCGACGATCTGATGGCGACGCGGACGGCGGACGGCGTCTTCCTGGTCGTCAACGCCGCATGCAAGGACGCCGATCTCGCCCATCTCGAAGCGCACCTCGGCGCGCGCGCGCGGATCGCCATGCTCGCCGACCGCGCGTTGATCGCGCTGCAAGGCCCGGGAGCGGCCGCGGCGCTCGGCCGGCTCGAGCCGGCGCTCGCCAAGCTTCCGTTCATGACCGCGGGTGCGTTCACGATCGCCGGCATCGCCTGCCAGGTAAGCCGCTCCGGTTATACCGGCGAGGATGGCTTCGAGATTTCGGTCCGCGACCGCGACGCCGACGCGCTCGCGCGCACGCTGTTGCGCGACCCCGAGATCATGCCGATCGGGTTGGGGGCCCGCGATTCGCTCCGCCTCGAAGCCGGGCTCTGCCTCTATGGCCACGACATCGACACGACGACCACGCCGATCGAAGCGGGGCTCGCCTGGACCATCGGCAAGCGGCGGCGCGAGCAAGGCGGGTTTCCGGGCGCCGCGGTCGTTCTCGATCAACTGAAGCGCGGCCCGGCCCGGCGCCGCGTCGGCCTCAAGCCCGACGGCCGCGCGCCGGCGCGCGAAGGGACCGTGATCGTCGATGCCGCCGAGCGCCCGCTCGGCACCGTGACCTCGGGCGGCTACGGCCCAACCGTCGCCGCGCCGGTCGCCATGGGATATGTGGCCGCCGCGGGCGCGGCTCCCGGCACCGAGGTCGGGCTGATGGTGCGCGGCAAGCGACTGGCCGCGCACGTCGTCAAACTGCCGTTCGTACCGCACCGCTATGCCAAGTAAACGCGAGGGACCGATGAGCGAGCGCCGCTACAGCAAAGAGCACGAGTGGATCCGGGTCGAGGGCGATACCGGCACCGTCGGCATCACCGACTATGCCCAAGGGCAGCTGGGCGATGTCGTCTATGTCGAGCTGCCCGATCCCGGCAAGAAAGTCGCGCGCGGCGCACAGGCGGCGGTGGTCGAATCGGTCAAGGCGGCGAGCGAGGTCTATAGCCCGGTCGGCGGTGAAGTCACGGCGGTCAACGCCGACCTTGCCGGCAATCCGGCGTTGGTCAACGAATCGGCCGAGGACCGCGGTTGGTTCTTCAAGCTCACGATCGCCGACCGTGCCGACCTCGCGGCGCTGATGGACGAGCCCGCCTACAAGAAGTTCGTCGCGGAGCTCGGCTGATGCGTTATCTCCCGCTCACGCCGACCGATCGGCGCGACATGCTGGCGGCGATCGGCGCCGCTTCGGTCGATGAGCTCTACCTCGACGTGCCGGCCGGCGCGCGCTTGAGCCGTGCCATCGATCTTCCCGACCATCTGGGCGAACTCGAGGTCGAGCGCGACTTGGCCGGGCTCGCGGCCCAGAACCTCGCCGCCGGCGCGGTGCCGAGCTTTTTGGGCGCCGGCGCGTACCGGCATCACGTCCCGGCCGCGGTCGACCACCTGATTCAGCGGAGCGAATTCCTCACCTCCTACACCCCCTATCAGCCCGAAATCAGCCAAGGCACGCTGCAGTACCTGTTCGAGTTCCAAACCCAGGTCGCGACCATCACCGGCATGGAGGTGGCGAATGCCTCGATGTACGACGGCGCGACCTCGTGCGCCGAGGCTGTGTTGATGGCGAGCCGCGTCACGCGACGCAAACGCGTCGTGCTGTCGGGCGGCCTGCATCCGCACTACCGCAACGTGGTCAAGACCATGACCGGCTACACCGGTTTCGCGGTCGACGTTGCCACCCCCGATGTTACCGGCAGCGAAGATTTGACCGCGCGGCTCGGGCCCGACCTCGCCTGCGTCGTCGTCCAATACCCGTCTTTCTTCGGGCACCTGCGCGACGTCACCCGGCTGGCCCAGCGCTGCCATGAGGCCGGCTCGCTCCTGATCTTGGTCGTGACCGAAGTGGTGGCGCTCGGCCTCGTCAAGCCGCCCGGCGCGATGGGCGCCGACATCGTCGCCGCCGAAGGCCAAGGCCTCGGCAACGCCTTGAACTTCGGCGGGCCCTATCTCGGCCTCTTCGCCGCACGCGCCCCGCACGTGCGCCAGATGCCGGGGCGGCTCTGCGGCGAAACCGTCGATGCCGACGGCAAGCGCGGCTTCGTGCTGACGCTATCGACCCGCGAGCAGCACATCCGCCGCGAGAAGGCGACCTCGAACATCTGCACCAACTCGGGGCTGTGCGCGCTCGCTTTCTGCATTCACCTGACGCTCCTGGGCGGCGCGGGTTTCGCCAAGCTCGCGGCAATCAACCACGCCAACGCCGTCACGCTCGCCGAAAAACTCGGCGGCATCGCCGGCATCGAGGTCGCGACGCCGGCTTTTTTCAACGAGTTCACCCTGCGCTTGAAGCGGCCGGCGGCGGACGTGATCGATGCCTTGGCGGTGCGTCGGATTCTGGCCGGCGTCCCGGTGTCGCGCCTCTATCCGGAGCGGCCCGAGCTCGGCGATCTGCTGCTCGTCGCCGCGACCGAGACGACGACGACCGCCGACATGGATGCGCTCGCGAACGGTTTAAGGGAGGCGGCGTGATGGCGATGAACCGCGAAGGCCGGGGCGCGACCGCGCCGACGGCAACCGCGCCGGGCGCGCCGGCGCCGGCCGCGACCTTTAGCGGGCACCGCGGCCTCCAGTACGACGAGCCGCTCATCTTCGAGCAGGGCCAGCCCGGCCGCATGGGCGTCGACCTCCCCGAGCCCCAGCCGATCGCGGCACGGCTCGGCGGGCTCGGCCGCACCCAGCCGATCGATCTCCCGGGCCTCGCCGAGCCGCAGGTCGTCCGCCACTTCGTGCGGCTTTCGCAAAAGAACTATGCGATCGACGCCAACCTTTATCCGCTCGGCTCGTGCACGATGAAGCACAACCCGCGGCTCAACGAGAAGGTCGCGCGGCTGCCCGGCTTCGCCGACCTTCACCCGCTGCAGCCGCTCCAAACCGTCCAGGGCGCGCTCGGCGTCATCGATGAGGTCGCGCGTTGGATCAAGCTTCTGACCGGGATGCCGGCGGTCGCGATGTCGCCGGGCGCCGGCGCGCATGGCGAGCTGTGTGGGCTGATGGCGATCCGCGCCGCGCTGATCGCCCGCGGCGACCCGCGCCAGCGCGTGCTGGTGCCCGATTCGGCGCACGGCACCAACCCGGCGACCGCGGCGCTCTGCGCCTACGAGGTCGACGCGGTGCCCTCGAACGCGCGCGGCCGCATCGATCTCGCCGCGTTCAAGCAGAAATTGGGCGCCGACGTCGCCGCCGTGATGCTCACCAACCCCAACACCTGCGGCCTGTTCGAGGACGAAATCCTCGAGGTCGCCGACGCGATCCACGCCGCCGGCGGGTTCTTCTATTGCGACGGCGCCAATTTCAACGCCCTGGTCGGGCGGGTGCGACCGGGCGATCTCGGCATCGACACCATGCACATCAATCTCCACAAAACGTTCTCGACCCCGCACGGCGGCGGCGGCCCCGGTGCCGGGCCGGTGGTGTTCTCGGCGGCGTTGGCGCCCTATGCGCCGCTCCCTTACGTTGTACATGGACCGCAGGGCTTCGCGCTGGTCGAGCACGATAGCGGCCGGGCATTCGGGCGGATGAAGGCGTTCCACGGGCAGATGGGCATGTTCGTGCGCGCGCTTACCTACATGAAGAGCCATGGCGGCGACGGCCTGCGTCAGGTCGCCGAGGACGCGGTGCTCGCCGCCAACTACATCCTGGCGCAAATGCAGGACGTACTGCCGCCGACCTACCCAGCCCCGTGCATGCACGAAGTGCTGTTCGACGACCGCGACCTGAAGGACACCGGCGTCACCACCCTCGATCTCGCCAAGGCGCTGATCGACGAGGGCTACCACCCGATGACGGTCTATTTCCCGTTGATCGTCCACGGCGCGATGCTGGTCGAGCCGACCGAGACCGAGAGCAAGGCGAGTCTCGACCTCTTCATCGGCACGCTCCGCTCGCTGGTGGCGCGGGCGCGGGCGGGCGAGGCCGACGCGTTCCACGCCGCGCCCCGGCTGGCGCCGACGCGCCGGCTCGACGAAACCCGCGCCGCGCGCCAACCGATCCTGCGCTGGACGCCGCCTTCGCCCAAGCAGGCGGCGGAGTAGGCCGGTCGAGCCGTCAATTGAGATCGTTAAGGGCGCGAACGCCAACCGCGAGCGACGATCGGCGGAGCGCGCGGAGAAACCGTGCGTCGCAAGTGACCAGCGTCGCACCCTGGCGTAGCGCGAAGGCTGCGTAAAAACAATCATAGGCCGGGTGGTCCAGGGCACGGGCGCGAGCGAACGCTTCCTCGGCGAGTGCCGCGAGATCGAAGAGGTCGTCAAAAGCGCGGCCGATCGTGCGCACCGCGCGGCGGCCGTGACGGTCGGCGATCCGGCCGTTTCCTGCCAGTTTCCACGTCGCGTTACAGATCTCGGCGACAACGAGTTCCGGCGCAACGCGTAGTTCGCCCAGACCGCGTACGGCCCTGCCCGGTCGGAATCGGGCTCCGCAACAATCCACTTGATCGCGACGCTCGCGTCGACGACGAACGTCATCGCTTGTCGCGGTCCTCGCGGAAAAGCATCGTCGAATCGATGGAGGGACCTTTCGGCATCGTCGCGCGAATTCGATCGAGTTCCGCTGTGATCTCATCGCGCGACGGCCGCGCCGCCGCCGCCGTCAGGATTTCGCGGAGTTCCTGTTCGAGGCGGAGGCCCTTGGTTCGCGCCCGTTGCTTGAGCCGCGCCACCACCGCATCGTCGAACTTGCGAACGATGACCTTCGCCGTGGCGTCCTCGTCAACAACATCAAAGCGCTATCGTTGAAGCGCCTCGTCGCAATCGGACCGACCTCTAGGGGGCCCCGGCGAAGGGTCTAATGCAGCTTCTTGCCGAGCTCGGCGATCGCCTGATCGACGATCTGGTCGCGGCGCTCCGCGGTGAGCCCGCCGGCGATCAGCTGGCGGGTCGCGGCGATGGCGACGGTAACGGCGGTATTGCGGACTTCGGCCAACGCCGCCGCCTCGGCCTGGGCAATCTTGTCGAGCGCCAGTTGTTCGCGCCGCTTGAGCGCAGTTTCGATCTCGCGCTCGGCCTCGGTGCGGAGCCGACCGGCTTCGGTCTCGGCCTGGGCGACGATCGCCTTAGCCTGCGCCGCCGCCTCATTGCTCTCGCGTTGGTGCTTGGCGAGCAGCGCCTGGGCTTCTTCGCGGAGCCGCTGCGCCTCGTCGAGTTCGCGCTTGATGCCTTGCCCGCGCTGGTCGAGGGCATCGCCGACGCGCTTGGCGGCGAAGCGAAAGAGCACGATCACGAACGCGACGAACGCGACCGCGATCCAAAACTCGACGTCGTGAAGGAACGCCATCAGCCGCGTCCCTTGAGTGCCGCCGACACCGCCGCGGCTGCCGCCTGCGGGTCGGCCGCCTGGCCGATCAGCCGGTCGACCGCCGAGCGGGCGACGTCGGTCGCGACCTGAGCGACATTCCCGAGCGCCTGATCGCGGGCGGCGGCGATCCGGCCCTCGGCCTCGGCGATCCGCTTGGCGAGTTCGACGCCCTGCGCGGCCTGGCGTTGCGCCGCGCGCTCAGTCATCGCCCGGCGCGCGGTTTGGATCGTGTCCTGCGCCGACTGGCGCGCCGTCCCCAGTACCGTCTCGTAGGCCGCGAGCGCTTTGGCCGCCGCGTCGCGCGCGCTCTGCGCCCGGTCGAGGTCGTCGGCGATCCGCTTGGCGCGGGTTTCGAGCACGGCGGCGATGCGCGGCAGCGCGATCCGGCTCAACACCAGGTAGAGCAGGACGAACGTGATCGCGAGCCACACCAACTGCGGCGCGAAGTCTCCGGCGACGAGCTGCGGCACGGGCCTGGCTCCGGCGCGGGTGCGGTCGGCTAGAGGAACAGGATCATGAACGCGACGACCAGCGCGAACAGTCCGGTCGCTTCGGTCAAGGCGAATCCCAGGATCACGTTGCCGAACATGCCGCCGGCCGCCGACGGGTTGCGGATGCCGGCCGACACGAAGTTTCCGAAGATCAAGCCGATACCGATACCGGCACCGGCGAGGCCGATGGTGGCGAGACCGGCGCCGATCATCTTCGCTGCTGCTACGTCCATAGTCGTTGTCCTCTCGAGGTTCAGGGTTGAGCGAAAAAAGCGAAACCGTCAGTGCTCGTGCATGTGGAGCGCGTCGTTGATGTAGAGGCAGGTCAGGATCGTGAACACGTAAGCCTGCAGAAACGCGACCAGCAGTTCGAGGGCGTAGAGTGCGACGATGAACGCCCACGGCAGAATGCCGAAGAAGCCGAGCGCGACGATGAACCCACCCAGTACCTTGAGCAGGGTGTGGCCGGCCAGCATGTTGGCGAACAGCCGCACCGACAGCGTGATCGGCCGGATCAGGTAGGAAATGAGTTCGATCGGCACCAAGAGCGGCAGCATCACCGCCGGGACGCCGTGCGGCACGAAAAAGCCCAAGAACCGGGCACCGTGCTTGACGAAGCCCAGGATCGTCACGCCGATGAAGACGCACCCTGCCATGGCGAAGGTGACGATGATGTGGCTCGTGGTGGTGAAGGCGTAGGGGATGAGGCCGAGCAGGTTCGCGAACAGAATGAACACGAACAGCGAGAACACCAACGGAAAGTACTTGCGCGCTTCGCGCCCAGCCGAATCGCTCAACAGCTTGGCAATGAACTCGTAGGCGAGCTCGGCGATCGATTGCCATCGGCCCGGTACCAGCGCGCCGCGGCTCATGCTCATGGTCAGCATGAGCGAGGCCGCGCCGACCGCGATCACCATCCAAAGGGAGGAGTTGGTGAACGAAACGTCGAGCCCGCCGATCTCGATCGGGAGCAGGCGGTTGATCTCGAACTGATGGAGGGGGCTTTCGCCGGCGGCCACGGGCAGTCCTTTTCGATCGTACCTACGCGTTAGCTCGGCCGCTCGGGACCCGCGCTCCGCTTCTGCGTCAGTCGATACGCATTGCGAACGCCGGCCGCGACGCCGAACAACACCAACACCAGCGTCAGCCACGGACGGCTTCCCAACCACGAATCGAGAAACCAGCCGATGATGCCGCCGACCGCCATGCCGGCCGCCATCTCGATCGCGAGCCGCCAACCGAGCGCCGCGGCAACGTGCGGACTCGGCGGGGCGGGGCGATCGCCGCCGCGCGCTTTCTTCAAACGAGCGTCGAGATCGTCGAACGAAGGAGGGCGGTCCGATGACGCCATGCGCCCCTCCTCAGTCCGCTGATAGCGGCCGAAAAAGCGGTCGCACCATAGGGGCGACGCCCAAGCCTGTCAAGCAACCAGGTCCTAAGTTAACGCCTTGAAATAGAAAGATAAACGAGGTTTGCGCTCAAGCAGTCTGACGCAGCGCCTCGGCCCGGGTGAGGTCGACCGAAACGAGCTGCGAGACGCCCTGCTCGGCCATCGTCACGCCGAACAGGCGATCCATCCGTGCCATCGTCACCGGGTTGTGGGTGATGAGGAGGAAACGGGTCCCGGTCTGGCGAGCGATCGCCTGGACGAGGTTGCAGAAGCGCTCGACGTTGGCGTCGTCCAAGGGCGCGTCGACCTCGTCCATGACGCAGAGCGGCGCCGGATTGGCTTGGAACACCGCGACCAGGAGCGCGGTCGCGGTCAGCGCCTGCTCGCCGCCCGAGAGCAGGGACAGGATCTGCAGGCGCTTGCCCGGCGGGCTCGCCATGATCTCGAGCCCGGCATCGAGCGGGTCCTCGGCCTCGGTCAACGCCAGATGGGCGCGGCCGCCGCCGAACAATTGGGTGAACAGCGTCCGGAAGTTGGCGTCGACCTGCTTGAACGCCTCGAGCAGCCGCTCACGGCCTTCGCGATTGAGGCTGGCGATGCCGTGGCGGAGCTTGGCGATCGCAGCTTCGAGGTCGGCGCGCTCGGTTTGCATGCCGGTGAGCTTGACGTTGACCTCTTCGGCTTCCTGCTCGGCGCGCAGGTTGACCGGCCCCATGGTCTCGCGTTCACGCTGCAGCCGCTGCAGGCGGGATTCGACCTGATCGATGGCGGGCAACTCGGCGTCGTCCTTGATCTCGGCGATCGCTTGCGATTCGGCGGGCGCGCAGTCGAGCGCTTGACGTGTGCGGCGTTCGACGTCGGCCCTGCGCTCGCTCGCCTGGTTGACGTTGCCGTCGCGCCGGATCCGCTCTTCGCGCGCGCCGGCGAGCGCCTGGTCGGCGGCCTTGGCGGCGTCGCTCCGCGCCTTGAACGCGGCATCGGCGAGCGCGAGCTCGTCCGCCGCCCGGTTACGGACGGTCTCGGCGTTCGCGATCGTGGAAAGAAGGGCTTGCCGCTCGGCGGCGATCGCAGCCGGCTTGGCGATCGTGCGGGCGAGCTGCTCTTCGCTCGCGGCGCGCCGGCGCGCGAGTTCGACGGTCTGGGCATTGGCTTCGGCGACGCGCGCGGTCCAGGTGTCGCGTTCGCTTTCGGCGGCCCGCAAGCGGCCAGCGCGGGCGGCGGAGGCGCGGCGAAAGCCTTCGAGCGTGGCCTCGGCTTCGGCCAAGGCGCGGCGCTTCTCGATCAAGTCGAGCCGTGCCTTGTCGAGCGTCTTCCGCGTTTCGTGCCGGTTTTCGAGCGCTTTCAGCTCGGCGGTCGCGGTGCGCAGTCCGTCGCCGGCATCGACTTGCTCGATCCCGAGCGTGACGATGCCGTCGCCGAGCGCGGAGATCTTCGCGCTACGCGCTTCGCTTTCGCGCTGGACCTGGGCGTGGGCTTCGCGCGCCGCGCGGAGCGCCTCATCGGCCGCCCACAACGCTTCGCGCGCCGCCGCCTCGGCGTGCCGCGCGCGTTCGGCCGCGGTCCGCGCGGCGCCGGCGGTGGCCCGCACCGATTCGACCGTCGGCTTGCACGCCGCGATCTCGCCGCGCAGGTCGGTCAAGCGCTGGCGCTGGTTGAGCCGCACCAGCGCCGCGGTCTGGGCGCCGGCGGTGACGGTGAACCCGTCCCAGCGCCACAAAGCGCCGCCGGTCGAGACCAGGCGCTGGCCTTGGGTAAGTTCGGCTTGCAGCCGCGCGCCGTCGGCCGGATCGATGACGCCGACCTGCGACAGGCGGCGGGACAACACCGCCGGGCCGGTCACGAATTGCGACAACGGCACTGCGCCGGCGGGAAGCGCGGGCGCGCCGGCGAGCGGGTCGAGCCCGCGCCGCCAGTGCATCGGCGCCGCTTCGTTGGCGGCGACGTTGAGATCGTCGCCGAGCGCGGCGGCGAGCGCGCCTTCGTAGCCGGGCGCGACCGTGACGGCATCGATCAGCGGCGGCCACAATTCGGGCTCGCCGTCCTTGAGCAACGCCGCGAGCGCGGCCTCCTCGGCGGCACGCCGGGCCAGCTGCGCTTCGGCCGCCTGAAGCGCGGCGTCGGCCGCGCGCACGCCCTCGAGCGCGGCCGCGCGCTCGGTCTCACGGGCGCCGAAGTCGATGCGGGCGGCGTCGGCGGTTTGGCGCAGCCGTTCGAGTTCGTCGCGCACTGCGGCTTCGGCCGGCGCCAGGGCTTCGGTCATGAGCCGATCGCGTTCCTCGCGAAAGCCGCGCAAACGGTCGGCGATGCGCTGCAGCCGGGCGGTGCAGTCGCGCTGGACGTCGGTCAGGCCCTGCACCCGCGCCTCGGCGCGGGCGAACTCGGCGGCGAGCTTTTCGACGCGCGCTTCCTCGGCGGCGGTGAGCGCCCGCGCGGCGGCCGCGGCGGCGGCCGCGTCGGCAACCAAGCCGGCCGCGTTGGCATCGGCGTGGCTGAGCTCGTTCACCTCGCCGGCGAGCCGGGCAATCGCCTCTTCGGCGTCGCGCACGCGCGCCTGCTCGCGCGTCGTGTCGGATTCGATCTGGGCGATCTGCGCCTCGAGCCTGTGGCGTTCGTCGAGCGCCGCTTTCTCGTCGCGGTCGAGCTGTTCGCCGGCAACTTTGAGCCGATGGAGCGCGGCGGCGGCTTCGGCCTCGGCTTGGCGGAGCGCCGGCAGGCGCTCGGCGGCCGCGCTCAACTCGGTCGTGGCCGTAGCCGCGGCGCTGGTCGCGGCGGCGACCGCGGCTTCGCTCTCGCCGAGGAGCGCCTGCGCTGCCTCGACGTCGGCGGCGGCCTTGCGCCAGGAAAGGAAGAGCAGCGTCGCCTCGGTGCGCCGGATGTGGCCCGAGAGGTTGCGATAGCGCGAGGCTTGGCGGGCCTGCTGCTTGAGACCGCGCAATTGGCTGTCGAGCGCCGCCATGATGTCGGCCAGGCGCGCCAAGTTGGTCTCGGCGGCGCGGAGCCGGAGCTCGGCCTCGTGGCGGCGCGAGTGGAGCCCGGTGATGCCGGCGGCTTCTTCGAGGATCGCGCGGCGATCTTCCGGTTTGGCCTTGATCAGCGCACCGACCTCGCCTTGGCTCACCAACGCGGTCGAATGAGCGCCCGAGGCGGCGTCGGCGAACAACCGCTGCACGTCGCGGGCGCGGACATCGCGGCCGTTGACGCGAAAATCGGAGCCGAGCTCGCGCTCGATCCGCCGCGTCACCTCGACCTCGTCGCTTTCGTTGAACTGCGACGGCGCGCGGCGGGCGCGGTTGTCGAGCGCAAGCGCGACTTCGGCAATGTTGCGCGAGGGCCGCGTGTTGGTGCCGGCGAAGATGACGTCGTCCATGCCGCTGCCGCGCATCTTCTTGGGCGAGGTCTCGCCCATCACCCAGCGCAGCGCTTCGACCAGGTTCGACTTGCCGCAGCCGTTGGGGCCGACGATGCCGGTCAGGCCGGGCTCGATCAGGAGCTCGGTCGGATCGACGAACGACTTGAAGCCGACAAGACGGAGACGACGAAAATGCACGCTCGGACTGGCCCTGTGCTGGTTGAAAACTAAGTCTTGGTGGTTCCGGCCGACTGACGGCGGAGCAGATAGATGCCGACGGCGCCGACCACGATCACGACGACGATGACGATCACATAGGGCGGGATGCCGCTCGACCCGCCGGGTGCGGTCGAAGCCGGGCCGGCGCCCATCGCCGGTGCGCTCGCGCCTTTGAGCAGGGCCTCGATCACGGTCTCGAAACCGGCCACGGTGTGGTTGCCGACGTAGAGCTTGCCGCCGATGACGAAGCTCGGGGTCGATTGAACCTTGAACGTGTTCTCGCCGATGAAGCGGACCTGAAGGATGCCTTCGGTCAGCTTCTTGTCGTTCAAGCAGGCGTCGTACTTTTCCGCCGGCACGCCGCCGAGGCGCCCCAACTGCTTGAGTTCGCCCAACACGTCGCCCGAGGTCGCCCACTTCGATTGTTCGCGAAACAGGACGTCGATGAAGCCGAAGAAGCGGTCCGGGCCGGCGCAGCGGGCGAGGATCGACGCTTGGTAAGCGGGGAGGTTGAGCGGGAACTCGCGGAACACGAGCTTCACCTTGCCGGTGTCGATGTACTTGGTCTTGAGCTCGGGCAGGACCGTGGCGTGGAAATCGGCACAATGCGGGCAGCTCATCGAGGCGTACTCGATGATCTCGACCGGCGCGTCGGCCTTACCGAGCGTCATGTCGGGGAGAACCTCGGCCGCCTGCTGACCGAAGGCCCCAGGGGCCAGGACCAGCCAGACGAAGAGCCCAAGAACCGCCGCTTTCAGCACTGCTCGATCCAATACGTTGGGGGGCCACCCGGCCAAAACGCAAAATCTTGCGCGGATTATAGGCGGTGGCCCTGGGAGCGACAACAGGCTTTGCCCGCCCGCAATGGTTAACGCGGCGCCTTCGGGCGAGGCTTCCGGTTTTCGACGTGCCGCCCGAGCGCGCGCAGCGCTTCCTTGAGGCGCGGGTCGGCGACGCCACCGAGTTTGGTCGCGAGCGCCGCTTCATCGGCCGGGTCGGGCGCGGATGCGGGGGCTCGTCGCTTGCGGCCCGGCGCGGGCGCGACCGGCCCCTGCACGATCGCGATCCGCGCCACCGCCCGGTAGCCGAAGTAAGCGTTGATGCGCTCGATGATTTCGGGGGCGCGATGTTGGAATTCGAGCGCCAAACCGCCCGGCGCCCGCACCTCGAGGACACCGGCGCGGTCGCCCGCGCCCGGCCGCAGCCGCTCGGGCTGCGAACGGCTGCCGAGATCGGTGCCGACGATGGTCGGCCAACGGGTCAGGATCTCGACGTGGACGAAGCCGCGTTGCCCGAATGCCTGGCTCACCAGCCGCGCCGCCACGCGACTGACCGGCCGTGGGCCTCCGCTCCGGGGACGCCTGGGGTCTTTCATGCTTTGGTTCGGCCTCGACGGCCCTCGCGCTTCGAAGATCCAGCTCTTATTGTCGCATGTCGTGGCGGCGCGAACGACATCGGAACGACGACGGCGAGCGGCAGCGGGGCTCCGCCCGGCGGCGTCGGCGCGGCGGCTGCTCGCTTGGTACGATCGCGTCGGCCGCGACCTGCCGTGGCGGGTCAAGCGCGGGCGCGCCGATCCCTATCGCGTCTGGCTGTCCGAGATCATGCTCCAGCAGACGACGGTTGCGACCGTCATCCCTTATTTCGAGCGCTTCACCCAGCGCTGGCCGAACGTGGAGGCGCTGGCCGCGGCCGATATCGACGCCGTCCTCACTGCGTGGCAGGGCATGGGCTATTACAGCCGCGCCCGCAACCTTCACCGCACCGCGCAGATCGTTGCCGAGGCATTGGATGGTGCCTTCCCCACCACCGAGGACGGCTTGCGCGCGCTCCCGGGGATCGGCGCCTATACCGCCGCGGCGGTTGCGGCGATCGCGTTCGACCGGCGTGCGGTCGTGGTCGACGGCAACGTCGAACGGGTGATGAGCCGGCTGTTCGCGATCACGACGCCGCTCCCGAAAGCGAAACCCGAACTTCGGGCCGCGGCGGCGGCGTTGACGCCGAAGACGCGGTGCGGCGACTACGCCCAAGCGGTGATGGACTTGGGCGCGACCGTGTGTACGCCGACGCGCCCGGCGTGCGAGCGTTGTCCGTGGCGGCGGGCGTGCCGCGCTCACGCCTCAGGCATCGCGGCCGGTTTGCCGCGCCGGATCGCGAAGACCGTCGGCGCGATGCGGTATGGCGTCGCGTTCGTCTTGACGCGGGCCGATGGCGCCGTCCTCCTCCGGCGTCGGCCGCCGCGCGGCCTGCTCGGCGGCATGATGGAGGTGCCCTCGACGCCGTGGCGGGCGACGGCGCCGAACCGCGGCGCGATCGCGGCCGCGGCGCCGGCCGCGCTCGACTGGCGCGCGTTACCGGGCGTCGTCAGTCACGGATTCACGCACTTCCCGCTCGAGATCGCGGTGGTTGCCGGGGCGATCGATCGCGACCCGGCCGCAAGGATCGACGGCGTGTGGTGCCGGCCGGATCGCTTCGCCGACTGCGCGCTACCGACCTTGTTCAAGAAAGTGCTCCGCCACGCGGCGGCTCACGGCGCGCTGTCGCCTCAGACGATCTCGGTCCGCAAGCGCTGACGGAGCACGTCGATCGAGACCAGCGCGCGGGTCGGCTTGTCCTCGTAGTGCCAGAATTCCCAGCCGTTGTAGGCCGGCGCGCCCTGGACGTGGGCGGCGACGCGGTGGATCGAGCCGGTGATGTCGCCGGCGACCAGGCTGCCATCGGCCCGCACTTTCGCTTGATGGTGACGGCGATGGTCGAACAGGAGGTCGCCGGGCGCGATGAAGCCGCGCTCGACGATCAGCCCAAACGGGATGCGCGGCGCCGCGCGCTTGGACGGCGTTACCGACACCGCCGTCGCGTCGGCCGGCTCGATCGCCGCCAGGCGCTCGGCCGCGAGTCTGGCGTAAGTCGGGTCGCGTTCGATCCCGATGTAGCGGCGCCGCAGGCGCTTGGCGACGGCGCCGGTGGTGCCGGTGCCAAAAAACGGGTCGAGCACGACGTCGCCGATCCGGGTCGCGGCGAGCAGCACGCGGTAGAGCAGCGCCTCGGGCTTCTGGGTCGGGTGCGCTTTCTTGCCGGCGCTCTTCAGGCGCTCGGGCCCGGTGCAGAGCGGCAAAAGCCAGTCCGAGCGCATCTGGATGTCGTCGTTCAACGCCTTCATCGCGTCGTAGTTGAAGGTGTAGCGGGCGTCCTGGCTCTTGGCGCACCAGATCAGCGTCTCGTGCGCGTTGGTGAAGCGGCGGCCGCGGAAGTTGGGCATCGGGTTCGATTTCCGCCACACCACGTCGTTCAAGATCCAGAAGCCTTGGTCCTGGAGCAAGGCGCCGACGCGGAAGATGTTGTGGTAGGAGCCGATCACCCAGAGCGCGCCATTGTCCTTCAACACCCGCCGGCAGGCGCCGAGCCAGCGCGCGGTGAAGGCATCGTAGGCCTCGAAATCGGCGAACTTGTCCCAGGCGTCGTCGACGCCCTCGACCCGGCTGTGGTCGGGCCGGTGCAGTTCCTGCTGCAGCTGAAGATTGTAGGGCGGGTCGGCGAAGACGAGGTCGACCGAGCCGGCGGGCAGGCGGTCGACGATGTCGACGCAATCGCCGGTCAGGACTTGGTCGAGCGGCAGAGCGGTTTCCGACATGGCGGGGCAGAGTGAGTCCCGCCTGTGGATAAGTCAAGAGTCTATATTTTGAATCAAATACTTAGAGGGTCAGGGCGAGCTGAGACTCAAGCTCTTGTGTGAGCGCCGCCCGAACCGGCGCGAACGAGCGCCGATGGTGGGCCGAGGGCCCGTGCCGGGCGACCGCCGCCAAGTGCTCGGCGGTGCAATAGCCGGCGTTGTTGTCCCAGCCGAACTGCGGATAGCGCGCCGCCAGTTTGGTCATCAGGCGATCGCGGACCACCTTGGCGACGATCGAGGCGGCGGCCACCGAAAGCGAGCGCGCATCGCCCCGGATCAGCGCCATCGCCGGGTAGGGGAGGTCGGGGAGGCGGTTGCCGTCGACGATGACGAGCGCGGGCGCGAGCGGCAGCCGCGCGACCGCGCGGCGCATCGCCAGCATGGTCGCCTGCAGGATGTTGATGGCGTCGATCGTGCGGACGCTCGCCGCCGCGATCCCGACCGCGGCGGCAGCGCGGATTTCGTCGTGGAGCCGCTCGCGCGTGTCGCGCTCGAGCGCCTTCGAATCGTCGATCCCGTCGGGGATCCGCCCCGGCGTCAGGATGACGGCGGCGGCGACCACCGGTCCCGCCATCGGCCCGCGCCCGACTTCATCGACGCCCGCGACCGGACCGCTCGTCCGGGCCTCGAACGCGAAGGTCGGAGCGTCGTCGGTCATGCCTTCGGGTCGGTGCGATCGGGCGGCGGGTCGGACCCGGGCGGGGGCGGGCGTTTGCCGATTATTCGCATCGCCCGGCCCAGGCGATAGGCGAACTGGGTCAGCCGGTTCGAACCTTCGGCCAGCACCGCGGCCTCGTGGCCGTAAAGCTCTTCCAACAGGTCGCCCAACGTCGGCACGCTATGGCGCGCCATGCGATGGAGTTGGCGCGCAACGTGGAGCCAGAGCGGGCTCAGCACCAGCGAGAGCGCGATCACCGCGACCAGGAGCCGGTAGCCGTCGGCCGAGATCAGATTCGAGTTGGACGCGGTCGCGGCCAGCACGAACGAGAACTCGCCGACCTGGGCCATCACCACGCCGGCCAGGAACGCGTTCTGCCACGACTCGCCCAGCGCATGGAGG
>Ga0194132_10001815_pt1 | contig 42237 bp, 42 predicted proteins | sample TA2KigOf80mmetaG_FD_148612 | JGI IMG/M metagenome (GOLD analysis project Ga0194132, IMG submission 148612) | Freshwater microbial communities from Lake Tanganyika, Tanzania - TA2015054 Kigoma Offshore 80m | ecosystem: Environmental > Aquatic > Freshwater > Lake | place: Tanzania: Lake... | reverse complement strand
CTCTTCTCCTGTGTGTCTTTGGACTTCTCCGATGGCCATGCATCCACATGATCCTTCTGCCATGCTACGAGCTCTGCGTAGTGCTCATCCCATGACTTTTGCTTATCTGCTGGTTCCACTCCGAGTGCCCGCAACTGCTCCGCCTGTTCACCTTCGAGTTCTCCGTCCCGTAACTTGCCACGCTGCCCACTGAGCCACATTCCCAAACTCTTCTCCTGTGCGTCTTTGGACACTGCCGATGGCCATCCATCCGCATGATCCTTCTGCCATGCTACGAGCTCTGCGTAACGCTCATCCCATGACTTTTGCTTCTCTGCTGGTTCCACTCCGAGTGCCCGCAACTGCTCCGCCTGTTCACCTTCGAGTTTTCCGTTCCGTAACTTGCCACGCTGCCAGCTGAGCCACTTTCCCAAACTCTTCCCCTGTGCGTCTTTGGACATCTCCGATGGCCATCTATCCGCATGATCCCTCCGCCATGCTACGAGCTCTGCGTAGTGCTCATCCCATGATTGTTTGACACCTTCCTTTTTCTCCGCAGGTTCCACTCCGAGTGCCCGCAACTGCTCCGCCTGTCCACCGTCGAGTTCTCCGTTCCGTAACTTGCCACGCTGCCAGCTGAGCCACTTTCCCAAACTCTTCTCCTGTGCGTCTTTGGACACTGCCGATGGCCATCCATCCGGATGATCCCTCCGCCATGCTACGAGCTCTGCGTAGCGCTCATCCCATGACTTTTGCTTCTCCGCAGGTTCCACTCCGAGTGCCCGCAACTGCTCCGCCTGTTCACCTTCGAGTTTTCCGTCCCGTAACTTGCCACGCTGCCCACTGAGCCACATTCCCAAACTCTTCTCCTGTGCGTCTTTGGACATCTCCGATGGCCATCCATCCGCATGATCCCCCCGCCATGCTACGAGCTCTGCGTAACGCTCATGCCATGACTTTTGCTTCTCCGCAGGTTCCACTCCGAGTGCCCGCAACTGCTCCGCCTGTCCACCGTCGAGTTCTCCGTTCCGTAACTTGCCACGCTGCTCTCTGAGCCACACTCCCAAACTCTTCTCCTGTTCGTCTTTGGACTTCTCCGATGGCCATCCATCCGGATGATCCCTCCGCCATGCTACGAGCTCTGCGTAACGCTCATGCCAACCTTTCCGTTCCCGAACCTCCCGTAGTATTGCCGGTGTATTTGCGATGGGCGCATCTGCAGTCAAACACTCACGCATCCTGTCCATCCACCTTTCTCCCATCACGATCTGCCACCCAATGCCTGGAGCTTCTTCAAGTCTCGCCTTCTTCTCGTCTTTTCCCATAGCAGCGAACATTTCTATGTCAGCGGAATCCGCAGTCTTCCAGACAAAGGAGCGGTTCCCAACCTGGTTGCAGAGCTCGATCAGGCGCTGTACCTCGGGAACAAGCACGCTCACATAGCTTACGCGTCGCATCATGTTTTCTCTGATGCGACCGATTTCCATCACAACACGCTTGTCGTCATTCGGATCGATTCCGAGACTCCAGAGCAGGTAGCGCAGGGCCGTCAGGCGCTCTGAGAATTCGCTCATCCGTATGCGTCCATCGCCATCGCCTTCGGGAGGTTGCCACGCGTCCGGCGGAGTGTGTATGTCCTCTCGCACGGTGATATTGGGACGTCCTTTGACCGGCCCCTGATCTCCCTCCTGCATCGCTTGCAGTTCCTCGGTGGAGATATGCAACCTGCGAATGACCTCGCTGCGGATTTTCTCGATTTCCTGAGCAACAGTTAAGAGATCATCGATAGTTGGCATCTCCAGTTGCTTTGCCGCTGCATCTTCTACCGCAGCTCCGAACATCCCTTTCGTTTTGTCTGCACATGCATTGCGATACTTATGACTGATGCTGACGACACGATCGAGTACAGCATTTTCGTTCGTCAGATTTTGAAGCGCATCTTGAATGCGACTGGGGTCAAGAGTGGCCTCTGTAAGCTCGGCGATTTCCCGTTCAAGCGCATCGCGATCGATAATTGACATATGTGTATTATATGTTTAAAAAATAATGTTGCAAGTACCTTCGACAAGAATCTTCAAACATGTCGCTCCCTACTTGCTGAGCTGCGCGAACGAGTGGAGACGGTTGAAGACCGTGTCCCAGAGGACGACGGTGCGGTAGAGCAGAGGGTTGTCCACCTTGGGTACGGCGTAGCGCTGCGGTCCGTATGCGGATTGCAGTGTGCCTAGATCCATTGCGGTGTCATCCGGGAACGTGACATCGCGCGGATCGACGACCGTCGTGAGGTAGATGTGCAGCGACGGAAGGGGATCGACCTCGAAGAGCGTGCCGAAGTAGAGCGAACCGGGGACGTAGAGGACATCGCCCTTGGCGAACTCGCCCATGGGGATCAAGTTGCCCTCCATACCTTCGCGCTGCATCTGTCTGGCGTCTCTGGCAATCTGGAGCCAGAGCTGACGCTCGGAGTCGAGGCGCTCTTGCACCGAGGGGGTCTCGAGCGACGGATCTTTGGTAATCTCCATCTCCACGAGTCGATCGACCATCGCCTCCGCGTAGCGCTCGGCAAAGAGCGGGTTTTTCAGATGGTCTTTCAGTGTCAGCGTGCCGCTGCTTGTGCAGGCGGCAAGGAGGAGCGCGGAGAGACTGGCGCAAGCAAGTGTGGTATGTCGCATAGGGGGGCATTGTAGCTGAGCATTTCGCTCCGGCAACCGATTACGCCGCTTTCTTCACGTGCCGTTGCTCCTCGATTGATCGAACGCACCGCATCAACTTGGGGAATACGCTGTAGAGGATGTAGCTGTGGGTTGCAAAGTCGACCCCGCGCGGCAGCAGGGTACTCCAGTACTTAAACGCATGGTTGCTGGCTTCCTTTTCCATGACGTTTAGCAGCGGCCCCTCGCCCCCGGGATTGAAGTGCAGGATCTGGGGCGCCCACGCTCCGCGGTACTGCCGTACTGCCGGCTGCCCGTACTCGAGGGTGTTGTTCTCGTACTCCTTGCCGTGCCCCTGCTTCACGACCTGCTCGGTGTCTTTGCGGGAGCGTTGGCGCAGCAGCTCCTCGCGCTGGTCATCGAGGTGTCCGTGTTGCCTGCACCAATCGCGGTTGAACCAGAGCGCTTTGAGGCAGCGCATCGTTCGCTCACCGCGCTTCGCCGCTTGTGCAAAGAGGGGCTGCACTACTCCAGGAAGATCTCCGATGAGCGCGTCGAGTTCTGCCTGCGGATCCTTTTCCGAAGAACCGGATTCCGTGCCGTGCTCTTTACGCTGCGTGCGCAGATAGTTCTCCATAGACCGTACCTTGCGTGCATCATCGGGAGAGAGATCGCTGCCCTTAGCCTGCGCGATCAGGTGCTCGGCGGAGTCCCAGTCGCGTGCATCCAGCTCTCTGCGGATGTCGAGAAGGAGTGACGGCACGGATGCGATCTCGCGATCCTTGAGCCGGCACTCTGCTTCCTGCAGGTAGGCGAGGCGGCTCTCGTAGTGCATGTTCAAGAATTTCTTCTTCGTGATGAAGGTGAAGCTGGGGCCTGCGCGCTTGTTCGCTTTTTTGCTCAGCACGTCGAATTGCTCGGCAGCACTGCGCCATCGGTTGATGAGGCTCGTGAGCGGAAGCTTGCCTTTGCCCTCTACGAAAGCCTCAATGAGTGCGGGATCGGCTTTGCTTTCAAAGATACGCTCAAGCCAGGTGCCCACCTTGTCTTTCGCGATCACACCGTCGTTTGCGGCATTTTGGAGCATGGATTTGGCTTTGTTGTAGTGCTTTTCCATGCGGGATCCTCCGGCAGCCATCGCCGCACGGACCATTGCACATAGTCCGACGCGCTCTCTGTAGTGGAGATTCAAAAACGCCTCCTCATCATGGAAAGTAGCGATGTCGGGGACGTCGGCTGCAGTGAGTTGCTTACACGTTGCATTCTTCAGGAGATCCTGTCGCTGATGTGCCACCTTGCGCCAATTTTCAACATACGTCGGAAGCTTATTGTGAACGAACGCTTCGCGTTGCTTATAGTGCACGCTCTCGCGCTTGAACCGGTCGTCCCACTCGCCGATGGACTTAAGCGAGATGATCCGTGGTGTTTCGTTGTACGCTCGCAGCATCGCGTCCATGAATTCCTCGTGGTAGAGGCGGTGCGCGGATTCGGCCATCTCTGGGAGCCTCGAATCGATGAACTGCTCCCAATCAGTTATGAATGATGTATTGAGCGAGAGGTTCTCTGCTGCACGCAGAAGCGCCTCTGTTTCCTCTCGGGAAGCAGCGTGGAGATTATTGAATGTCTCATGTGCGTAGCTGCGCACCTCAGCGATGATGCGTTCCTTCCGTGATTGAAGGTACTCCTGATCGACGCCGTCACCGGCCTCTCCGCGCATCCGCTCCTGCGTGGTCATTTGTGGCATGCCGCGGCATTGTTACGTGGGGTAGGGGGGACTGCAATGTTTCTGGTTACTAATTCATTTTGTGGTGTTATGGGATGAGGCGTACCGACGGCAACTCTCTACGGTGGATTTTGTCCTTTCCTCCAAGCAAGTTCCGCTTTACTCTCTGCGCATGATCCTCTCGGACCGTGACATCAAAGTCGCCGTTGCTTCTGGCAGGGTGAAGCTCGCTCTTTCTGTGGAGATGTCTCCCGAGGCGACGCAAGCGGAGATCTTTTCGCGCATCCATGCTTCATCCATGGATCTGCGCCTTGGTTCTACCTTCAAGCTGTACGAACACAGCAAATTTTCCGTCCTCGATCCGAAAAACCCTGAGAGCTTCGCTGGCAACATGCGCACGATCACCATTCCCGAGGGTGAAGCGTTCATCGTGCAGCCCGGAGAGTTTGTCCTCGGCGTCACGCAGGAGACGATTACTGTCCCTGACGATCTCGTTGTCCGCGTGGAGGGACGAAGCTCGCTGGGGCGCCTCGGGATCATTGTCCACTCTACAGCGGGATTTGTGGATCCGGGGTTCTCCGGCACGATCACGCTGGAGATCAGCAACTTAAACCGCCTCCCGGTCGCTCTCTACCCCGGCATGCGCATCTGTCAGCTGGCATTTGAGATGATGAGCAGCCCCGCGGACATGCCCTACTACAAAAAGCCGCACAGCAAGTACCAGCATCAGGTATTGCCTGAAGAAAGCAGGCTGGCTGCGGATCCGGAGTTTGCGGGTAAGGGCGCATAACCAAAGACATACCAAAGAGCCCAACAAAATGTTGAGCTCTTGGTCGTTGGCATATACACGGTCTCCAGTTCGGTGGATTTGCGTCCTTAGTTCTTCATGACGCCGAAGCCTGCGACGAGCAGTCCGGCTCCCAGGAATGCAAAGATAAGCATGCCGACTTTCCGCTCGGCGCTCACTTTTCCTGGGTATGGCCAGCAAGCGCCGGCCAAAGCCCAAGATAAGAAACACCCGCCGAAGCAGGTCATGAGTTTGTAGAATGCGGACAGGTTGGCGAATGCATCCAAGACACTAGGAAGACTGTGCTTCACAATGAGATAGACAAACGCGCCGAACATGTAGGTGGCGGTGACGATCAGGAACGGCCACCCCCATTTCTTCGTGTCATAGATTTGGGGGAACAGGAGCCCCATGGCGACTCCTGCAGAGCTTCCGAACCACATCGCGCTACCACCGTAGCCGACGCAGTATGCCAGGAGGCCCCAATCGAAATCTTTTAGGGCCAGACAGACTGCGGTGAGAGGGATATTATCAAACCACGCAGACAGGAGACCCATCAGTATGGCGATAATATCACGCGGCATGGTGTTCAGCATCGGCTTCACGCTGTTGAGTGGCAGCATCTCGGCCGCACCGACCAGCAGGAGTAAAAACCCCGTATTGGGCAGTGCTTCCTTGAATACTTTCCATTCAAATTCGCGTTTTGCCAGTGCGAGACCGATCACCAAACCTGCCCAGACTCCCAGTCCGGGTTGGTCTTGGAGATTGCCGATAATCAATCCTGGAATGGCCAGCATCGGCCACATCTGACTCCACTGGACAGCGTGCTGCGATCCAGCGAGGCCTTCAGCTTCCGCATGGCCTGTTGCTGCATCGTCACCTGTACGGTGTGCGGCGCTTTCGAGGAGATCCATCTCCTCAACGACTGCACTTGCTTCGCCGCTCTGTGCGCTTATGCCATGCTTGGTTGTCAGCATGGTGAGCAGGATTTGTGCCGGGATCGTGGCGATGAAGGCCATGAAAATGTTCGAAACCGGGATTTTCGGGTTCTCGGAAATGAACATCATGACGGTCGTCGTATCCCCGACAGGTGAGCCTGCGCCACCGAGGTTACTTGCCCCGATGACTCCAATGAGAAGCAAGAAAGGCACTCGTGGTGCGCCGTACTTGGCCAGTACAATCGTCCCACCGATTAATGCAGCGGCAATGTTGTCGAGCACGGTACTCAGAAGGAAGACGACCCAAAGGAGGGCTACGTCTGACTTCAGAATCTTTGCGAGGCCGTGGGAGGCACCGCTGTGCTCGAAGTAGTACGCCACCAGCGCGAACGCCGGCAGCAACAACCAGAGGTTGAAGAGAAGATGGCTCCTGTGGTGTTCCATGAAGTGGTTCACCAAAGTGTGCCATCCATTGTGCTGCTCCTTGAAGGTCAAGGACAGCGTGATGAATCCAATCATCACTACCCATAGTTTGTGATGGTGAAACAATAGGAGTCCCACCAGCATCATCAGGAACATGACGAACATTCCAATCGCGTACGCAGACATGGCACACCGTCCTTTCTTGAAGGCCTTGGCCCAGGAAATGGTTGCACCCACAGTTGGGCGCATATATGAGACAGAGACAGACACGATGCGACGTTCGAACGTTGAAACGCCCGATCGTGTCTGTCCATGTGGTTTTATTGAACTGGAACCGTTGATGCCAAGGACAGGTTTCCTTCCTGTTGGACCGAAAAGCCAAAAAGAAGGAGATACGATATAACAGATAAAAGTCAAATATACAAGAAATCTCGCCTGCTTACGGACTGAACTACGCGGGGGCAAGCCCCCGCGGTTTCCGCTGCGCTGCTAAATTTTTTTTACAAATCCCCAAATCCCACCAGCTCTATTCCACGACTTCGTATAAACGCCGGAAGCTCAGGATCCAGCAACATGTTTCTCTCGGTTTCCCGCTGGGGATTTCTGCTGAAGTCATCGCCGAGGGGATCGCAGGTGCCGGGGTGTGTCATGAGTTCGGTTGTGCCTTCGGGGAGAGCGGCGAGGAGGTTTCGGAGCTTCCGTGCGTTTGCCATCCCCGAGAGCGCCATGCCGCGGTAGTGATCCGTCGTTTCGATGTCGAAGCTTTCGTAGATCGACTGAGCTGCTCGTGCCAACATCGCAGTGCTCTCGATGTATGCTCTACGTTCTTCGGGAAGTTCCCACGAGAGCCGCTCGAGGGATTCTGCCGGCGTGCGGATGCGGGAGATGCCGTAGCGTGCGAGGATCGGTCCGAGTAGGGGAGCGATGAAGGGATGGATATGGATATTGTGGTGCGAATCGCAGTGCGTGGGCATACCCGCTGTGTCGAAAAACCATTCGATCTGTGCGCGGATCTCGCGCTCTACGTGCTCTGCTTCGATCGACCCCTGCGTGAGTGCTTCTTGTAGTTTCTCTTTGCTCAAAAAGTAGCCACGCGTGTCGAGGAGGGAGTGGATGTCGCGCTCGGGTGTGAGAGCAGATCCCTCGACGAGATTGATGTGGATGCCCGCCGGGATGTCGCGCTCCTTGATCTTCCGTGCGGCATTCAGAGATTCGGGCATGTTGGGTATGACCGTGGTACTCGTCACGATTCCTTCCTCCATGCACGTGAAGATGGCATGGGTGCGTGGAGCACTCACTCCGCAGTCATCAGCGTTCACGATCAGTCGGCGCATGCGTGCATTGTAAAGACGCGCTTGCGGCGCGTCTGTACGTTTTTATCGTACGGAGATTATGCGGCGAGATTTGCTGGCGTATGCTCTTCGTCGAATTCCTCATCATTTGGTAAATAGTGTCGCATCACACGAAGTGCTTCAATGCGGTTTTCTGTTGAAAATCTGTCGGATACGTCAGGCAGCGGGTACTTCATGACATTGCGGTATAGAGCTGCAAGCTCCTCCATTTCTGTCATAACTTCCATCCATTCGCGCTTCTCTGCGGAGGCGAAGTGATCGATGATGTCGGCGAGAGGGTGGAGCTCATTGGAGGTGTGCTCAGGCATGGATGGTGGGGAAACGAGTGCGTGCGCTCATTTTCCACATTGCTGTGTAACGCGAAAGTTGGAGGAAAAATGAAAACGGACAACTCGCCTTTTACATTTTCCATAAGGGAAAAAAACGGGACGTGTGAACTTCTGGAAGTTGGTGACTTGCCTCCGTACTATAACGGGTTTAGTGATGCTCGTTTGAACGGACCGTTTCCGTTGCCGTGAAGGGGCTGAGACACTATTCTCTTTTCGATGGACGATTAGCTCCCGCCTTCGCTCTTAAGAGCTTCGGCGGGCAGGCAGCTTCAGCTTCGCTCGTAGATATTGAGTAGATTGAAGATTATCCTCCTTCACACCATGGACGATTAGCTCAGCTGGTTAGAGCGTTCGATTCACATTCGAAAGGTCACTGGTTCGAATCCAGTATCGTCCACCACGTAAAATCGCGCAGCGAGATTTTACGTGCCACGTGGCCACGCAGCGGCTTTACGTGGCTCTGGGGCGCGACACGTGGCACGGCCAAAGTCTTAACCGCAGTTCTCGCTTTCTGTGACGCAGCGCACCATGATATTGACAAATTTATAAAAAAAATATATAATACAATTATATGAGCAATTCATCATCAAATGCACCGAAGGATGCCGTCGATGCTGTCCTCAGACAGTATGCCGGCGCAAGAGATAAGGAACGCGACCAGCGTCCGGTCGTGGAGAGCACTGATGCGTTTTCTGGTCCTGCAAATCTGACTCCGGTCAGTAAACGACAGAAAGATGTTCGAGATGAGCTGTATCCCAACCTTGGTTCTGCAGGGACTAGGACGACTGTTGATAACTCAGCTGCTGACGATTTGCAGGATAAATAAGCGCATGATCCTCCGTTCCAGTACCATGCTCGTATGAGCATTTCGCCTGACCGGATTCTTTTTAGCGACGATCATCTTCTCGTGGTTTCCAAACTGGCGGGGGAGCTAACGGTGCGGGGAAAGGGTCAGGTGGGGAAGCTCCCACTCTACGATTTTTTACATGAGGACTACCCCGGGCTTCGGGTACTGCATAGGCTCGATTTCGATACCTCAGGCATTGTCGTATTTGCCCGCTCCAAGGCTGCGTGCGATGCCGTACTTGCTTCGGGGTTTGCCGGATGGAAGAAGGTGTACAGAGCGATTGTTGCCGGCGTGATCGGCAGGGAAAGGGGAGTAATCCGCGCACCGCTTCCTGCGCGCAGTATCAAGGGAAAGCAAGCCCAGAGCCTGGTGCCTGCGGTGACGAATTTTACGGTGCTTAAGCGATTTGCCGGAGCCACATACATCGAGTGCAATATCGAAACAGGCAGGCATCATCAGATCCGCAGGCATTGCAAAGCCATTGGGCATCCACTCGCGCTCGATGAGGTCTATGGTGATGCGAAGTTCAACCGCCAGTTCGGTCGTGTGACAAAGTTTCGCAAGTTCTTCCTCCACGCAAGCGCGCTCGACCTTCGCCACCCGATTTCTGGCGAGCACTTGCACATCGAAGCGCCGCTTCCGCGGGCGTTCCTCCAGGCACTCGAGCGCCTGGGTGGCCCCGGAAAGAGCTGACAGCCGCAAGCTACTAGCTGTAAGCTGGCGTCATGCGAGTCCTCTCCGCGATGCAGCCCTCGGGGCAGCTCCATATCGGTAACTACTTCGGTTCGATGCTTCCGAACATGGCACGCGCTACCAAGGCGGAGACGAGCGTCTACTTCATCGTCGATCTGCACGCACTCACGACCGTCCAAGATCCCGCGCTTCTGCGCCAGTTTCGGATGGACGCACTCAAGGATTATCTGGCTTGCGGAATCGATCCCACTCGCTCGATCGTCTTTTTCCAGTCCGATGTTCCCGAGCACACGGAGCTTGCATGGATCCTGTCGACAGTGACGCCCATGGGACTTCTGGAGCGCGCCGTCAGCTACAAGGAGAAAGTGGAGAAGGGAATTCAGGCTTCCGTCGGGCTCTTCACGTACCCCGTGCTCATGGCGGCCGATATTTTGCTCTACGATGCCGATGTCGTTCCGGTCGGAAAGGACCAGAAGCAGCACGTGGAGATCGCCCGTGATATCGCTGTGAAGTTCAACAACGCGTATGGCGAGACTTTCGTTCTCCCGGAACCCGAGATCCAAGCGAATATCGCCGTGGTGCCAGGGACTGATGGGCAGAAGATGAGCAAGAGCTACGGCAATACGATCCCGCTTTTTGGGAGTGAGGCATCAATCAAGAAGGCCATCATGGGCATTGTGACCGACTCCAAGGGCATGAATGACCCGAAGGATCCTCAGTCGTGCGCCATCTTCCAGATTCACAAGCTGTTTCTCTCTGCGTCGGAGGCGCAGGCACTTGCGGCCGAGTACGCATCTGGCCTGCCGTATGGCGAGGCCAAGAAGAGGCTACTCCTGACGTACATGGATCACTTCGCTCCCCTGCGTCGTCGTCGTGAAGCACTCACCGAAGCAGATCTTCGGGATGTAGCGCAGAACGGTGCCAAACGCGCCCGGGAGATCGCAGGAAGGGCTATGGAGCGGGTGTGTAAGGCAGTCGGTCTTCGGTAGACTACCATTGCTCCAACCATCAATTCGTGGTACAATGGTGGGATTTCCCATCACTCCATGGAACGCTCATCCTCCCGTGCCATTACCGCACTTCTCGTCGCCATCATCTCCGTGCCGCTTTCTTCTCAGGCCATCTTCCGTTCGCAGGATCAAGACGGTCGCCTTTCGGAAAATCTGGGAGACATGCGCCAGGAGGTATATGAGTATCAGTCAGGAGAGCGACAGATGATCAGGAGGGCCTACTCCCGTGCGATTGAGGATTACCGTGAGAGGCTGAAGCGTGGAGAGCAGGACGCCATCAAGCCGGATATCAACAACCCATCGACCTTCAGGGATTTTTTGAAGGAGGTCGGGCACAGTGCGGCACGTTCCCCCCGCGTGCGCAGTGCAGCTTCCAGTTCGAGTGACAGGGAAGCGGTACGCGCGGATTCCACGGAGGATCTTACGACGCGTCAGCGCATGCTCCTCAGGAACTACACTCGCGCAGGATCTTGTCCCCCGAGCATGGAGCGCCTGCTCCCCGGGTTCCACGTGCTGTGCAAGAATATCGTCGGCAACACTGCGGAAACCGCGTTGCCGCGGGGCATGATGAACGATCTCCAGAGAGCGCGCCGCAAGAGCATCGGTCCGGCGACGATCAAGCTACGCATGGAGATGATTCGCCAGGCCAACGATCCCTCGACGCGACGCACGGGCGGCGCCGTACCGGGGAGACCCAAGCCCTATATCGGTGAGTAACAGTGCTCAGCGCGTATGAGAAAATAGCTGACAGCTATCAGCTTTCAGCTTTAAGCTGCTCCCATGCGCCTCATCCTTGCATCAGCAAGCCCTCAGCGAAAAACTCTCCTTGCGGGATTGGGAGTTCCGTTCGATGTCATCCCCAGCGTCTTCAACGAAACTGGGTGTAGCGAGCGTGATCCCCCGAAGCGTGCGAGCATCCTCGCCCGACGGAAAGCGGAGGATGTGCATGCAAAGCATTCCGATGCCTGCGTCATCGGCTGCGATACCCTCGTTGTTGCGTCCGATGGAACGCTCCTCGAAAAGCCTGCGAATGCCGACGATGCAGAGAGGATGCTCAGGCTTCAGAGTGGTCAGGTTTCCATAGTGCATTCTGCCATATGCGTCAGGAGTCCGCGTGGTATGCACGAGGGCATTGCCTCTTCCCATGTGCATTTCAAGAAATTATCCGAGCAGGAAATTGCATGGTGGATTTCCATAGGGGAATGGAAAGACCGCTCCGGTGCATTTCAGATCGATGGACGTGGACAGTTGATGATAGAGAGAATCGAGGGGGACTGGACGGGGATCGTGGGGTTGCCGATATTTTCGCTAGGGGAGTTGATGGAGAAGGTGGGGATCAAATGGAAAACGGAAAATTCCTGCCTGCCGGACAGGCAGGCGTAGTCGAACCATAGACATGGTTGCAGAGGAATGTCGCCCTTCGACTACGCTCAGGGTGACATTATTCATTCTTCATCGTCAATTCCTCAAAGACAAATCTCTCCACATCAGCAAATATCTCCTTCGTGCTTGCTGCACACAGTACGCCCGACCGGTCGTTCCCTTTTTCCTTCAATTCCGTGCGCGATCGGCCCCCTGCCTCTTCGATCATCAGGCATCCTGCTGCGGTATCCCAGAGCTTGGGCCCGCTGAAAAATACTCCGTCGTTCCAGCCCTTGAGCACCACCGCAAATTCCTCGATGGCATTGCCGTAGTTTTCGATGGAGGCGCAAGAGGGGATGGGGACACTGAGGGTGCCGTCGGGATTTTTTACAGCTCTATGTGCGATATTGCAGCTAAAAATGGCATCATCCATGCCAAGAGTTTTGCGGAGCTGACAGCGTGTGCCGTTGAGATATGCACCCTCACCGCGGATTGCCGTATAGGTTTCACCAAAGCGAGGGCGGGTCATCACTCCAAGAATCGTTTCGCCGCTTTTCTCGAGAGCAATGATGGTCCCGTAGTTGGGTTTTCCGTGGATGAAGTTTGTCGTCCCGTCGAGCGGGTCGATGATCCAGCGGTAGGGGCAGGAGGGATCTCCGAGATGGTCGGTGTCGCCCTCTTCTCCGAGAAACCGATGGTCGGGAAACTCCTTCTGGATGATCGCAACGATGGCTTCCTGTGCCTCCCTATCTGCACTCGATGCGTAGTCATGGGGGCCGCTCTTCGTTCCCACGCCAATGGCGTCGTAGCCACCTGCAAGCAGTGCAGATTGCTTGTGCTCGAGGAGAGCTCCTGCAGCATTGGCTGCTTTGGTTGCTACTTCGAGTGCTCTCTTGCAATGCATCATGCTTGGATCGTACAGGGGATTGGCGCTCTTGCCATTCGGTTGGCCATTTCTTTTGTCTTGCCAAAAGAAATGGCCGAAAGAAAAGCGTGGTCGCCGGTGGAACAGTGCCTACGCATCTGCAGTTCGCTCAGCGGAAAGCACAAACTTCTCGTCCAGCACATGCTGGACTCGTCGCACAGTGCGCTTTCCATGCTTCGCTCACTGGATGCGTGACGGCACTGTTCCAAGGCGACCAATTCCTGCGCGCCTTAGACCGTGGGCAACCTGTACTCGAGAAGCTCCTTGCGTACGCGCTCATAGCTCGGCATGGCACCCTCAACGATCTTCCAGAATGCCTCGGAGTGATCGGCGCGGATGCGATGACTGAGCTCATGGATGATGATGTACTTGAGAAAGCGCGGCGGCAGCAGCAGGAGCGCGACATTGATCATAACGATGCCCCGAGGGCTACAGCTGCCCCACTGACTTGAGGCGAACTGCAGACGGACGCCGCGAATGCGTACGCGAAGTGTTTGGCGATTGATGCTCTCCGTGAGCTCCGTGATGCGGCGTCGCTCCGCGTGTGCAAGGGTCTTCCAGAGAAATCGGTGGATTGCATCGCGATGGGTCCTCGGTCCGATCGTTACTTTCCAAGTATTACCCTGCAGTGTCGCCCGAGTCCTGGATCCCGCAGCAAGGCTATAGCGATACACTTTTCCCGTCGCCAGACGCACAGTGCAGGTGCTGTCTCCCTGCAGGATCTCTCTGAAGGGATTGACCAGTACTTTCGTGCGTTCCTCAAGAACGATCTTTGTCATGCGACGCAGGAGATCGCGGATGTGCACTTGCTCTTCTGTTTGCGAGAGATTGCGCGCAAGGCGAATGATGACGGTCTCGCCCTTGAGCACAGCCCTGGAGTGCTTGTTGCTCGTCCGTACGATGCGGTGGGGGATACGACGCTTCTTCATGGAAGCGGCAGTATAACCCGATCGGCAAGAGCCGCTTCGATGTGGATTGGGAAAATTCGTACATGTGGATTTTTACATGAGAAACGCCCGAGGGCCCCGGAATCTTTTCACTGGTACAAAGGATAAATGGAACTAATTTCTTATTTTTGGCAATGTTTGGAGGGGTCTTTCTTCAGGGGGTCTCCTGCGGTGGGGTGGAGATCTAAGCACATCCCACGTACAGAGCAATCATCGCGTATCCTCCTGCGTGCGGAGCACGTGCCCCTTGAGCGTTGCGATGACCGCGTCGATGTCGTCATTGACGAGCAGGTGATCGAAGAGCTCCTTGCGGTGGCTGAAGAAGTCGAGATCCGACGAAGCGTTTCTGACGCGGTCGGCGATGCTCTGCTCAGAATCCCTGCCGCGCGTGCGCAAGCGGTGGAGAAGCTGCGAGAGCATGGCTCTGCGGCTCGTGCCGGGCGGCAAAAGCCCGCAGGAGAGGATGGACCGTCTGCCAAACGATCTCGCCAATCCCTGCAGTAGGTGCATCTCCGTCACGACGAGCGGCACCCGTCCTTCATTCCAGATCTTGCAGATGTCTTCCGTGCGGTAGCCATAGCGGCGATCTTCGGAGACCGAAGGGATTCTCGTTGAGGCAGCCAGGGCTCCCGCATCTTCCAGGCGGATGAACTCTTCCCGCGTGACATAGAGGTACTCCCCATCGTCGCCGTCTTTGGGCTCTCGCGTCGTGAGAATGGGTACGCGCGTCACGATGCCGCTGAGCGCCGAGCTCAGCACCTTGCTCACGGTCGATTTGCCGACGCCAGAGGGGCCGGTGAGTGCGAGGATGTACCCTTCGAAGACGAAAGGATCTTCCTGCAAAGCAGCAGGCGCAGCGACTTCATACACGACGTCGTAGGCTCGAAGCTTCTGTTCGTTTACGCGCTCCATACTCATGCGTGGCACCACACGATCGCCGATGCGCGGAGAGATTCCCGCGATGCGACCAATGACGGATGATCCTCCATCGAGGGTGATGAGTCCGATGATGCGAGGCTCATCGGGGAATCCTGCTGGCGGATGACGGACGGTGGTCACAGCGGAGATTGTTCCGCGTTCCATGCGCTCGTGCCACGATCGTAGATGCCGATGGAGGGACGGAGGAGTAATCATGGTTCGCAGGCGTGTTCGAGGATGTGGACGCAGCAGGTAGCACCGGCTCCGCCGAAGTTGTGGGCTGCACCGAAGCGCTGCTTGCTCGCCTTGAGCTGCTTTGCGAGATCACGGATCTGCTTCACGCCGGTTGCTCCAACGGGGTGTCCGCATCCTTTGAGGCCGCCGCTGAGGTTCACCGACATCTCCTGCAACCCGTCTCGATAGATACCGATTCCCTGACCAGGATCGGCAAATTGCATGTCTTCCAGATTGATGAGCGCGGCGATGGAGAAGCAGTCATGGAGCTCGAGGTGCGCGATCTCCTTACGGTCAATCTCCGCTTCCTCGCACGCACGGCAGAACGCATCGCGCGTTGCGGCAAATGAGGTGATCGTCGGTCGCTCCGCGAGGCTCAGTGCGTCTGTGGCCAGTTGCGAGGCTGCGAGGCGCAGCGGACTTTTGCGCGTTCGAGAAAGGATGATGGCAGCCGCTCCGTCGCTGATAGGAGAGCAGTCGAGCAGGCGCAGAGGGTCGGCGACTGGAGCGCTACTGCTCACGCTCTCTGGTGACACTGAGGAGCGGAACTGCGCGTAGGGATTGGCTTTTGCGTGCTCATGGTGCCTACTGCTGACGAGGCTGAGCTCTTCACGTGTCAGACCATAGTCATGCATGTAACGACTGGCGATGAGCCCGAAGATGCCAGGGAAGGTGAGTCCTGCCGGCGCGTCTCTCTCGCTGTCGCCTGCTCCCATGAGCGCGCTTGCAATGGCGGTATTTTCCGCGTCCGTCATCTTCTCTGCACCGACGACGAGCACCGTTTCCGCGCGCTTGCTCTCCAGAAGCGCGCAGGCAGTGTGCACAGCGACAGACCCCGAAGCACATGCGGCTTCCACCCGCAGCGCCGGCGGGCGGTGCGGCAGGAGCGCGGAGGTCATCGCCCCGAGCTGGCCTTGCCCAGAGATCTGCTGGCCGATCATGTTGCCGATGACGATAGCGTCGATGTCGAGTGCGGTGATGCCGGCATCGGTGATCGCTGCAGATACCGCTTCTTCGATGAGCGCCGGGAGCGATTTGTCCCACCACTCGCCAAAGCGGGTCTGCCCTGATCCCACGAGGAAAACGTCTGCATTCATTGCTTCCTGTGTAGTATACCCGATGCGACTAAGGCGCAACAGCCTTCTACGGGCTTTTGTCAGTGTGCAGATGCCGTCACCCTGCGCAGGTACGCGCCGTAATCCATGTATGCGGGAATCCGATGATCGACGGGAAGCGGTTGGCCATCGCGCAGCATCGTCATGGTGAATGCGTCGCAGCCAGCACCCGATCCGTAGGAGACGAGGAGGATGCGTTGATGCTTCTTGGCGTGCTCCAGGACGTACGTGAGACCGAGCAGTGAGCATGCAGCGTACGTATTGCCGATCCGCGGAACGATGAAGCCATGCTGGAGCTGCTCCTTGCTGATGCCACATTCCTTGGCGATGCGCGACGGGAACTTCGCATTGGGCATATGCAAGATGACGTGCGAGAAGTCGGCCATCGCAGAGTTGCTCACATCGAGGATTCTTTTGATTGTCTCGCGCATGTGAGCGAAGTACCCCGGTTCCCCGGTAAATCTGCCGGCATGGACAGGAAACTGCTCACCCTGCGCTCGCCAGAAATCCGGTATGTCGGTGGTGAAGGAGAGCGTTTGGTCGATGCGACACAGCGCATGCCTTTCTTCGCTCGAACCAAGGATCACCGCTGCCGCGCCTGCCGCCGCGGTGTACTCGAGCGCATCGCCCGGGCGCCCCTGGGCGGTGTCGCTCCCAATTGCGAGACCATAGCGGACTTGCCCCGAACGTATGAAGGCATCGACGATCTGCACACCGGCCGTTCCCGCTTTGCAGGCAAACTGGAGATCGGCGCAGAAGCAAAAGGGATGCACCTGCAGTGCAGCAGCTACCATGCCGCTCGTCGGCTTCACGGCGTAGGGATGGCTCTCGGAACCCACGTACACTGCGGAGATATCACAAGGCTGAATGCCTGCCACGTCGCTCGCGAGCGACGTGGCCTGCTTCGCGGCCTCGAAGGCCATGGTAAAGCTGTCTTCCCCCTCTGCAGGGACGGTCTTCTCCTCCACGCCCAGACCAACGTGAATGGCAGCTGGATCTTGCCCGTGTGCCTTTGCGATCTCCTCCGTTGTGATGCGACCGATGGGGAGGTAGCGGCCAAAGCTCACGATTGTTGAGTGCTTTCCTTGCATGTCTTCCCGAGCGTAGTCGAGGCATCTTCCTGCGGCCAGAAAAATGTCCGCGACCCCGAGGGGTCACGGGAGGATTTGGTTGTCGAGTCAACCCGGAAACGGGGTCATCGACGCTCAGTGGTCGATGGTCGTGCAGCAAGTACCGAGCCGCTGCCCGACGTGCGTAGGTAAGGAGGCATTCCTGATCACCTGAGCAACTCTATCGTCGTGTGGTTACTCCACGAGCATTCTCTCCTAGGAGGTTTGATCATCAAGGAGATTTGCGAAGAATTACCTGCCGAGTGCGCGATGCGCCTTCGCGAGGGTGTGACTCGCTTGCGCCGCGAGCAACGAAATCTCTCCCGCGAGCACCGCTGCAGCAATGATTTCTGCGAGATGTCGTGGCGTATGGATGTGCTTGCCAAAGAGAATATCCAGGCATCGAGCTTGCGCTGGAAGTGTCGTACCTCCACCGCGAATCCCCAGAAGGAGCGCGGGAAGACGAACGGAGATGCGTACCCCGTCAGGCAACGGTTCTACCGTGGTATCCGCCATCGATCCTTCGACGACATGCGCGGCATCTTGGCCGGTTGCCAGGTAGAGCGCGGCGATGATGTTGGCGGCATGGAGATTGCTGCCGATGCTTCCGGCGATCTTCGATCCTGCCTTCAACTTTGCATTCGCTACTTCGAGCATGGCCTCGGGGGTTGCTTTGAGGACGTCTCGAATGACCGCAGAAGACAGATGGCAGGCCGCCGATACTTCATATCCTCTCCCACGATCGTGCGTACGCTTGCTCGGTTTCTTGTCACTATCCACATTGCCTGCGACGGTGACGAGCGTGCAGCTCGGTTGGTGCTTCTGCATCCACTCACCGATCGCTTGTGCTGCAATGGTCACCATGTTCATCCCCATCGCTTCGTCGGTATCGGCAGCGATGGTCAGAAACACATGCCCGTCTGCCTCATCGATGTCGTACGAAACAATTTTGAGGTGGGAGCTCGTGGATTCTCCAACGGCCTTCCACGAGTGTTCATGGGCGCGTATCCAATCGGAAATTTTCGATGCGGAATCTGCGATGCGCAATGCGATGGATCGGGTCACTCCATGATAGATCGAGGACGTTCGTACACCCTTCGATCCGTCCGACGCGTCGGCCGAGACGGAAAGGCTTAGGGCTTTGCATCCTCTATTGACGCTCGCAACAAGCGCACCCTCGGTGGTTGCCAGGGGAAGGTGTACGGTCGTCTCCGTGCCACTACTCAGAGTGAAGGTGACGGGGCCCGCGAGCCCCACGGGAATCGGCACAGCACCGAACATGTTCTCACAATTTTTCTCCTCGCTGTGTCCGAGTGTAGAAGCGTTGACCGCGAGTGAAGAGCAATCGACACCAAGCTCCTGCTCGATCATCGTGCGGCGCGCGTTTACTCTTTGCAGAGCATCCAGAGCCGGCGGGAGTGAGCGGAGATCCATGGAATGCAGATAGTAAGGCGACAATGATGTCATCCTGAGCGTAGTCGAAGGACGATATCGTTTGTCGCCGCATGTCGCACTTCGACTACGCTCAGTGTGACATGCGGATTATTCTCAATTCTCCATCCTCAATTCTCAATTACTTCGGCGCCTTTTCCTATAGAAGATTCAAAAATCCGACAGTTTTTTTGGGCATGCGCAAAACGCTTAATGGCATCCAGTGCTTCTTCCTCGCAAATGAGATGCACCGTTGGCCCAGCATCCATTGTGTAGAGGACGGGGAGGTGCTCGCGCTCCCGCAGATCCTCGATCTCTTCCGTGATGCGATACGTTTCGTCGTTGAGGTACTGCAGCGATGGCGTCTGGGTGCGCATCACGTTGTGCATGTCCCAACAGTCTTCTTCCGTGACTGCTTGGAGTTTCTCAAAATCCTTTGCGAGGATCGCGTCGATGCATTGCTGTTGTCTGCGCTGTGTGATTGCTTCTACACGCCTTGGGAAAAGCGGGCTCGTGTGCGCCATGTGATGCCCTTCGGTGGATCCTACCTTCTTCTCTTCCATCGTCGGGACGATGATGATGTCGAAGAGGGGCCAATGGTGTTCGTCGGCGATTTGCGAGGCGTAGGCGGAGGAAATTTGCGATGACGCTTCATCTTTCAGGTTTCGGCTTTCAGGATCATTCACAAGGGCAACAAATCCTCCGAAGATGCTGCGGGCTGCGGAGCCCGATCCGAGGCGAGCAATGATACTCGTATCCTTGTCTGAACGGTTTCCCGCAAGCGCTGCATAGCACTTTGCTAGTGCCGAGAAGACTGCTGCCGATGAAGCGATGCCGATTGCTGGTGGTATTGCCGAGCGGATGACGACTGAGAGGGATTCTGGGATGGCATCGGGGAGATTACGCTCTGCCAAAAATTCTTTTGTGAGGCTCAGGTGGTGCTCAATGCGTGCGATATCTTTCTCCTTCAGTACTTTTTCCGTTCCATCAGAGAGGAACGATTGGAACATAAAAGAAGGCGAGTGCTTCATCGTTACTTCCACACATGGTGTATCGAGTGTGATGGAGACGCTGTCTGCTGCAGGGAGGCGGTAGGCGTCGTGACGGTTGCCCCAGTACTTGATGAGGGCGATGTTCGGTGTTGAGCGAGATGTCACCATAGCTGCATCATGGCACGAATGAGCGAATGGAAGAATTGAAGAATTGAGGAATTCCCTAATTTTCAAACGCAATCACCATCCCACTCCCTCCCGTCCTTCCTCCCGCACCAATCACTTTTGCGCATCCTCCTTTTTGCTCGATCTGTTCGATCAGACTTTGCGTCTGCGCATTCACGATACCAAGTTGCACTTGTGCGCGGTGGTGATCGCGAATGATCTGCGTAAACATTTGCTGCGCCTCGACAGAGCTCAGCGAGGCAAGCTCTTGTATGCGAAGCGCACATCCGCCAATCGTATGGATCGCAGGTTCGATCGCTTTGTCACCTTGTACATGACGCATAGTGATCCACGTTACGAGTTGTGGCGTCGTCTCGTTCGGGGCCCCCGTGTCGATCAGGGTGGCAGTCTGCAATGCTTGGATGATGACGTGAGGGAGATTCAGGGGTTTCGGAGCGTTCGGTTTTTTGAAGTACACCGGTTTCTCTTCCCAGATTACCGCAAAGTCGATGCCGCTGTGTCCGGGGTTCACGCTGTCTTCGGCGGCAAGGATTTTCTTCCGTAGCGCCCCTCGACCCGTCCGACTCGCCGGCCGAGGCGGGCTATGCTCGGGATGACACCCAAATATTGCCTTAGTGACAGCGATGGTGAGTGCCGTCGATGATCCCATGCCTTTGCCCAGGGGGATGGTATTGCTTATATGGAGATTCCCCGGCTCTATAGCGCATTGCTCTGCGCAGGCGTCGAGGATTGTGTGAACGTAGGCATTGGCTTTGGTGCTATCCCCAGTCACACCATCCCATGTGATGATCCACTCATTTCCTGGTGTATAGGTTACCTCTACGCGCTTATCCGCAGGTACGGCAATGCCTGGATGCCCGAAGATCACGGCGTATTCGCCACAGAGGATGATCTTTCCCGGAGCCGATGCAGTTGTAGCCTTTGGCATGCGAAAGCCATATTCCGTTTCTCGCGGTTGACAGTCAATGCGTCGGCTTTACGATGTGGGTCTCTTCTGCGCTGCCTCTGGCAGACCGTAGAAGAGCCGCTCCCAGTCGATTTATGTCGATTGCGGGGCCCCAGGCAACGGTGTCGCGCCGCCTCGAGCGCGCACCAGCCTCCGGGTTGACTATGCTCCAAAGCGCCGTTTTCTTCGTTCGAGCTCTGCCACAGCTTCTGCAAGATCTTTTTCCGTAATGTCGGGAAACAGTTTTTCCGAAAATACCCATTCTGCGTAGGTTGTCTGCCACAGGAAGAAGTTACTCGTGCGCTGCTCGCCCGAGGATCGGAGGATGAGATCGATATCGGGGAGTTCGGGGTGGTCGAGATACATTCTCAATGCGTCTTCTTCTGGGAGATCAGGAGCATCACCGTTCCTTCGTTTTTTCGCTTCTTCGTACCGTGAGACTGCCCGGAGAATTTCATCTTTGCCCCCGTAGTCGACAGCAAGGTGCAGCGTGAACTCACGCTGATCTTTTGTTTCTTCCTCCACTTCTGCAATCAACTTCGCAAGCGACGGCGGAATACGGTCGCGGCGGCCGGAGTGGACGAAGTGGGTCTTTTTCTCCAAAAATCCCTTGCGCTCCTTGCGCAGATATTCTTCGAGCATGGTCATGAGCTTGGCGATCTCCTCAGGGGCGCGCTTCCAGTTTTCGGTAGAGAAGCACCAGACCGTGAGCACGGACACTCGAGGATCGTTGCGGCACCATTCGGTGATGCCGCGAAAGTTGTCGATGGCTCGTTCGTGCCCCTTCCACGGGTGGAGAGCCTGCGCGCGCGCCCAGCGTCTGTTGCCATCGGGGATGATGGCGAGGTGGAGAGCTTGATCTTGCTTCATGGGAGTGATTCGCGAATGGCGTTCATGCCGAGATGAAACCACGGAGCGAATTTCTGAGGATCGAGCCGCATTTCTTTCTTGAGAACGTTGATCGGCATCCACTCGATTTCCGCGACTTCATCGGGATTCGGCACTGGCTTCACGGTCTCATCCACCAGGCCCAGCAGCACCGTCACGTGTTCGTGCTCCACGCCGCGCTCGCCATCGTTTGCCCGGTAGACGAAACTGCAGACGGGCTTGAGATCGCAGCTGAAGCCGAGTTCTTCCATGAGCCGTCGCTTGCCTGCATCCTCCGGCGCTTCGCCCTCCATCGGGTGGCTGCAGCAGCTATTGGCCCAGATTCCCGGCCAGAGCATTTTTTTGCTGCTGCGTTTTTGGATCAGGATTTCTTTGCCGAAATTGCGAAAGACGTACACCGAAAATGCGCGATGCAGTTGGCCATCGCCGCTGTGTGCCGCAACTATTTCCTCTGTGCCAATGGCATGGTTTTCCTGATCGACGAGGATGACGGTGCGACGATCCATGCGAAGATTATAATGGAAATATTCATGAATCGCTTGCGGTAGAGACGGCATTTTTGCCGTCTCGGGGATAGAGCAGACGGCACGGAGTGCCGTCTCTACATGGGCACATTTTCCTTGGATTGCCCTTCAACCTCCATATACTAAGAGCGATGCAAAACCGCAACATCCTCGGCGAAGATCTCGCACGCATGCTCAAGGGTGGGGTGATCATGGATGTCGTCACGGCAGAGCAGGCCAAGATTGCCGAAGAGGCTGGTGCATGCGCGGTGATGGCCCTCGAGCGCGTCCCGAGCGATATCCGTGCGCATGGCGGAGTAGCTCGTATGAGTGACCCTCAGCTCATCGAGGAGATCCAGGCTGCGGTATCGATCCCCGTCATGGCGAAGGTGCGCATCGGGCACACGGCTGAGGCGCGGATCCTCGAGGAACTTCAGATCGACTTCATCGATGAGTCCGAAGTCCTCACGCCCGCAGATCCTTTTGCGCACATCGATAAACGACCATTCAAGATTCCTTTCGTCTGTGGCGCCAGAAATCTCGGTGAGGCGCTGCGGCGCATCGACGAAGGTGCTGCCATGATCCGCACGAAAGGAGAGGCGGGCACGGGAAATATCGTCGAGGCCGTCCGGCACTGGAAGCAGATGCGCATGGACATCCTAAGCCTCAAGGGTATGCGATCAAGTTTGATCAAAAAATTTGCTCAAAAGGAGCGCGTTCCCCAGGAGTTGGTCCTGCAAGTTGCCTCCATGCAGCGCCTGCCCGTAGTGACTTTCGTCGCCGGAGGCCTCGCTACGCCCGCCGATGCAGTGCTCATGATGAGTCTCGGTGCCGAAGGGGTCTTTGTTGGATCGGGGATCTTCAAATCCGGCGATCCTGCGCGCGTTGCCCGTGCGATCGTAGAGGCGACTGCGCACTGGAACGACGCCGCAGTCCTTGCGCGCGTCTCTTCGGGCCTCGGAGCGCTGATGCCGGGACTGGAGATCGGGGCGCTGCCTACGAAGATGCAGGAGAGGGGACTCTAAGAGAGAAAAAGTAGGAAGGAGTAGGTAGCAGGTAGTACGTAGTACGTTGTACCCTTTCCTACGATGATTGGTGTTTTGGCACTGCAGGGAGACTTTGCGGAGCACATGGACGTGCTTCAGGCATTGCATGCGATGGCGAAGGAGGTGCGCTCTATAACGGATCTTGAAGGTTGCTCACATCTCATCATTCCCGGTGGGGAAAGTACGGTGATGGCGCGGTTGATGCAGTCGTGCGGACTATGGGATTGCATTCTGGATCGCGCCCAGAAGGGCGATCTGGCGATCTTCGGTACATGTGCAGGGGCGATTCTTCTTGCTTCAGAAATCCACGGAAAGAACGCTCCGCCTTCATTGGGCTTGGTCGATATGACCATAGACCGCAATGCGTACGGTTCGCAACTGCAGAGTTTCCATGCCGACATGGATCTTTCCACCATGGGACGGGTGCAGTGCGCGTTCATCCGCGCACCGAAGATCATCCGAACGGGAAAAGCTGTCGAGACATTAGCTACGTATGAGGGAAACCCCGTTCTCGTGACGCAGGGGCGCTTCCTTGCGTCCACATTTCACCCCGAGGCAAGGGGGGAGCGTGCGGTACACAGGATGTTTATGGGGTTGTGATGCAAGGACTACGCCCGTGGGTCGAAGAGCGGCGGCGCGGGGTGCTCGGCGTTGTAGACCATGCTGGTGCGGTACGCGAGGGAAACGTGTTCTTCCTTTGCGAAGGCATGCAGTGTTTCTTGGGTAATCTGCGTGATCACGGCGCGACGCATGCCGATGGGGATCGTAAATCGCAGGCGTACCGCGATGCCATCTCCCGCAATGTCCATGTAGATCTCGGGGCCTGAAGGTTCCTGGCGTACGAAGAGCGTACGAGTGCGGACGTCGTACTGTTTGCGTGCAGCGCGAGTGTATTCCCCCGTGACGCGATCGAGGATTTCCCCCAAGATCGTTTCTGCTTTGTGCCAGTCGCTTTCGAGGGTGAGGGTAAAGCCCATCTCCGCCTTCACGTAGTCCGACGTTCGATTGAAGTTCACGACGTCGTAGGTCAGTACCGCTGCATTGGGCATGGTGAGGGTACGGCCCGTGCGCTCCTGTACGGCAGCCTCAGGTGAGGAATGCACCTCGAGCATCGTCGTGCGCAGCAGTGTGATGTCGACGATATCGCCGGTGTACGGACCCACAGACACGCGGTCGCCGAGCGTGAAGAGGCGCTTTTGGAGGATCATGATCCAGCCGACGACATCCTTCACGACGTCCTGGAGGGCAACGGCGAGACCGGCGCCGACGATGGCGAGTGATGTGAGGATGCCCGGGTGCTCCGCAACGACCGTCGTGAGTACCCACACTGTGAGCACGGTGTACACCGCAGTCGTGAAGAGCTTTGTCACGATGTAGCGCTTCTCCTGCAGCACGATCCTGTGCGAAAGAATACTGCGGATCATGCGCTCAGCCGCGACGACGGCGACGAGGATGCCGATCCATGTGAGGATGCGAATGATGTGGCCGAACTGTGCAAGCCACTGATCGCGGTTGAGTTTGCTGAAGCGCTGCTCTTCGAGTGACAGCACCGACTCGAGTACACCGATGCGCTCCTCGTCGATGGCGAGCTTTGCGAGCAAATCCTCATGGCTTTTTGCCAGGCGGAACTCTTCGCCTTCCTCTTCTCCTAGGGGCTGGCTAGTGCCGTAGTACTTCTGCTGCTCGGCAAGGAGGAGATCGCGGTTCACTTTGCGTTCCTTCAGGCGCTCCTCGAGGCCACTCACCACCGTCCTCTGCTGTTCGATGGCCGAGGGGAGCCCCTGTCCATCCTGAGGGGCTGGAGGCTCCTTCGAAGTGTCCGCGGTCTTCCGAATCTCCTTTTCGATAGCGGCGCGTACTCTCGCCCTCTCATCGGCAATCCGCTTTTGGATGTACTCGTCTTGGGGGTACTTGAGGAGCGATCGGTACAGGCTCGTCAACTGTGATTCGTCGTATGCGGTGACGCCTTCTTGCGCGTAGCCCCACGATGGAAATGCCAGTGCGGCAACCGCGCCAGCGATGATCATCAATCTCTGCATGAGCAGAGGATATCATGGATCTGTCGCTATCGAAAAATCTCTTGAGGGGATTTTCCTCCATGCTATACTCTCTCCATCACCGACCGCCACGCGCGATTCTTGGGTGACGTATCACCGACTTTCCCATTCTGTGCAATGTCAGCAGCTCTGCTCATCACCTTCCGTGAAACTCTCGAAGCTTCCCTCGTCGTCGCGATCGTCCTCACGGTCATCGATCAACTGCAGCGCAACCGCCTCAAGCTCGCGCTCTGGAACGGCGTTCTTGCAGGAATCCTGTGCAGCATTGCCATCGCGGTTGCCGTCCACCTCTTCTTCCAGAGCCTTCCTGCACACCTTGAAGAAATCGCCGAGGGTGTGACCATGCTCGTCGCGGCGGCCTGCATTTTCTGGCTCGTGGTGTGGATGGCGCGCGTGCGCGGCGATGTCCGCATGCAGGTGACGGATGAGGCGACAGAGCACATCGACCGGGGGTCTTGGTGGGGCATCTTCTTCATGAGTTTCTTCGCGGTCGTGCGTGAAGGAACCGAGACCGTTCTCTTCCTCCAGGCATCGGCTTTCCGTGCGTCGCAGATTTTCTCGAGTGTCGCTGCTGCTATGGGAGTCATGCTTGCCGTGGGCATGACGGTTCTGCTCTTCCGAGGGCTCCATCGCGTTCCGATGAGGAGAATCTTTCAATTCACGAGCATCCTGCTCCTCCTCTTTGCCGTGAGCCTTGTGATCGGCGGGGTAGAGGAGCTGATGGAGGCTATGGCCTGATGTGGTTTAGTATGTGTGTATGGATCGCACCGATGCGCAGTGGCGGCGGCTCCTCACCGAGGAGCAGTACGACGTGCTTCGTGGCTGCGGAACGGAGCCACCATTTCACAATGCCTACTGGGACTGCAAAGAGGACGGAATGTATCTCTGTGCAGGCTGCGGTGCGGAAGTATTTTCCTCGGTAGACAAGTTTGATTCCGGTACCGGCTGGCCGAGCTATACGCAGCCAGCGGCAGTGGATGCCATTGCCACAAGCGACGACGATTCCCTCGCTGTGCGCCGTACCGAAGTGCGCTGCAGTCGCTGCGGAGGCCACCTCGGACACGTCTTTCCCGATGGCCCAGGGAAAGGGGGGCTACGGTACTGCATCAATTCGGCGGCGCTTCGCCTCCACAAGAAGTAGCGAGGATTGATGTGATCAGCTCCAGATGTACGCTATGATGCATATGTCTGTCGTTCATTACCTCTGCGGGTGTCGTATAGTGGCTATTACACCAGCCTTCCAAGCTGGGAAGGGCGGTTCGATTCCGCTCACCCGCTCCACGAAGTACTGCTCACTTCGTTCGCAGACTTCGTGGCACAGCCATCAGATTTTGTGAAACGACATCAGCAGTACTGAGTGCCGTGTAGTGATCGAGGTGCGAAGCACCGAGATCTACTACTGCGGCAATACATTGCCACCATCTCATAACTCAGGGAAAATACACTGCTATGTTTCATGTCTATATTCTGCAGAGCGAAAAGGATGATGGTCTGTACATCGGCTATACCACAAACATCAAAAAGCGTTTGAAAGAACATACGGAAGGCAGCGTGATTTCCACGAAAGCGCGGCGACCTTTGGCACTGATATTCCTCGAATCGTACATAAACAAAGGTGATGCTGTTCGCAGAGAAAAGTATCTCAAAACAACAGTTGGCAGAAAAATGTTAAAAGTGATGCTGCGTGAGACCCTTCATGAAAAATCTGCATACGGTGCTATGTAGTCTGCGAACGAAGTGAGCAGTACTACATGGTCTAAATCCTTAGGAGCCTGCTCATGGACACAAACTCCTAGGAGAGAGGAGCGGGTACATACTCCTGTTCCATTGTATGAGTTGAATAGGATGAGTCAGGCATAGATTCACGAAATGCGTTCCCATTCAATAACCTGCCCAATCCAGCCGAAAACCCAGCAAGATAGAGAGCAAGTTCGTCGTGTTTTGCCACAAGAGATCGCTGATCCAGTTTTTCATCTGCATCGAGAATATGCAGCCGCCGCAATGAAGCTTCATGTGTTCCAATCTGCCTTCGCAAGCTCTCGGTAGAGCAGTACAGACTTGCTGTTTCCCTCTCGCTTGCATTCGGCTCACCATTGCGATTGCCCGATCCACCTTCGTTGAACGGTATTTTCTTCCTCATTGCGATGGACATGGGCAAGCCAATTGCTTTTCCTACTTTCCTCAAAAGATATTTTGAAAGCACTGCGTCCTGCTCTTTCCCAATCACATAATCAGGGTGGGCATCTCGCAATGATTGGAGAACTCGATGGCTGGTAAATGGCATTCTCACCTCCAATGGATGTCCCCGATTTGGTGGAAAAGCAAAAGAATGCAATGCGCTCGTTGTTCCATGAAAACATGAGAGGGAAATTCGAGCAGCGTCATTGAGAGGAAAATCATCAAGTTTCTGACGGATATTGCGTCTTATGTCCTCTGCATTCTGAACGCCACTCCTCATGGAGTTATACCCTGCGAATAATTCGTCTGCCGCATCTCCTGACAGGATAGAGGTCAGATTTGGCGCTATGCGGACAATGGAACCAAGCAATGCGGACATCATGACCGTGTGTCTCACTTGTGTTCTCAAAATCGGATTGGGAGTAATGAGTCGTGGACGAGCCGTGAAAACTTTCTCTCTCAATAAATAGCGTTGCACTGCTGCAATCTCACGCGGGTGAATGACATGCAAATGTCGGGCTGGATCGAGACCTAGATGCTCCATCAGCACAAAGACATTGCGAAGATCATTCTCTTCCGATTGCAGTCCAAGCTGGGTATCTCCAAGAGTAAATATCCTCAATCGATCTAGCATTCTCTGCTCTCTCAAAATGCTGGCTGCTTGAGCGCATACGATGCTGCTATCCAGACCACCACTGCACAGAACTCCGACATCTCCTTCAATGGGAATCCGAAGTCGTATTGCCTCGCGTAGAGTCACCGCAATATCTTCAACTTTCCTCTCAAAATGCGCTGCGGAATACTCCGTACCGCTATACACCTGTCGTGCATCATTTCTATAGGCAATCGCCTCCTGGCTGCCATCTCTGTCAATTTTCAGATAGGTACCGTTCTTCAAAATATTGATCGGGACATGGGCAGGAGCACCCAATTGTTCCAAGGCGGCATGAATCACAGCATGTTCCGAAGCTAAAACCAGATTGCCCTTGTAATCAGCAAAGAAGCATCCTGCCGTATTGAGTTGATCTACAACTGCATACCATATGCCATGCGCCTTATCGTGAATCAGCAGTGAACCTTGGAAATCCACGTCAGCAAGAAAGGCCTCAATGCCCTCTTTTTCGAGTACATCTAATGCGAAGTGCACGTCGCTCTCATGCCTGCGTTCATCTACAAAATTCCTCCCCGCATGACCATACACTTCGCCGTTGTAGCAGAGGACGTAACGCTTTCCCTGCAACGGATACTGCCTTACTGCAACACGCTCTGATGTGACGGCAAAGCGATTGAGGATCATCGCTGTCTCTCCATTTTTCCATGACTCCACATGCCTATTACCGCCTGCTTTCTGCATGTCTCCAAGCAGTTCTTCCAAATCGGAGCCGCCATTGGTGAGGGCAATTCTACACATTCAAATTTTGGGGAGCTGGGCGATTACCTGGTTGCACCTCTCTGAATGGTTTTGAGCATGTCTCCTATGTCCCTCCACGTTGCTAAGAACATTTCATGGCTATTCGCGCTTGCGCCGCTCGTTGGTGTTACAGGGTGAACGGGCTGCACAGTTAGGCCTGTTTCACCCGTTGAGAATCTGTGCCATGTGCCAGGAGTGAGGATGATGAGTTTTCCTGGAAAGAGCTCAAATGGCTGATCCGCACAATCGGGAGTTGTGCCTGTTTGCAACGTCCCTTTCCCCGCTGTGACGTGCACAAGTCGCATGTGAGGGTGAATGTGCTCAAAGCCACGCTGGTTTGAATTCGGCAGCAGTCGGAGTTCATGCCACGATGGGTCTCCCATCATCTCGGCAGAAAAGTGCCTCCCCGCTAGGAATTTGTCGTCTTTCACTTCCAAATACCTGGCATGGGGTGGATCACCTGGTTGAATTTTTATACTGGATAGCTCTGGCTCATGCAGGATGCTGAAAATAAGCAACTGCGCATTGGATGCCATGACTTCAACAGTCTCACCTGCCCCAACAGTGACCCTCGCCCGTAACCGCTCACCAGGGGGCGTACTCATCTTCCTATCACCTTTTGCATTCCGAATCGTAAGGCCTCGCTCATTCCTCTCCGAGTCAGTAGCTGCTTCAATGAAGTGTGTACCTTGCCCCAAAGTGGCTGCTTCGCGTCCTGATTGAATAATGATGTCCGATTCAGGGCGATTCACACAGGCGGCTCTCAATGCATCAATACAGGCATCGGGTGATGCTTCCCACTGTGAACGTAGGTAATCCTCCATTTCATCTGCCCCATCCATTGGTAAGTGCAGTCGCTCTGCTAAATCACGAAGGGTTGCACAAATCTCATCAATGTTGTTCCTCCTGTCCGCAATCTCTAAATTGATGGCATGGATTGCCTTTTCAATAGCTGCATTGACGATGAGCATCGTCTCATTGATTTCCCTCACGGGACTCACAGTGAGCTCTACCTCTCTGTTGAGATTGTGCTCTGTAGACCGGCCGTATTGTGCCTGGAGCGTTGCTGTCTTCATATATAAATAGAAAATAAATAATAAACTGCGTCAATTGTATGGGTTCAATGTTTGTTGCAAAGACAACAACGTTGTTGTTATAATGGCAACATATGATACCTTCTACTCTCGAAGAGCTTGGGTTGAGTCCAAACGAAGCCAAAGTCTATGAAGCCCTCGTTACCTACGGAGGGTCGGGTGTTTCCACTATTTCTCTACGAGCCAAGGTCAATAGAAGCAATGCGTATGAGACGCTCTATCGCCTGATCGAAAAGGGGCTTGTGTATGAAGTTTTTATTGAAAAGGAAACAATCTACGAAGCGGTAGACCCCGATAAACTGATGGAATTAGTCACGGAAAAGCAGACGAAGCTACAAGCAGTGCTTCCTAAGCTCCATTCGCTCTATCACAAGCACCTTACTACTGAACGTGCCTACATCTTCAAGGGTGTGGAAGGTGTGAAGAACTACCTACGTGAAGCACTCAAAGTCGGAGAGGACATTTATTCCTTCGCTGCAAAGGGCGCATGGTTCGATCCACGGCTACAGCCATTCACGGAAGGATTCTTGAAAGAAGCGAAGCGACGCGGAATCAAGTATCACCACATCTTTGATCATGCAGTGAAAGATGGCCTACCCGAAGTGCCGAAAGCAGTGGGGAAGCCCTACAAATTCCTGCCTAAGGATTTTAATACCGACTCAACAATGGACATCTTTGGTGACCATGTAGTCACTTTTCACGGCTTGGAACTAGGAAAGCTACGAGATGATCTGACGATCTTTGTTATGGTAAGTCCTGGCTTAGCAGACAGTTACCGAGCTTGGTGGAAATGCATGTGGGAACAGCTTCCTGAACCAAAGTAAGTCAGAGACAAAGACTCCTAGCAGGACATATCATGGTTGTAATAGATTCCAATAACCCGCTCCAACTAAGCAATGGCTTATGTAAGCCATCTATTTTTAGACTGGTAAGTGGAAATGCAACTATGGAAGAAAATGGAATGTAGACTTCACTACGTTAAAGGTTGTCATATCTCCGTTTGCACCTCTGTAAATTTGCGCTAAAGAACTCCCTTTAGTGACGACCTTTGCAACGTCATCGTCTTCTCCAATCCAACCATCTGTTTCTGACCAATTCGGTTTTTGATATATCCTCACGGTAATTGCATCCTGGGCATCTATGGCTTCGGTTTCTTTAACAATGACTACGCTCAATGACGCAGCAAGACCATCTGCACCTTCATCAAGCACCTTTCTATCGGACGGATACTCAAAGCTGAGATGATACTTACTATTGGTATACGTCTTTTTCAATTCAGTGACTGTTGCAGAGCTTGAACTCGATACTACTTGCGAAGATTGCTGCGAGATTGAAATTTTGCTATTCGCAGAGGACGATTGCCCACCGCCTAAGATGGTAGTTTTGGTAGTGGAGCACGCGGATAGACCAATGCAAATACCTAAGAATAGAAAAATATTGTGAGTGGTTTTCATACGAAAAGAATACTCCACAGTGTAAAGCTGCCAAAGTCATTACGGACACGAGCTCCTAGCCGGACACATCATGGTTGTAATAATTTCCAGTAACCCGCTCCACGAAGTACTGCTCTCGTCTTACCTCCTCGGCTGGGGGTGCACCCCGCGTGGCACGGCGATGAAGGTGACGGAAAGAGATTTCGCCGGAAGCGCTTATCACGAGCGCGGCAAGGGCGAGAAGGTAGCGCTTGCGGAGCGGCTCCTGAGGAGCATCGCATTCGTCGGAGAAGATCCAGCGAATGCTACTCGCGAGGAGATTGCAGAGAAGGTGGACAGTGTTTCTGATACCGATTCCCCCAAGAACAATGCCTGAATCCCTTCCAGGATCGTAGTCGGAAGATGATGGTCGGCTCCTTCCTGAGCCTGATCCTTACGCGCGCAAGACTGAGGAGCATGAGAAGCTAGAAGTCGTAGACCGGCTGGTTGATGGATACCCAACATTTGTCGCGGCTTTGCAGCCGAAGGCTGACTATGTTCTCCATCCTTCCTGCGGGAGGGACATCAGTGCATCTGCGGATCGTTGAGCAGGGGAATGTTTCCATATAGTATTTCATATTTGTGTCGATAGCGTGCCGTACGCGCTGCCGATCGGGCTTACTCCAGGGATTGCACCCAATGATCCTCCAGGTAGCCTTGCAGCATCCGACCACGACGCCGTGGCGGGCGATCTGCTCGCTTCCGTACTGCGAGCACGTTGGGTCATGTTTGCAGAAGCCATAGGGAAAGAGATGGCGCAGTGGCCCGTGGTCGGGTGAGAGCGTCGCTTGGTAGAAACGGATGCACCGCATCGCCGCTGCTTTGGCGTAATTGCGCATCGCAAGAGAGGGGAGTAGGCTCCATCCTAACACTCCTCCCTATGCCCATGGATATGCTCACCGCTGCAGACTTGCTTCTCGGACTCCAGATCGTGATCTCCGTCATCGTGGTCGTGGTGCTCTACCACGTCCTCTTCATCGTCGTGGATCTCCGAAAAGTTCTTCGGCGCGTCGATGACATTACTGAGCAGGTCGAGGCAATCATCGTAAAGCCCATTTCCCTGGCCGATCAGATCCTCGGGAAGGTGATGGAGATGATAGATGCAGGATCACAGAAGCATCGCCACAAGAAGAAGAAGCATCATGCCATTTAAGGCGAATGAGGGCTCGGCTGATGAAGAAGCCCACCATCTGTCATCACAACACTTTCTGGTTGTCGATGACGACTTTGATGAAGAGTCGCTTCAGGGTGTCGTAGGCGGCGTCGAAGAGCTCGGATATCAGCGCGTTGAGGCGCCTCAGCCGAGCGTAGAGCATACTCAGTCTGTATGCCCCACCAGGTCGGCTTACGCGTCTGGCCGCCTTGCGGATCTCCTTCTGAAGGACCACGACCTCGCGATCAATGTGCTTCTTGAGCTCCGTGCGCATCGTCGCGGGCTCGGGAATGTCGGCGATCTTCTGGTCGCGAGTGGTTGCCACAGCGCTTCCCCTCGCTTGCCCACTCGATCCTGCAGAGCCCGGGTCTCCAGAGCGATCCTCGCCGATTCGCTCGGAGATCTTGTCGATGGCCTCAAGGAGCATTTCCACCTTCGGCGGCTGGCTCACCACAAGTGCCGCCTGGCTCTCGGTTCCCTTTCCGGAGGGCGCGACTTTTTCTGCAGATGAGGTTGTTTGCTGCATTTACCATATTGTCCCTTTTTTCGCGTTCATTGTCAATTTACGATTCCCGTATACATTGTCATAGATACTTCCGGTTTCCTTTCGTATTCTCTTCGTATGGTTGAGCCGACCATCTTCCATAGTATCCTCTCCAGAGAGGTTCCGGCATCCATTGTCTATGAAGACGACGAGGTGCTTGCATTCAAAGACATTCATCCTAAGGCGAAGACGCATCTACTCTTTATTCCCAAGCACTTCGTCGCGTCGATTGCCGATGTCACTCCGGAGACGGCGCATATCCCGGGTATGCTCATTCTCAAGGCGCAGCGGTTCGCTCAGGAGCAGGGGATCAAGGGGTATAGGCTTACGTTTCACGTCGGCAAGGGCGGAGGGCAGGAGGTGATGTACCTGCATCTCCATTTCCTCAGTGAGGAGAAGCTGAAGGCTTTGTAGCGAGTGGACGAGAAGGTGAAAAGGACGAAGAGGACGAATGATGAAAAGGACGAAAAGGAAGAGGGGGCATGTATCCCCTTCGTCCTTTTCATCCTTTTCGTCTTCAGGAACTGTATCCCGCCTTCTGCGCCTCCTCTTCCGTCGCGAAGATCACGCGGTTCTCCTCTTTGATCTTCTCGGCGGCAGCGGAACCGGCAGGGTAGTACTTCTTGCCGGTTTTCGACGCCACGAACCCCGCAGGTGAGGACACCTGCGGCTGGCTTTCCGTTTCTGCCTTTCCTGCCTTTTCTGCCTTCATCTTCGCCTCCTCCTCTTCGCGCTCCTTCTTCATACGCTCGAGAGTTTCCTTATCGATGGGCAGCAGCGCCTTGATGGAAAGGCCGATGCGGCGCTCGTCGACGTCGATATTGATGACCTGGGCCTCGATCTTCTGGCCGATCTTCAGTGCCTCAGAGGGGTCGGTGACCTTGTGATGCGCGATCTCGCTCAAGTGCACGAGTCCGCTGATGTCGCGCTCGAGCTGGAGGAATGCTCCGTAGTCTGCAAATCGTACGACCGCGCCACTCACCTTCTTCCCTACGGGGTAACGCTCCGCGATCGCCTCCCACGGGTCTGCCGTGAGCTGCTTCATGCTCAGCGAGAGCTTGTCGCCCTCTACGCCGATGATCTTCACCTTCACGCGATCACCCATCTGCGCGTGCTCGGACGGATTCTTCACGTGTCCCCAGGCGATTTCCGATATGTGCACGAGCCCCTCAAGACCGTCGAAAGTCACGAAGAGTCCGAACTTCACGATGCCCGAGATGATGCCTTCCTTTTCGTCTCCGACCCTCAGGTGCTCGAGTGTCTTGGCGCGCTCTTCCGCCATCGCTTCGCGCTCCGATACGACGATCTTTCCTGCGGCCTCGTCCATCGTGATGATCTGCACCGTAAAGGTATGACCGATGTACTTGTTGAGGCGCGTGATGATCTCCGAGGCATCGGCGTTGTTGACGCGTGGATAGTGGGACGGTGCGAGCTGTGAGACAGGGAGGAACGTCCGGATGCCATCGATGTTACTGAGGAGACCTCCTTTGTTTGCCTCCTGCGCGGTGAACTTCATGGTGCCTTCCTCGGCGACGAGTTTGTGGAAGCGATCCCAGGCCCTCTGCTGGCTGGCCATGCGGAGACTCAAGACAGCCATGCCCTCCTCGTTCTCTTCTTCGAGCACCATCGCTGCGACTCCGTCGCCGATCTTCAAATCGCGGAACGTTTGGAACGAATCACGGAGCTCCCTGCCAGAGACGATGCCCGTGAGCACGCCACCGATATCGAGAAGAAGCTTGTTCTTGCCGCGGAATACGACCGAGCCCTCAATGAGCTCTCCAGGTTTCACGCGCATAAGCTTCGGCGCGTCCTTCAGAAGTTGTTCCATCACGGCATTGGTCGCGGCGCCGCGGCGGGAAGCAGAATTTTTCTTACCTTTCGTTGCTGTTGCCATAGGAAAGAGGTGGTGCGAGAGTGAGGAGTAAAGTGTTCCCGTCCTCGCACGAGCGACGGAAGCGCGCCTATTCTCCTGGTTTGCCCCTGAGGCGTCAAGCTGTGCAGGCTAGAAAACCTTCAGAGCGTCATCTTCGCAGCCTCCATCTCATTGTTGCCGATCTTCTGCTCCTGGCTCGTTTTTGGGTTGAAGATCTGATAGTAGAGTTCGATGAGCTCTTGCGTGGTGAGTCTGTTGGAGTTGAGACCGACGTTGTGGAGACTCGCCTGTACCTGTTGTACGCGGTCTTTGAGCTGCGTACTTTTATCAGGGAAGCTCCTGTAGCGCGCTGCAGCCTTGGCGGATGTGTCGTCGACGCCGACCCAGGAGAAGAACTGCGTGAGCAGTCCTGGTCGCAGGGAGCTCTTGATCGGGAGATCATCGAGGGGCACTACGACGTAGAAGCGCTTCTGCATGATCTCGGCCACATCGACGATCTTCTCGACGAATGACGCATACGCTTCCGTTTGTGCCTTGAGAAGGGGATTGGTTTGCCGCTCCGCCTGTGCGCGCGTCTGCTCCATGTACGGATCGATGTTCACTTTCGTCGAGCGCACGACGATCTGGACGGGGAAGGTGAGCGTGTTCACGAATCCCTCGTACCCCGCGATGATGCCTTGCTGCTCCGTTTCACTCTTGAGGTTGAAGTTCAGTGGATCCACTTTCAATACGGCTCGGAGGCCGCCGTTTTTCAGGAGCACGGTATCATTGCGGATCTCGGCAATGGGCATGAACCGTTGCGTGGATCCGTGCACGTTTTTCTTCCCCGTGCGAACGGTGCTCTCCGCCGGTTTGCGTTTGGGTTTGGTATTCATGCTGTGGGGGGAGTGATGTCGCGTACCATCGAGGGAGAGGTCTGCAGGGTGAGGGTATCCGTGTTCTCGTTATCCTTGAGCGGCTCCGCCTTCACCCGAGAACGATCTACGGGGAGCTGCGACTTTGCTTCGGCTTCCTCGCGCTCCGCGATCAGACGCTCTTTCTCGACGGCTGCCGAGGGGGCGGAGTCGAGGACGCCGCTGAGCTCCTCGATGCGTCGGCGTTTCTCTTGCTCGCGGCGTTGAGCGGCCTCGAGCCGCGTTTCCTTCGCGATTTCCTCCGCACTCTTCATTCTTGCAGACCCGATGCTGATGAAGATTCCTCTCCGTGGAGACCATAGGCGTACACTTGGTTTGTCCATACGTTCGATCATGAGCAGGCAGAATCGTGTGAGGGTGATGCCGTTGATTTTGACAAAGGCGAAAGCCGTTCCGAGGATGAACGGCAGCAAACCGAGGATACGCGTGAGGATCGTGGTTGCACCGGCAGCGGCAAAACTCGATGAGAGCATGTAGCTGATGCCGCCCGTCAGCAGACAGATGATGATCTGTCGCAGCGATATTGGTCCGAAGATGCGATCTTCGACGTAGACGTTCTGCGGAATTTTGACAGGGTCGATCGTCATAGAATCTCAGTATTATAGCAGAAATGGCGGATTTGGAGAACAGCATTGAGAGAAGGAAAAAGGGAAAAAAGGCACAAGGGTGAAGAGCAAAAAGGGAAATAGGCAAAAGGGCAAAAGGTCGTACCTATTGCCCTATTGCCTTTTTGCCCTCAAGAAACGGTTTCCTCTTGTTGGACGGGTTCCAGGTTCGTCGCCTCAACAACTTCCCCATGCATGAGTGCAAACTGATCCTTCGTCTTGCGGACAATGCGGATGGTGTCTCCGGGATTGAAAACTCCCTTGAGGATCTCCTCGGCAATCTCGTCTTCGATCCGCTCCTGGATCACCCTGCGCACCGGGCGAGCACCGTACTCGGGGTCAAAGCCAAGTTCTCCGAGGAGCTGCACGGCCTTCGCGTCGACGCTCAGGCTGTACCCCTGATCACGCAGGCGCCCGAGAAGGTCGCTGAGATGGATCTGGACGATCTTGCGGATGCTTCCCTGATCAAGGGCGTTGAAGACGATGATGTGATCGATGCGATTCAAGAACTCCGGACGGAGATTGTCTTTGAGTTCCTGGATCACCTCCTGTTTCTTCTCCTCGTACCCACGCTCCTCCGCTGAGGCTTCTGCCTCGAGTTTAAAGCCGATCTTCGCTGCCTGCTTCGTGAGCTTCTCCGCGCCGATGTTGCTGGTCATGACGATGATGGCGTTGCGGAAATCGACCTTCTTGCCCTGGCCGTCGGTGAGCGTGCCGTCTTCGAGGATCTGGAGGAGGATGTTGAAGAACTCCGGATGTGCCTTCTCCACCTCGTCGAAGAGGATGACGGAGTAGGGCTTGCGGCGGACGGCCTCTGTGAGTTGGCCGCCTTCCTCGTATCCGACGTAGCCCGCGGTCGTTCCTGTGAGACGCGAGACATTGTGGCGTTCCATGAACTCGGACATGTCGATCTTGATGAGCGCATCCTCTTTGCCGTAGACCTCCGCAGCGATCGCGCGCACGAGCTCGGTTTTCCCTACGCCTGTGGGTCCGAGGAAGAGGAAGGAGCCGATGGGGCGCTTCTGGTCGGCAATGCCCACTCTGGACCTGCGGATAGCGCGCGCCACCTTGCGGATGGCGTCGTCCTGACCGACGACATGCTTGCGCAGGAGCACTTCGAGGTTCTGGAGCTTCTTCCGCTCGGATTTGAGGAGCTTTGTAACGGGGATGCCCGTCATGCGAGCGATGACGTGCGTGATCTCGTCTTCGGAAATGGAGAGTGGCGTTCTGCGGTCGCCGTCCCGGTGGCTCTGCAGGGTTTTGAGCTGTTCCTGGAGATCCGCGTGTTCCTGTTTGAGCTTAAGCGCCGCGTGGTACTTCTGCTCCTTCACGGCCTGTTGCTGCTTTCCGAGGATTTTCTCAATCTTCTCCTCGAGCTTCTTGAACTCCGGGGAGGCCTCTGACTGGAGGCTCTTGCCTGCGGCGGCTTCGTCGAGGACATCGATGGCTTTGTCCGGGAGGAAGCGGTCGGTGATGTAGCGCTTCGAGAGCTCCACGGCTGCTTCGAGTGCGTCGTCGGTGATGGTGATGGAGTGGAACTCCTCGAAGTTCCTGCGGATGCCCTTGAGGATGGCGACGGCATCTTCCGTGGTGGGCTCTTCAACGAGGATCGACTGGAACCTGCGCTCGAGCGCCCGGTCCTTCTCCACCGTGCGGTACTCGTCCACGGTCGTCGCGCCGACGACCTGCAATGACCCGCGGCTGAGGGCAGGCTTTAAGATGTTCGCTGCATCGAGCGATCCCTCAGCAGACCCCGCGCCGACGACGGTATGGATCTCGTCGATGAAGAGGATGATGGAGCTCTCGGCATTCACAGCCTCTTTGATGATGTCGTCGAAGCGCTGCTCGAACTCCCCGCGGTACTTCGTACCGGCGACGAGCGATCCCATATTGAGCACCAGCACACGTTTTCTGGCGAGGGCCGAGGGCACCTTGCCCTCTGCAATGCGTCGCGCGAGACCTTCGACGATAGCGGTCTTGCCAACGCCCGGCTCTCCGATGAGCACGGGATTGTTCTTCGTTTTGCGGTTGAGGATGTGGATCATGCGTTCGATCTCACGATCGCGTCCGATGACAGTCTCGATCTTTCCGTCCTTCGCACGCTGGGTGAGGTCTTCGGTGAAATAGTCGAGGACAGGCGTCTTGCTCTTCCCATCGCCCTTGCGGCGCTTGAGGCCCTCGGGCTCCCCGCCAGGCCCGGCCCCGGCGCCCTGCATGCCGACGATGGCCCCCTGGAGTCCCTGGAAGAACGCTTCGAGCGACTGCTCCATGTTCTTGCTCTGCTGCTTGAACTGCGAGATCTGCCCGAACATCTCCTCGATGTGTGCCTGGAGATCCTTGGGATCGACCTGCATCTGCTCGAGGAGGACGGTGGCGCCATTTCTTCCCGTCGAGACGAGCGCGTGGAGCAGGTGCTCTGTTCCTACGTTGCTGTGGCGGAATTTCTGGGCGGTGAGCACACTCTGCTCGATGACCGTATGCAGGAAGGTCGAGAGACCGTGCTTCACATGCTTGCCTTCGATATCGGGAGACTTGTTGGCCTTGAGGAGGATCCTCACGTTTTCCTGCGTGACACCCGCGCCGGTGAAGATGGAGAAGGCGAGGGACTTGGGGATGCTCAGAAGCCCGAGGAGCAGGTGCTCCGTTCCGATGTAGGTACTCTTCATGTTCTTCGCTTCTTGCTCCGCGATCTGCAACGCGAGCTTGGCATTGGGTGTGAATCGATCGAAGGGGTGCATGGGAGAAATGAAGAATGAGGAATGATCTTGTGATTTAGCACTCTATAGTATTGAGTGATAATTCACAATTCTCATCGGGAAATTCTACCATCCAAATACTGGAAGTGGGAGTGACGTATACCTTCGGGAAATGGTGAATTGATGGATTGTGTAGTTTGGATAACATTACAAGAATCCTGAGGTTTCTGCGCTCTTCATCGTAGATTGCTTACGAATATAGCCCTCAGCGGTTTCTCTCGGAGATATCCCTGAGGAAGATTGAGAGGATGGTCGTCGTTGGGATCGCCAGCATCACACCGAGGACGGGGTGGATGGTATCGGGGAAGCTCACACCGATCATCATCGCGAAGAGGATGGCAACCGGGGAGAGTCCGACGGCCCTGCGCATGATGAGCGGGACGAGGAGGTTATTTTCACACCACTGGATCACGTAGTACACACCCATCACGACTGCCGCCCACACAAATCCCTGTTGCGAGAGAGCAATCAAGACTGCTGGCACCGCTGCGATGAGCGGCCCCATTGCGGGAATGAACTCACAGAAGCCTGCAAGGAGCGCGAGCGTGAGTGCGTAGGGCATCCGGAGGATGACGAGGGCCAGGAGCGTGAGTGCGAAGATGGAGAACATGAGGAGAGCCTCACCGCGGGCCCACTGGCCGATCTTCAGGTGAATGGCGTCTGCCTTGGCATCGACGTAGGGGATCCAGACGCGGGGGAAGAGGCTCCGCACCCAGCGGATGATGCGCTCTTTCTCCAGTTGGATGAAAAATCCCAGCACCAAGACGATGATCAGCGTTGTGACGAAGCGGGCGACAGATCCGGCGATCTGCGCGGCAAACCTCAGTGACCCCTCTGCGGCAGTTGCCAGGTTCTGGCCGAGGCTCTGCAGCGCGTCGGTGAATTGGTAGATCGAGAGGTCTCTGAGCGTGTTTTGCACGAGGAGCGTGAGGCGAGCGTTCGTGTCATCGGAGAGTAGCGGCAGGGAGATCCGGGGGTCTGCTAGGAAGCCATTCACCTCTGCGGAGATGAAGAGCGCAATTTGCTGGAGCTGTGTCGCGACGATCGGGATGAGAGAGAAGAAGAGGAAGAGCACGAGCACAATCGCCACGATGTAGTGAACGAGGATCGCGATCCCGCGTGGAATCCTTAGACGCTGCTCGAGTGCGGCAACTCCGGGATCGATAACCATGGCGACGAAGATTCCAAGCAGGAGGAGCAGGATCTTGTCGCGCAGATGTAGCAGTAGCCACGTTCCGGCAATCACACCGAGCACGGTGAACGCCGCCTTTGCAGCACTCTTCACCGAGAGATGCACGAGCATCGCATCGCACCGGCAGGCTGGGGGCGGCTTGGCGCCGCTAGTTTTCCCTCCGCCCTCGGAAGCGATAGTGCGAGCTTTCTTCAGCAGTTTCTGCGCCTTGGTGCTGAGAATCTGCAGAGAGGTAAATGCCCGAGATGAGGAGGATCGCTTGCTCATGGGATGAGGGCGTTGAGGATGAAGTCCACGATGTAGAAAGACATCGCGGTGATGAGAAATCCGATGATCGCAAAGCGCACCCGCGCCTTCCCTTCTTCACCTCCTCCTCCACTGGCCTTGCCGATGGTGTACTGGTAACCACCGATGATGATCATGAGTAGGAAGATGGCTCCGGTGAGCTGGAAGATGATGGTAATAAGGTAGGAGATATATTGGGGTAGGCATCCAGCATCAAGATTGCCTGTGACAAAATCACAACTCGCCAGCAACGCGGATCCTGCTGAACCGGCGGTTCCTGGAGCTGGAATAAGACTAGGAGTAGCTGCAGTAGCTATATCTATGAAGCCAGACAGATGCATGGCGCACATGATCCCGAAGAGCAACCCGAAACGCATATCGGCAGCTATTGTGCGCCAAAACGCTTACGATCGGGGAATTCCTGCAGGCATATTGTCTCGTCAGGTGAGGAGAAGTGTGATGTAATTGCTCTTGTATGTTTTGCTGGCATAAAGCTCTGCGCCCGATCGTCGCACTCGCCCCCATGGCGGGAGTGACGGACGCGTCATACCGGCAGCTCATCAAGAAGATTGCGCCGGAAGTCGTGGTCTACACGGAGTTTCTCTCGACCGATGCCATCCACTATGGTGCGAAGAAGACACTGCAGATGCTGCACTTCGATGCGGCAGTGGAGCGCCCCTTCATCGTGCAGGTCTTCGGCAAGGATCCTGAGCATTTTCTCTCGGCCGCCAAAGTCATCGAAGATCTCGGTGCCGACGGTATCGACATCAACATGGGGTGCCCTGCGGCCAAGGTGGTGAGCTCGTGCCACGGGTCCGCGCTCATCCGCAACCCCGATCTCGCCGCAGAGCTTGTGCACAGTACGAAGAAAGCAGTGAAGATTCCCGTGAGTGTGAAAACGCGTCTCGGATGGGATAGGGTGGAAACGCTCATTCCCTTTTGCGAGCGGATCATCGCTGCCGGTGCAGAGGCGCTGGCAATCCACGGCCGACGGTACTGCGATAAATTTTCAGGGAGCGCCAACTGGGAGCCGATCTACGCCCTCAAGCAGGCACTTCCTCACATCCCCATCATCGGCAACGGTGACATCGCTTCGGCTGCGGATGCGGTATCCAAGATTGGCAATCTCGATGGCGTGATGGTGGGGCGGGGGACCTTTGGCAATCCCTGGGTGATGGCGGAGATTTGTGAGGCGCTTCATCGAAAAGCTGACAGCTGTCAGCTGTCAGCTATCAGCTTTCAAGACAAGATTCCCTTCATTCTCGAGCACTGCGAGCTGGCTGTTGCTCTCAAGGGCGAGAAGCGTGGGATGCTCGAGATGCGCAGGCACCTCGCGAGCTATGTCCGCGGGCAGCCCGGAGCCGCCGAG